>JGI12627J18819_10000269_pt1 | contig 16926 bp, 13 predicted proteins | sample TexAe_OM1H0_M2_FD_18819 | JGI IMG/M metagenome (IMG submission 18819)
AGACCATGGACCATCACCACTGACATCTCCAGGAGCGAGTTGAAATATTTAAGCTCAACGTTGAGGCATACCCGAAGGAGGCCAATCCCTACGACAGTCTCGGTGAAGCATACGTGAACCTCAACGAGCGCGATTTGGCGATCATTAATTACAAGAAGTCGCTCGAGTTAGATCCCGGTAACAAAAATGCAGTTGAAATGCTGAAGAAACTTGAAAAGGCTCCAGCCACCGTCGAACGCAAAAATCAACTTTAAAGGTCTCGATCGCGAACGCTGCAAGCGGGACCGAAAAGTTCGTCAGTAATTCCGAACGACTGCTGAATCATCCACAGACTACACTGATTACATAGCGCGGCTTAGGCCGCAACCAAAAGGGATGACAGTAAACAGAATCCAACACCGAAGGTGTTCGCAAATTCCAGCCCAGGGTTGAGCTTTGGCAACCCTGGGACAAGGAAGTTCCGATATCTCGTTAAACCCTGAAAGGGTTCGCTAACTCGGCAAACCCCGATGTGTCGGGGTACCCTCGGCCATTACGCACTTGATCCCAGGGTTGCCAAAGCTCAACCCTGGGCTGGAATTGGCGAACACCTTCGGTGTAGAAATCTTGTCAGAAAAACAAGAAGTTGTTGGTTTGTTACACAGGCAATTCCCACACTACCGTGTGGGGGGATTGTTGATTGGCGTCGAGATCAAGTAACGCTATTTCGGACTGCAGCACCTGATTAGAATCGAAGTCGATTGTTAACTATTGTATAGTTCATTTCACTTCTGATTCTGACCATCACGACGCGCAAAGAAGAATGCTCACTACCTTAGCCATCGCAAACTATCGATCACTTCGTAACCTCATAGTTCCGCTGAAACGACTCAATCTTATTACTGGTCCAAACGGCAGTGGCAAGTCGAGTGCGTATCGTGCTCTGCGTCTGCTCGCAGAAACCGCGCAAGGGGGCGTCATAACTTCGCTCGCGCGCGAGGGTGGATTGCAGTCGACACTCTGGGCGGGTCCGGAAAGCCTCGGACGCTCAGTAAAACGCGGCCAGTATGCAGTCGAGGGAACAGTCCGCAAAGAGCCGATCAATTTGCGGCTGGGCTTTGCCGGAGATGCCTTCGGGTACGCCATCGATTTGGGACTCCCAACACCGAGTCACTCAGCGTTCAGTCGTGATCCTGAGATCAAACGCGAGTGCATTTGGAATGGTCCAATCTTGCGACCTGCTGCATTGCTCGTCGACCGGCATGAGGGTGTTGTTCGTACTAAAGGCGAAGATGGAGAGTGGCTGGTTATCTCTTATCAATTGTCGAGCTTCGACAGCATGATGGCGCAATTCGCAGATCCCCGAAACGCTCCCGAGATGCTGGCATTGCGAGAACAGATTAGGTCATGGCGTTTTTACGATCATTTCCGAACTGACGTTGATGCTCCAGCCCGTTTGCCACAAATTGGAACTCACACTCCGATATTGAGTAACGATGGCTCCGATCTCGCAGCAGCTCTACAGACGATACGCGAAATCGGCGATCCTGCGGACCTGGATGCAGCGATTGCAGATGCTTTTCCAGGTTCGAAGGTTTCAGTTGCAAACATCGAAGCGCGTTTTGAGGTAGTCATCGATCAACACGGCTTGCTGCGACCCTTGAAGGCTGCAGAACTCTCCGATGGGACCATTCGATATCTGCTATGGGTAGCTGCTTTGTTAACTCCGAGACCACCCGAGCTACTTGTGCTAAACGAGCCTGAAACCAGTCTGCATCCAGATCTACTGCCGCCATTAGGTCGACTCATCGCGAGTGCGGCTGAACGTTCTCAAGTGTTCGTGGTTACGCACGCACCAAAACTCATTACGACACTTGAGAAGCGTAAGGACTGTAACGTGATCAGATTAGAAAAAGAGTTTGGCGAAACAAAAATCGTGGATTCCGACGAACTCGACGTGCCGCCCTGGCGCTGGCCTACACGTTGAAGGCTATTCACAGACTACACGGATTACAGAGACAATCCCACGGACGGCAGTCCGTGGAACGTTCAGATCCTTTCTAGTAGCAAGACAGTTTTCCCTCCAGCGCGCTTCGCGCGCCGGAGGAGATCAGGACGGCGGGTGTAGAAAGGACTTGAACGATCCCCACAACCGTGTGGGGGATTTCGTTACGGCGGAGTACCTTACCTCAAGCGGCTTAAGAAGTGATCTCTCCTCTTAGAAATCCGCCAATCTGTGGATAGACAAGTTGTGGAGCTGATGTTGTTCGATTACTGGGCCGGCGCCACAGCAGTTTTGCGATTTCAGGTTTGAAAAACAGAAACGCGTTTGCTTCGCATTAAAGCCGCGCCGCAGGTGTTTCCTTGGCAGTCGCGTTTGCCAAAAGCAGAATGGTTCCGCAGAAAAGCAGCGTGTCGAAGAAAAAGTTCAGCGCAACGATGTCTGTGGGCGCTGCGAGGAGCATTGGCAGATAAATCCACAACACGGTAAGCAGAATCGTAAGCCCTAAGACCGTAGCGGCCATGCGCGCTTTTTTATTCACGAGCAAGCAAACGCCTGCGAGAATCAGAATCACACCAACAAAATAACTCAAGACAATTCGCCCGGGAATCCAGTCGGGAGTGAGCTTGTCCAGCGGAACTCCCGGCACGTATTCCGGATGCAGCAGATGCTGCACTCCATAGAATAGCGAAGCAGCACCCACAAAGAATCGTGGAATAGCAGCCAGTACCGTAGTCGTCTGTATGCGCGACGGCTCTCGATCTCGAATGCTCCACGGCGACATCGCGAAAGCGAAAGCGCCACCGCTGAAGGCAAGTTGTCTCAGGGCCAGGGCCCAAAAGAATCTGTTGCCAGGGTGCGCGACGGCAGCTGGGAGGTCCATTACTAATACGAAGATCAGCAGCGTCAGGCCGACCAGCGCTGCTGCCAGCCGTGCCTGGACCAGGGTGGCAATACTGAGCGCCGCACAAATAAAAGCGACGCCCACCAGATAGACCCAAAAGGTATGTGCCGGAATCCAGCTTGGAACGAGAGTGGCAACATTCGCGGTGAAGATGAAATGCTCTGAACCAAAAACGGCCATGGGAATCGCAAAAAACAGCCGGCCGAACGGCATCACCTTGTCCACGCCATGTAACTGCGGCAGTTCTCCGAAAATCTTGATGAGGCCGACAATGAAAACCACCGTCGCAGAAAGATAGATCCAGAATGCTATCGCAGGAATGCCAAAAGGTGCGAAAGCCAGAGCGGGTACGAAAACAACGAATTGTTGGAAACAGCACACTACGATTTGCAACGATGAGCGCTCCTCACGTGACTGCGAGCGGGCATTCTAAAGCTGCCAACCAGGAGAAGCAACCAGACTGGGACCAACGCACACAGGCCTTCACTCCTTTAGGAGGGACATGTTTATAGCCCGCAAGCCGAACGAAACATTCGCCAAAGGCGCCAGAGGCTCCCGGGGCGTGCGTGCCATAAACATGTCCCTCCTCCCGAGGGGAAATGAAGTCAGTAACGTCGCGCGGTAGCGGGTTGGTCTCGGCGCTCACGTACTCGGCAAGAAAAAAAATGCTTGGTTTCTTGGCCTAATTTAAAGGGTCACCTGCGGATCGATCGCCCGGCGCTATCCCGAGACATCGGGACACTGACCCCTCCTCGCCATTGAGGTTCTCTTTTCTGGCAAAGATCACGCAGTGCTCGAGCCGACGCCAAAAATAGGCAACCTGTATCAATCCATTGTCGTTTGAGACTCTGAAAAGCTTCATTTTGAAAGGCGACAAGTAATGAAAATTAATGCCATCCGAATTACGTTAGCGTTGGCGAGTGTCGCCGTTACTTCGGCACTCACGTTTGCAGGTGGTCAGAAGTCGAGTGGTGGGAACCCTCTCAGCGGCACATCCTGGCAACTAGTCAAATTTCAAGGACCCGACGAAAGAACCTTTGGACCGGATGACAAATCAAAGTACACGATCACGTTCGGCAGTAACGGTCGAGTAACAGTGCGAGTCGATTGCAATCGCGGTAGCAGCACCTGGAGGGCGACCGCAAAGGGCGAACTAAAGTTTGGATCGTGGTCTAGGACAAGCGCGAAGTGTGGTCCCGGATCGCTTCACGATCAGATCGTCACGGAGGGTGCGGCTGTAACGAAGTTCTGGTTCAAGGATGGGCACCTGTTCTTATCGGGTATGGAAGCTGGGGGGTATTACGAATTGGAGCAGATAGGTAGCGTCGGGTTCGTCTCGGTGCTCACGTACTCGGCAAGAAAAGCAAAGCTTCGTCTTTAATTCTAAAAGTCACCTGCGGATCCACGACCCGGCGCTGCAGCGCCTCGGTACTGACCTCATCGCCACTGCGGTTTCTTTTTTCACACGGCGCCTTTGGGCCAAAGGCGATTTAATCTTTCTCTTTTTTGTTAAGTGTGCTGCGCTTGACTCTAGCCGTACCAGCTCGTGTCCGGAAACGTGGAATTGAACATTCGGATAGACCATCTCAGCACATATTCGTTTGCTGATTGTGGAGGATGGGCCAGACTGTTAATTATCCGCGGTGCGGTGGCAAGCTCGCAGGAATGTCCGCGCATTTTTGAAAGTTCGTAAGTTCGCCTTAACTCCGTCAGGAGTTGGATGTTTATAGCCTCCAGTCGCTAGGCATCCTGCGCCGTTCGGAGGGGCAGAATGAGCGTTCGAGTCAATCGCTTAGTTCGTTCTGCCCCTCCGAACGGCGCCAGCGGGGGGAGCGCGCCGTGGCTATAGACATGTCACCCCTACCGGGGCGAAAGAGATTTTGTTCTCGACGGTGCCAGGGGAATGCGCCGTGGCTATAGACATGTCACCCCTACCGGGGTGAAAGAGATTGTTCTCGACAGTGCCAGGGGAGCGCGCCGTGGCTATAGACATGTCACCCCTCCCGGGGTGAAAGAGATTGTTCTCGACGTGCCAGGGGGAGCGCGCCGTGGCTATAGACATGTCACCCCTCCCGGGGTGAAAGAGATTGTTCTCGACAGTGCCAGGGAATGCTCTGTGGCTATAGACACGCCTACCGGGGTGAAAGAGATGGTTCTCGACAGTGCCGGGGGATGCTCTTTGGCTATAGACATGTCACCCCTACCGGGGTGAAAGAGATTGTTCTCGGAGGGTGAAGTCCGTCAGACCCATAGCCAACCAACGTCATGCTGATCGCGTAACGAAAGGGGCATTGATTGTGAAGTCATTATTCGCACCAGCTTTTTTGCTAGTTATTTCATCCACAGTTGTTCTGGGCCAGTGTAGTGAAGTCGAAAAGAAAGCACTCGAGACTTTTGATCATGGATGGACGGAGGCCAACGCACGGGGGGACCGCGCTTATCTCGAGAATGTGTACGCCGACGATTACATGCGGACGTCTTTAACTGGCCCAGCAAACAAAAGTGAGATCATTGAGGCTGCAGTCAAAGCGGCAGCGAGTAATAAGTCTCAGACGAGGACGACTGCGCTCCCGACACCCAGGGTTACTGCGGATCATTTCATTATTACCTGCACGCAAAATACTGCGACCATCACTCACCGTACGGTTGTGACAACGACGGTCAGCGGCAGGGACCTCACAACATATTCTCTCGGCGTCCATTTTCTCGAGAAGCGAGGGGGACGCTGGCAAGTCGTGAGTATTGCTAATCATCCGCTTGACGACTCGACGCAGCTACTCTTGATGGACGATGAATGGAATGAGGCTAACCGCAAGAAAGACACGAGCTGGTTCGAGCGTAACCTTGCTGATGATTTTACGTTTGTGAATTATCAGACTGGAGCGCTCCAAAACAAAGAAGCGTGGCTGGCGAGTATTACAAACAGGACGTTGAGTTTTGACACGGTAGAGTCTTCCGAATTGAAGGCACGAGCGAATAACGACCTCGGCCTGGTGACCGGAGTGGTCCATCTCAAAGGCCGTGACGCGCAATCCCAGCCTTTTGATCAAAGTCTACGTTTTACCATGACGTTCGTGAAACGCGACGGACGCTGGTTAGCGTTCACTGCCCAGGCGACGCCTATCCGATGAGAACGAGATTTTAGGGGTGGCACTCCGTGGCCACCCCACGCGTGAAAATCCCGATCGTTGTAAAATTCCCAGATGGATAATTGCGACGCAGGGCAGTCCACGAACGACCGCCGGAAGAATTAGCCCAGACCTCCGGCGACCTGGAGTATTTCTCCCGTGATCCAGGCGCTGTCTGACGATGCAAGGAAACCAACAGCCGGGGCAATGTCTCCTGGCAGTCCGATGCGACCCAGCGGCGTCCTTGCGACTGCTTCCTTCTCAAAATCGCTTCCTGGAATTCCCATAGCCTGAGCGCCTTCAGTATCAACTACTCCCGGATTAATCGAGTTCACTCGGATCTTCCTTGGACCAAGCTCTTTTGCAAGCACACGCGTAATCGTATCTACGGCTCCCTTAGTGGCTGCGTAGACCACGGTCCCAGGCGGTGTGCCGGAAGTTATCGTTGAGCCGATATTGATGACGCTGCCACCCTCTGGACCAAAATACTTCAATGCCTCACGCGTTGCGAGAATCAAGCCGAACACATTAATACCAAAAAGACGTTGAAACTGATCATCCGTCACATCTTCGAGCGGTGCGAATTGATATACGCCGGCATTGTTCACCAGAATATCGAGTCGACCAAATGCCTTCTTTGTTTCGGCGAAGAGCTGCTCGACCTCTTTTTTCTTGGCAACATCCCCCTGGACCGCGATGGCCTTTCCGCCTTCTTTTGTAATCTCACTAACGACCCGCTCGGCACCTTCCCTCGAGGATGCGTAATTAACCACCACAGACGCCCCTTCAGCCGCAAGGTACTTCGCGATGCCAGCGCCGATGCCTTTCGACGCGCCCGTTACAATCCCAACTGTTCCTGCCAACTTTCTGCTAGCCATTGCAATTAACCTTTCTTTTGAGAAACGAAACTACGTTGTGAATTCTACGGGGCGTTTGTGTCGGCAACTTTACGTCCACGATGTCGCACGCAAAACCCGAGCAAGTTTCGGGTCAGCCAAGCTCCGCAAGCGACCATGCGTCGTCATTTGGCAACGGATTGTCAGTAGGTGGGTGGGCACTCCGTGGCCATGCCGCCCCTTGCTTAACGATAGATCTAAAGGATCTAATATAGACCTGCGTTGCAAATAATCCCACCAAGAGCTGAGACTGTGCATGAAACTGGGATTGTAGTGGCGGCGAAGTCAGTACCGTAACGCGGTAGCGTCGGGCTCCTCTCGTCGACAAGTACTCTGAGAAAGAGCTTGGTATTATTTGCAAGACTCATGCGGATCGAGTACCCGACGCTACCGCGTTACGGTACTGACTTCATCGCCACTACAATCTCAGTTATTTACACAGTTGAACGATCCCTACATGCCGTGGGGGAATTTAGAGACACTTCCTATAGCTGACACTTTGAGGTTGAGAGGGGGGCAGACGACGATCGATGCTCGATGCAACATTCGTAATTTGATCGCCGTAGCACAATTACGCGGCGCCGCGGCTGCTCGCAGTCTTGTACGCATCCATAGTCGCGGCCGTATCGTAGTACTCTCGAAATCGTTTTATTCTGCCATCAGCAAATGTGAACAGGTGCACGAGATCTGATTCCACCGTTTTGCCGGTTGTTCTGACTCGTCCTCGATATTTGATAAGCACGACGACCTTGTCGCCTTGGGCTATGTATTCCAGAGGCTCAAACAACTCGACATCCTCTTGTTCATTCAGAGTGGAAAAGAATTCGGCAACTTCCTGCCGGCCTCGGCGTTTTCCAGCAACGGGCATTAAGTGAGGAGGACCAGGCGTAATCCACTCAACGTCGTCGGTAAGTACTTCGAGCACACCTTCAATATCGCCCGTCTTGAAGGAGGAATACGCATCGATAAGTGTGCGGACGTTAGCTTGTTCGGACATGATCTAAATTCCTTTCCGAGACTTCACAAACCTCGCTTTCGAGTGACGAAGTAATAAAGTCGCGCGTGATTCGGTGACTGAACCCTTGCATCACGTGCGGCTCTTCCTCTGCCGAATAGATCAATCAATCAGGAATCGACCTTATGAGCAATTAGATGAATTGCCGGGCAACCTCCATGCCATCAATGGAGGTGCCGCTCACATAATGATTGCCTCAGAAATCTCAGATTCTGCCAGACCTGGACTGCGGTGTAGGAACTTTCAGTGTGACCCTTTTGACCAAACCTGACTATAAAGCCACACAAGATTTTTACACCGAAGGTGTTGGCCAATTCCAGCCCAGGGTTGAGCTTTGGCAACCCTGGGATCAAGTGCGTGATGACCGAGGGTACCCCGACACATCGGGGTTTGCCACCTTAGCGAACCCCCGACACGTCGGGGTTTGATGAGCTAGCGGAACTTCCTTGTCCCAGGGTTGCCAAAGCTCAACCCTGGGCTGGAATTGGCGAACACCTTCGGCGTTGGATTCTGTTTACTGTCGTCCGTTTTGTTGCGACCTAAGCCGCGCTGCGTAAATCTGTGGATAGAGAATCAATTCAAATTCACGGCGACAACGCGGCCGCCGTATTCAGTGACGTAAAGGGTGTTGGTCTTTCGGTTTAGTGTCATCGTTGTTGGACGGACCAGGCAACTGGTAATTACCGTGGGTGGATCGGTTGGTGTCTCGAAATGCAAAACCAATCCCGGGCTGCCGAAGAATGGGCCAGCCGAGGCGTGTTGTAGTACCAGATAATCCAAGTCGTCATTATCCGCCAACGGCAGAACGTCGACTGCCGATTTACGTCCGGTGATTAGTGCACTCTGTGTCGCAGTGGCTGGATCGATCTCTTGCACTGTCGACGTGCCCGGCGGGAAGGGAACGCCGCGAAAAAGGGTCACCAGGAGTTTGCCATCTACTGCGGCAATGCCTGTCGGAACCGCATCAAGAAATGGACCACCAGGAAGAGGAACGATCCCACCGGGAGGAATGAACCCAAATAGAGGATTCGGTATCGCTGGAAATGTCACCAAAGTTGAATGCGAGCCAGTTAACAGATCTACTTGCCAGACGCGATTTCGACCTCCATCAGTGACATAAAGAACGTCGTCAACAGCGACCAGTCCGTAGGGATTCGAGAGTTGTATGTTTGCTGCAAACGGCGGCAGCGGATTAGGTACATAGTTTGGAAAGTCTACGACTAAGCGGATCTTCAGTTTTCCGTTCGCACCGTCTGATAACACCACTGTTTCACCATTAGCCAGGGATTGCTGATCCGCCGTCGTAAGTGTGAAGCCTGGCGTTGTGTCCTCAGTCTTCGCGCTGAACTGTATTCCGAGGACTGAACTGAAGATGGGAGACGATATCGGCTGGGGATTGGGAATCGTTGTTCCGGGTAATGCGCCCGCTCGACCCGCGTCACCTGTTCCGATTGCAACGTAGAGTGTACGTCCACGCATGAAAATGCCGGCCGGTCCGGAAGCGTCATTCACGTCATTAATAGCAGATGGCAATCCGTCTAATAGAGTTCTACGATTTCCACTTGCATCGATGATCGAGATTCGGCCGGAATGCAATGCTAAGGTACCAGTCTCGGAGACCAGTAGGTTGTTTTGGTTAGTTAACGCGGCGCCCAGTGGTTGATGCAATCCGGTTGTGAGGTCTGTTGTGACGCCTGGGCACTGGGCCGAGATAGTTACGTTGAGCACGAAGAGTGTGAGTACGAGTACGATTGGAGAGGCAAACATTCTGAGCTTTTTCTTATTCATCTGAGGGTCCTTTCTGATATTCCGTTAGCGCCTGATTTGTCGGTGTCAGCGTCTAAACAGTCTGTTAATTAGTTGATTAGCCCAACCTGCCAGTCTTTTCCTGTGTAGGGAGGTTAGTCTTGATTTTTGGTTCGTCTGAGCGTCGATCTCGGTCCAATCGTTGTTTGTGTCCGCGTTGACGATCGGTGACACTGCCTGGTCCTGGGAGATGCTGACTACAGTGGTGCTGCGGTATCTAATGATCAGGATCTCGCTTCTGTTCACGGCAGATCTCCTTCCCCAACTTCGTTAACGGGTCTATAATGCGGGACCAGTAATCGAACCAATTTGCTTCAAACGAGGCTGCACCTTACCCACAAATACCGTCATCCGTAACGAACATTGACGGAAAAGAAGACGAAAAGTGCGCGAAATCACCTCCCAAGGACGTATTTCGAGTCTTTATGACCACTGCTAACAACACAGTCACTCTCTTTAACGGCTTTATCCTGGACCGCACACGCGGTTGTTTGGTTCATTCGGGTAAGCCAATTCATCTGCGACCGCAGTCCTATCAGGTTCTTGAGTATCTGGTGACGAATGCCGGTCAACTCATAAGTAAAGACAAACTCATCGAGGCAGTGTGGAACGGTAGGGCCGTTACTGACGGAGCGGTTGGCAAATGCATTGAAGACCTCAGGGTCGTTTTTGGTGAAGAGGGACGACAATATCTGAGAAACGTGCGTGGCCGTGGCTACATCTTCGATCGAGACGAAGCTAACTTCCAGACAACTCATACCGAAGAACTTGATGTAATCAGAGTCGTGGTCGAGCAGGAAGGCAACGGCGAGGCTCACACTACAGTCCGTAAATCGGATTCACCGCAAACTCGAACTCGTTTGAGAAGCCTCACAACCGCAGTTTTCGTCGCTTTAGTGGTTCTGTTTGTAACCGTTGGTACTTATTGGCTGTTTGCAGGTCGTCAACCGACCACTACGCAAAAGATCGAGTCGATCGCAGTCATGCCCTTGAAAAATGAAAGCGGGAACAGTGAGGTCGACTACTTGTCAGATGGGATGACGGAATCTCTCATAACCAGCCTTTCGCGATTGCCGGGACTTTCAGTCAAGTCGCGTGGAGTAGTATTTCGATATAAAGACAAAGATCTCGAACCGCGGAAACTTGCATCGGAGTTGTCGGTGCAAGCAATTCTGAGTGGACGTTTTGTGCAGCGTGGGGATGACGTGACGCTGTACGTCTCGTTGGTTGATGGCAAAACGGGAAATCAGATTTGGGGCGAACAGTATGAGCGCAAGTTGGGCCAGCTTGCTGCACTCCAACTTGAAACATCACGTGACATCGCCGAACGACTCAACTCAAAGTTAAGGGCTTCTGACGAAACGCAACTCTCACACGGCTCGACGCAAAACAGCGAAGCTTATCGGGCTTACTTAAAAGGACGGTACTACTGGAATAATCCGCGCTTGGGATATCACAAAAGTCGGGAGCACTTTCAGCAAGCGATCGATCTTGATCCGACGTATGCGCTTGGCTATGCCGGACTGTCACACTATTACGGCTTCGCGGCGGCCAACGGGATGGCGGCGCCTGATGAAAACTGGCAACGGGCTGAGTCAGCCGCTAAGAAGTCTTTAGAGCTCGATGATACGTTATCAGAAACCTACAATTCGCTGAGTGGGGCTCAGCTGTATTACCACCATGATTGGACCGCTGCAGAAGTCTCTTTTAAAAAAGGTATCGAGCTCAGCCCAGCAGCGCCGGAAGTGCGCCATCACTACTCCAGATGTCTGATCTTGTTTGGTCGTAATGAGGAGGCCCAGACTCAAATGCAGCGCGTACTCGAACTTGAACCACTGTCGGTCTCTTACAACATAAACGCAGGCAAACTCTTTTATTTTACGAGGCAGTATCAGCAAGCCATCGATCAGTTCAACAACACTCTCGAGTTGGATCCCAATTCTATTGCCGCACACGACTGGTTAGGATTTACTTACGAGAAGATGGGAGATGAAAAAGAGGCTATTATCGAGTGGAGCAAGCTTCTTCTCTTGAGAAAGCAAGAAGATGCTGCCTTGCAGTTGCGCAGTGCTTATGAACGCTCGGGATTTGCTGCAGCAGTGAAAATGCTTGCCAAACACCGGCTAACAGAACTCGACAACCAGGTCAAAAGCGGCGATTACGTTGCGGCGAGTGAGTATGTCACTGTATACACTCGTTTGGGAGACAAGGAGAAAGCGTTTTTGTGGCTCGAGAAAGCCACAATGGAACGCAATCGTTTTGCGCTTGAATTCAAGATAAACCCGCTCTACGACAGCCTTAGAGGCGATCCGCGCTTTCAACAACTCGCCGATCGAGTGGAGATAAAATCCGATTAGTCTTTCATAACCCAGAGTGCATCCACAGATTACATAGATTGAAAATCCAGGCAGGTAAGATGTGTGTGGCAATTTAAGCTGGGAACTCAATATTGAACATGGCTCTTGGCTTTCAATCTGCGCAATCTGCGTAAATCTGTAGATTGGTTTTGGTTCATTCCGTGAGGAGGCACAGTAAGAAATGCATATGAAGGTTCTAAGGTCATCATTGCTACTGCTGTTCTTTGGTTTGTTAGTTCTAGCCGGGAGTTATCGGTTATGGCCGAGTGTGTCTGCAGCTGACTTATTCAGTAAGGTTCAATGCGGCACTGATATTCCCAAAGCGTTGATCGGCGGCTTCATGACGAATGAAAAGGATGCTTCAGTTGAGGCTAGACATAAAGATCTAGGTCTTAAAGACCTGGGAGGGTCAGAACTAGCGGGCGGTTCATTCTTGTCATCATGGCGCATTTGTGGGAATGAGTACCTCTTTGTTCTCGACAAGAAATCCGTCGTACGTGATGTTCTGCAGTTTCCTGAACACTCTAAAGCCTCACCCGAATTCATCGGGTCGTGCCGACTAAATGGCAAGGAACTACCCGGAGAGATCGTAGCTGTACTCGACAATCAGGCAGGCGCCGAGAACCTATCAGCAAAAGTTGCCTGGAAGATTGATCCAAGGAAAGCAAAGTTCGTGAAGGTAGCCACCGAAGGAATGCAGTGTCCACGATCGGGCATCGTCACAGCAGATGGCGGGAATTGATCGATTGAAGAAGGCTTTATCCTACAGTGTCACCTTCAGCAGATGGGGGCGTTGCTCGGATAACTTAAGGATCAACTCACCGAACATTGTGTTGGCCCAGGCGAACCAGGAGCGAGTGAATTTCTTGGGGTCGTCTTTGTCAAAGGCCTCATGCATGAAACCGGTGCCGCCGTGTGTGGTTTTTAGTATTCGCAGACAACTCAGAATCTCACGGTCATCAGTACTCGTAAGAGCCCGCACGATTATTCCCAGGGGCCAGATCATGTTGAGTCCGACATGTGGTCCACCAATACCTTCCGCTGCGCTGCCGCGAAAAAAGTATGGATTGTCAGCGCTAAGAATAAGCGCACGCGTCCGGCGATAAAGTGGATCGGTCAAGGCACAGCATCCCAGGTATGGCAACGACAAGAGACTTGGCACATTGGCGTCGTCCATTAAGAGTTGATTGCCGAAGCCGTCGACCTCGTACGCGTAGACTGTTTCCTGTCGCTTTGATCGTGCCAGGCCATGGATATTCACGGCATCGGTGATCTGTTGGGCCAGGTTGCGACACTGGCCAGCAAAGTCTTGCTCAGATAGGACAGTTGAACAAATCTCTGCCAATTGCTTCAGCGCCACAACTGCGAAGAGATTCGCTGGTATAAAAAAGGGATACAAACAAGCGTCGTCGGAGGGACGGAAAGCGGAATGAATCATTCCCGTTGGGCGAGTTGGGTTGCCGAGACCATTGAAAGGAGGAGTGTCGATAGGATTGTCGGTGGTCCGCTGAAACCTATACGGACCTGGTCCATCAGAGCGTTGCTGTTCACGAAAAGTCTTGACGATCAATTTACTGGCTTGCTGCCAATCTGAGTGGAAACATGATGTATCTCCCGTTGTCTTCCAGTAAGAATGTGACAACCGAATGGGATAACAGAGCGAATCAATTTCCCATTTGCGTTCGCAGAGCTCCGGACTTAAGGGCGGTTTATCGTTAACTCCCCATGGGCACGCTTTCGCCCCAAAACTAAATGCGTTGGCGTATCGGTCGATGAGGATGCATTGCGTCTGTCGATTAATGACGCCAGCAATCAAGTCTTTAAGTTTTTTATCTTTGAGTGCGAGTGGAAGATATGGAGTAACTTGAGCGGTCGAGTCTCGTAACCACATCGCATTTATGTCACCAGTGACGACAAGGGTATCTGGACGATTGTCGCGGACGCCGAACGCGACCGTGGTGTCCAAGGTGTTCGGATAGCAGTTTTCAAATAGCCAACCTAACTCGGGATCAGCGATTTCGCGTTTTACTTCAGTTATCTTGGCCTCGACTGCTTCGCTTGCAAACTTTCGCTCAGAACGTGGTGGACGACGGGAAGGGAAATCACGTGGGTTGTAGTAGTCCCTGGCCACACCTCCGTGCGAATTAGTGTCCGTTGAAAGGGAGGAAGGGACGGGCAGGGAGGGCGCATTCTTAGAATCTGATGAACCAAAAAGTTTGCCGGGGCTTAGCGTGGCGCCAGCAGCAGTGAGAACAAGACCGCGCAAAACTTGTCTACGCTGGTTCATTGTTGAGGTCCCTTTCGATGTTCAAAATTCGACTAGGTTACCATGAAGCTACCAGCCTGATGGTCCGTGCTTCCCATCTCATTCACCCCAACCTTCAGTTTGCCTCAAAAGTCTGATTAGCGTAACGAGGAGCGCCAAAGGCGCGGAGTATGAAAGCCAGGGGCAATCCCGATTCATCGGGAGTCGCCCCTGGGTAGGGCAGTCTCCATTGCGCAGCTCTGAAAGAGCGTAATAACTAGGCTTAAAAATAATGATATTTCGCACTTTCAGTGCTGCCTAAATTACTGCGACCTGTTCCAGGGGCGACTCCCGATGAATCGGGATTGCCCCTGGCTTTCATACTCCGCGCCGTTGGCGCTACTCGTTCTAGCTAATCGGACTTTTGAGGCAAAGCACATCTTGTTCAGCACCTCCTGTGATCTCAACATAGCAATATTGTCAATTAAGAATTAGAATCCGGCCGCAAAGGGACGCGCGGGGTTCAATCCCGCTGTCGCCCCAAGACAATTAAATAAGCCACGACAAGACAGGAGTTAGCATCATGTACAACGCAAGACTCCCAAGATCACTCTCGCTGGTCACATTCGTTACTACGGTGTTGTTCGTTATCGCGTGGCCTGCATACTCCCAGCAGTCAAACAAAACTGCGCAAACATCTGATGTAGCTGAATGGCTGCAGTTCCGTGGACCCAACGGTGCCGGAGTCGCTGAAGGCTTCACCTTACCTTCTGAGTTTGGTGCGAAAAAGAATCTGGTATGGAAAACAACAGTGCCGTTCGCGCGGTCTTCGCCGGTTGTCACTGCCGACCGTATTTTTATAACGGCAAGTGAAGCCGACAAACTCATCACGCTCTCGTTGAATCGCAAAACAGGAAAGGTTGTGTGGCGACGCGAGGTGCCCCGCGCGCGACAGATGACAATCTATCGCGCTAATGATGCCGCCTCTCCAAGTCCAGTCAGCGATGGAAAGAATGTCTTCGCATTTTTTGGAGAGCTGGGACTGATTGCTTATGGACCAGACGGCACCGAGATGTGGCGAGTGCCGCTGGGTCCGTTCAATAGCTTCTACGGTATGGCTGGATCACCCGTGCTTACGGGTAACATGCTGATCATGGTCTGTGATCAACGAGCAAACTCCTTCATCATCGCCGTCGATACCCGGAACGGAAAAGTCCTCTGGAACAAGCCACGTACGAATTTTGAGGCTTACTCGACGCCAGCAATTTACAAACCCAAAGATGGACCAGCCCAGGTGATCGTACTCGGTTCAAACACGGTGGATGCCTACTCGCTCGATAAGGGAGAGCGTCTGTGGTGGATTGCGAAAGTTGGTTCCTATCCCAAGGGTGTGCCCGTCCTGGGAACAGATACGGTCTACGTCCTTGCGGAAGGAGGGGAGCAACCCTTCTTGCCGCCCTTCGACGAGAATCTAAAGAAATACGATAAAGATAATGATCAGCGGCTTCAACGTGAGGAAATGAAAACTCAAGCAGAAGCCTACGAGCACTTTGGATGGCTTGATGCAAACAGCGACGGATACGTTGATCGCACCGAATACGACTTCGTCCTTAATTCAACTGTTTCAGGCCACGGTCTCACGGCGATACGGCTTGGTGGTGGTAAGGGCGACCTGACTGCGACGAATGTCGTATGGCGCGTCCAAAAATCCTACCCGAACATTCCTGCGCCGTTGATCTATCAGGGTGTGATGTACTTGATGAAAGAAGGTGGAATCGTCTCAAGTCTGGAACCGTCGAGTGGACAGGTTTTGAAGATGGGTCGCACCCCAAATGCGCTCGAGGATTACTATGCATCGCCGGTCGCGGGTGATGGCAAGGTCTTTCTGGTGAGCGCCAGCGGCAAAGTGACTGTGCTCAAAGCAGGCGCGCAATGGGAGATCGTCGCCACGAATGACCTTGGTGAAGAGTGCTGGGCCACACCCGCAATCGCAGGTAACAATCTCTACATTCGCACGCGTAGCTCGTTGTACTCATTTGGAGAAGGCGGGAAGTAGGATACTTTCCAGAGATTACATAGCGCGGCTTAGCCGCAACAAAACGGACGACGGTAAACAGAATCCAACACCTTCGGTATAAAAATCTTGTCAGGAAAACAAGAAGTTATTGGTTTGTTCCACAGATCACTTCAGAGCTCCCAAATTTGCGACCGATCCAGGGGCGACGCGCTACTGCCACTACTCATTCCTAAGTGCTATCGTCGGATCTAATCCTGCGGCGCGAAGAGCGGGAAGTGCCGAGGCAACTACGGCGATCAACAGAAACAGCAGCGCCACTGATACGAATGTCGCAGGATCGGTAGGTTTCACCTCGACCAGCATCGTCGCAAGAACCCGCGTCAAAGCAAACGCTGCGAGCAGACCGATCCCGATCCCAAGCAGACTGAGACGCAGTCCTTTTCCTACCATCAAACGGAAGATGCCGGACGGCGCCGCACCCAAAGCCATCCGCAGTCCGATTTCAGCGGTTCGTTGCCGGACCACAGTCGCCAGCACTCCATAAAGACCAACGCCAGCGAGTAGCGCGGCAATCGTT
>JGI12627J18819_10000270_pt1 | contig 16861 bp, 12 predicted proteins | sample TexAe_OM1H0_M2_FD_18819 | JGI IMG/M metagenome (IMG submission 18819)
GGCACGGCATTCGTGCCGGTAATGCTTGCTGAATTCGAGGGATTGAATCCCTCCGCAGTGGCCGAAGCACGCACGGTCAGAGGCGACCTGTTCCAAATGCGTGAGAAAAAAGTAGGCAGATTCGCGTTCTGCACGGTCACCGTCACCTTCGGATTCACGAGAAACGCTGGATTCCCGCTCCCCGGAAAATTGAGGATCACGTCGGTTGTTTGGATTGTCCGTCCAGCAATGCTGAGATTGCCAAGCACACTCTGGGCCGCCTTGGTTGCGGCATCGATCTGCGCTGCCGTCGGCACAGAGGGGTTCGCGGGATCAGCCGTAGTTACGCCCATATCCACCAGCATCTTCGCCGCGGCCAACGCTCCGGCATCCGCCGAGCGCTGCGTCTCGCTGCGCGCCGAGTAGAGGGTGATCACATCAATTGCGAGTGCAACGATCCCTAGCATGCTTAGCATGGCGACCACCACAAGGAGCATCGTCACTCCGCGTTCGCGGTTTCTTGCGGGTAATTGCCTTCGGCGACGGATCATACTCGTTCCTTTAACTTTGATTCACCATCATGGAGGTAACGGCGATCTGGGTCGTGCCGGGATAAATGGCCGTAGGGATCAGGACTGTAATCACACGGTTGAACTGCCACTTGTAGGGATAGAGAATGGTAACGTTCGTCGCGAGCATCTTGATGGCTGTTCCACCCGAAGTAACCGTGCTGGTGAAGGCATAGCCGCGGTCGACCGTCAGCACTAAATTTCCAGCGGCGCCGCATGACGATGTGAAAGTCCACTTCCACGGAGTAGCGCCGCCCACGGCGTTGGCCGCCGCGGAACCGAGTCCGCAGTCACTGACCTTGCTGGACAGCAGGGAGTTCGAGACCAGGTCGCGTATGGCGAGGATAGACGCCGGGGGGGTGTCCGAAAGGTCGCTGGTCGGCTGGCTGGCTCCCATGCTTGCAGCTTCGCGTGCGGTGTTCGTCACTTTCTGCTTCAAGTTGTAGGCGTTTCCGAAATCAAGAATACCCACGACCATCACCATCAACAGCGGGAGTGCCACGGCGAACTCGGCAATCTGCGTCGCGCGCGTGTCGGCGAAGAGTGAGTGCAATCGTCGCATTAACAAGGCGCGAGCGTGGGGTTCAGAACGCACTAATTTTCTCCTCGCATCTGCGCAGTTGCCTTCAACGGTAATGTGATGGACTGGAAAGGCAGGTTGAATCCGTACTGATATTGAAAGGCCACTGACGTGCCGCACTGCGCGTTGCCAGCGGTGTTGGTGAGTGTCACGTTTCGTTGAACGCAAATCGAAGGTGTAGCAGAGAGGCCGGCGGGATCACAGTTTACCGGCGAACCGCCGCAGCTCACTGTGCCACACGGACACGCCGCTGCCTGGAGCGACTGTACTGCCCCGGTGTCGAGGTGCGAAGCCTCTAATACCGGAGCGACGATGGTGGTCGCGATCTGATCAGCGGTGAGAGCACCGCCTGGCGGGCACGTCGCGCACGCGGGAGCAACCGCCGCCCGCGCGCCCTGCATAGCAGCCTGCGTGATGGTTCCGTAAATGTTGTAGGCGCGCCCGAAGAAAAACACTCCCAGCAGAATCGTGAACAGGACCGGCAGTACAAGCGCTGCCTCCGCGATCTCCGAGCCAGTTGTATCCCGCAGGATTCGTTTTGGAAATTGCATGATTCTCTACGCTCCGCCCAGCACCCGCCGCACGCCGAACAGCACCACCGTCAGCGCCACCGCCACTCCGAAGGGAATCTTCACCGCATCGGGATTATCGAGCGAAACCTCCGGGCCCGGCAGGTGCATCGTCAGGAACGCGCGCAGCATATGACCGATATTGACCAGCGCCTGGCGCGCGCGGCCCTTGTAAATGATCAGCCCAACCGCCATGACTCCTGCCACCAGCACGGAACCGATCAACACCTCAATCAGGCGACCAGTTCCCAGGCAGGCGCCGATGGCGCCGATCAGCTTCCAGTCTCCCGCGCCCAATGCCTTGATCACCACAAAGGGCAGCAGAAGCAGCAACCCTAATCCTGCCCCGAGCAGGGAAGTCTTCGCTCCCGCCCATCCGTTCGCCAGCGTGTTAACGGCAATTCCTGCCAGCAGTCCCGGCAGCGTGAGCCAGTTCGGGATACGGCGATAACGCCAGTCCAGCACGCCCGCCCACAGCGCCAGAAATACAGCGAGCAACCAGCCGCTCTCCTGGATCATGCCTGCCGGACCATAGGCTGTCGCGTTTTCAGAGGAGACATCACGAGGACCCCGCAGCATGCCAGACTGAGCCATCGCCGTCGGCCGAAAAGGCCCGCGAATGGGTGGATGTTCACATACTTAGCAGCTCAAGTCAATGAGGAGAAAGGACAATGTGCGTTGCCTGGTTTCCTCTTGGAAGCCATTGGAAGCGGGCCTTCCAAGCTGCATTCGTGGCATCGGCAAACGGATGGCGCAGGCGAGGATGCTCGCGCCACACCTGTGCGGGATTCAATCGGCGCGATTACTGCGTAATGGCCCGCGCGTTGTTGTGCTGGGCGATCACTTCTTTGGCGTGATCCGCGAGAGCGCGCGCCTTGGGCAACAGTTCCAGCGCCTTGATGATCTGGGGATCGTTTTCTGCGCGGATCTTCAGGCCTTCGTCCTGGCCGAACTGGTCGACGAAGATTTCGCTCTTGATGCTGTAGCGGATCCAGTCGTTGTTCTCGACCAGATCCTGCTCGGTATAGGGAATCTTTTCCTCGTCCAAAAACTTGTGGAATTCCTGCACGATCGTGTCATCGACGGTGAAGTTCTTGGCCACCGTGTTCTTCACCACGTAGCGCTTGGCAAAGTTGAAGAACGCGTAATGCTGCAGCAGCGTGTCCTGGAAGTGGTTGCTTTTTACCGGAGGCACGAGCTCATCGGGCGTGATGCCGCCGCCGCCGTAGACTGTGCGCCCGCCGTCGGTGAGTTTCACTTCCTTGTTGGCATTGTTCGAGTCGATGTCGCGATTGTAGTAGTAGTCGTAGAGGGAGACGTTGGAGTAATCACGCTGGATCAGGCGTCCACTGGGCGTGTAGTAGCGCGCGGTCGTGAGTGCCAATCCTGTGTTTTCGGCGAGCGGATAGACCGTCTGCACCAGTCCCTTGCCGAACGTGGTTTCGCCAACGATCAGGCCGCGATCATGATCCTGGATCGCGCCTGCCACAATCTCTGCCGCCGAAGCCGTGCCCTTGTTCACCAGCACGACCATCGGATAATCCTTGCCGCCGCTGCCATGGGTGGCCGTGTAGCGTTTCTCCGGGGAAGAACGGCCGTGATGCGAAACGATCAGTTGGCCCTTCTTCAGGAACTTGTCCGCGACGCCCACGCCTTCGCTGAGCAGGCCGCCGGGATTCTGGCGAAGATCGAGCACCAGGCCCTTCAGATCGCCGAACTTGTCGAGCGCGTCACTGACTTCGCGCTCGGTNGTTTCCTGGAAGCCGGTGATGTGGATGTAGCCAATGCCGGGCTTGATCAGGAACGCGAGGTCGACGCTGTTGCGCGGGATCTCATCGCGCACCAGGCTGAACTCCATCGGTTTATCAACGCCCTCGCGCAGGATGGTGATGTGAACCGTCGTTCCCTTGGGCCCCTTGAGCAAGTCCGCAACATCCGAGGTGCTCATGTTGTCGGTAGCCTTGCCGTCGACCGCGATGATCACGTCGCCGGGATGAATGCCGGCCTTGTAAGCGGGCGTTCCGACGAATGGGAAGATGACGATGACTTTATTGTTGCGGGGACCGACCGTCATGCCGACGCCGTAGTACTTGCCGCGCTGTTCCTCGCGCAGCAGCGAGTACGATTTGGGATCGAAGAAATTGGAGTGCGGGTCGAGCGCGTGCAGCATGCCCGGAATGGCGCCGTTGTAGATGGCCTTGTCGGCGTTTACCGGTTCGGCGTAGTTATCCTCGACAACCTGGTAGACCTGAGTGAACTGCTTCAGGCTGTCTTTGATGTCGGAATCGCTGCTGGGCGGAGTCATGGGACTGCGCTGCGCGAACAGCATGCCCAAAAAGCCACAGGTTACGAGGATTACGACGATCAGCAGGAGAGAACGACGAGAACTACCAGCCATCTTCAGGTCCTTAGTTTTGAGGCAAAAAGCCCCGAAATACCGCGCAATTTTCGCAGTATAGCATGCGAAACCGTATCGATATGGGACGGATTCTGTCCCCTGAGGTTACCAAAGCGAGTATCCGCAGCGGCCCACTTGTTTAAGATGACAAAAGCGGGACTGCTGATGCGTGCGGGGTGAAGGAATTTCACAAGCTGGCCGCTTCAAGGGCTCTCGGGAAGTTCTCGGCAGGCGGTCAAAAAAATTCCCGGTGGAGTAGCTGTCAAAGTGGCCAACGCAGCGATTTCGAGGCAGGCGACAGGAGAGTACCCCCCTCCCCCCGCTCTTTAAGGATCAGCAGGTTACGCGCGCGAGAGCACCAAGATCTTTGAAGTCATTGGACTTACACGGAAAATATTCCGGAATAAGGACTTAGTTGTCAAAGACCCCCGCAGGATCGCGCCACTTGTGGCAAGGCAATTTTGGCGAGGTTTCCGGGCCCGGGCAAGGCCAGATATCACAAGCTGTTGTGACGTTACAACTCAGGTAGTGCTCCTCGAAGGTCGGGTGCTTTGATTTGCTGCATTCTCGGTGTCGGGACGGAGAGGGCTTGGCCAGACGCGGCCGGGGACCTGGTGCGGGCCTTTGGCAGAGCCGATGTGGCTTTCACAGTCGGAGTCGATGATGGAAAGAGTGATGGTGCCGCGGCTGAGTTGGGCCGGTGTGAGATTTTCCGCCCAGAGGTGTAACCAGCCCTGGCGAGTGGCACCGCCGGGCAGCGGGTCGTCGAGGTTGAGTTCCAGCATCGGTTCGTGGTTAGCGCGGACATAACGAACTCCATATGAGTCCAGTTCGTCACGCAACCTGCCGAGACGCCATGAGTCCAAGTCGCCGCGAACCCGGGGTAGAACCACCGATGCCCCGTCGGGCTTGGTCAGCGAGACTTGATGCAGGGGTAGAACAATTGGCTGGTCAGCGTCGTTGACGATCCAGCAATGGGCGAAGACTTCAAACTGCAGGTCGGCCTGGTCAGGTCCGCGAATCTCCTGGAATTTTCCAAGGTGGTAAGGCCGCGCGTGGACTTCCTTCACCAGGACCAGGAGATTCGTTTTGTGGGCCGCGCTTTCACCGGAGGTTGGTTTGCCCTTTGAGCTTATGGCCAGCCCCTCGGAGGCTACAAAGAGAAGGAGTCCGAGGACCAGGCAAACGGCAGCCAAAGCGAGCCCCAAAGTACCACCGGCAACCAGACCGAGTACGCCACCGAAACCGAGTACAGCTAAACCGAACCATTCTCGCTTCGAGATTTTCATCCAAGCACCAAACGATCCGAGGCCTCTGGCAAGGACTGGAAAAACGCGAAGCGGCGTGGGACAAGATCTGCGTATTGTACGAATATTTTACGGCTGCGTAATCCGTTTTTTACCGGTCGGACTCATGCAGTTCGGCTGTAATCGGAACGGGAACGTCTTGGAAAGTTAGGGAACAGTCACGGTGACGGTCGCTGTGCTGCGATCGTACTGGTTTGTGGCGTACAGGGTGTAGGTCGTCGTTGCCGAAGGATTCACCGTCACGCTGCTGCCGCGCACCGCTCCAACTCCGGGCGAGATGATGACATAAGAAGCATTGCTCACGTTCCACGTGAGCGTTGCGCTGCTCCCGGCCGAGATGCTGGCGGGACTGGCTGTAAAACTGGTGACCGCGGGAGGGGATCCGGAAGGTGTATTCGAAGCGGTGTAGATCGGATTCATCTGCACGACTTCGAAGGCGGTGGCGGGCACGTTCTTCAGGGAATCGAGATCGCTGCCCCAGCGGCTGTCGGAGGCGCCTGTCACATAAAGCGCGCTGCCGTTATCGGCTAGGATGAGGCCGTATTTTTTCATAGCCGTGAGAATCACCTGCATCTGGGCAGAAAAGCCAGAGATGTCATAGCTGGATTTCAAGCGCAACCGCATGCCCATCGGGGGAGCATTCGGATCGCTCGTGTTCGAGGCCCAGTGCGACGCAGGCGGGATGAATGCGGCGCGGGTGTGCGGCACGGTGAAGCGGAACGCGTGCGGAATGTTTCCGGCGGCAGCTTCGTCGTAGCGCACGAGTCCGGGAAAAATGGGCAGTCCAGCGGCGTCAGCGGAGGTCCAGGTGTAAGGCCGCTGCTGGTTGCTCAGCAGATCCCAGACGGCGGTGGAGTCGGCGCTCCAGGAGCTGTTAGCGCCGGGAGCCGCATTGTAGAGCTCGTACAGAAAGCAGTTCCCATTGTCGAGCACGAGAACGTGACGATCGCCGGTGCTGGACGCTCCACCTTCAACCGGAGCGTTGGAAGGGACAGGCATGGGTCCGGGATCGCTCTCGCTGCCGTAGGCACCCAAGTTGATGGCGGCAAGATTCTGAGTTCCCGTCACAATTACGTACGGAATGCCGTAGGTTGGATCGGGGCCGAAGTCGGGATGCAGATGCGTGCTGCTTCCGATGTAATTAGTGATGATGGCATCGGAATTGGGATCGACCAGTGCGGCGGAAACATCGGTGTTCCAGAGGCTGCTGCCGGGAAAGGGAACGAATCCGCCAAGGCTGGCATTCTGCCCGGGTGTCATCTGCTGGCACGAAGTACTGGAGTTTCCGGTGCCCCCAGTGCCACCGGATCCGCCCGAGCCTCCGCCGGAGTTGTTGTTGGTGTTCGAAGCCGCTGGAGGAGTGCTGCAGGCCTCGAAGCATGACGCGAGGGCAATCAGGCAGGCGAATACGCTTAGCTTCCGTCCATAGCTCGACCGCATACGTCTATTTTTTCGCGCGGATGGTCGAGGCAAAAGAGAACGTCAGCCTGCCGCGGCAAGGAATCGGGACAAGTACGGGCGTAATCATCGTGTCGAGAGCGGCGAGAGCTGCTCACAGCATGTCCGAGAAGCGTTCGGAGGTCAAAGGTGTTTGCCTTGAGTAAGGCGCCACCCAAGAGTTGGGTTAAAACTTTTTGACGATCTTGTGACGATCTTGTTCGGAAAATGGAACAAAACTAAGAACCCGCGCAACCCCTTCCTCTTTCGGGGAAAATCGCCCCTGAAAGAGGAGACCTTCCCACGTGGACATCGCACGCATTCTGATTCAACTCAAAGCCCAACGAGACCAGCTCGACACTGCCATCGCTGCCTTGGAAGCGATTTCTCCCAACCCTCGCAAATCCTCGCAAGCTACGAGCCGCCGCTCACGACGCGGAACCAAGTCCCGACGGAAAACCGGCGTCCGTTCCTCCCGTCCTGGCGCGCAGGCGATGGGAAAGCTGATTCCTTTTCGTCGTGCCCGCCGCGGCGCAGCATTGAAACCGTTCCAGATGCAAGTTCCCGGGGCCGGGTAAAAAAACAAAATCCACCACCAAGGGCACGAAGGAAGACACGAAGGAAGACACGAAGGAAATCCATAGTGGTCTTCGTGCTGCCCTTTGTGTCCTTCGTGGTTGTTTCTATGATTTGTTTCTGATGCTGGCCAAGGACTCTCGCTAGCTCCTCCAGGCCGCAGTTCTCGCGGGGACCGGGTAAAAAACAAAATCCACCTCCAAGGACGCGGAGGTACACGAAGGAAGACACGAAGGAAATCTATAGTGGTCTTCGTGCTGCCCTTTGTGTCCTTCGTGGTTGTCTTTATGGTTTGTTTCTGATGCTGGCCAAGGCTTCTCGGGGGCTCCTCCATGTCACGCCCCAGCCTCAGCAGGTTGAACCCACCGTACAGCAAAGAACGCGGGAAGGTGGGGCACCAAGTTTTTCGAAATCGGCGCGCGGGGCCGGCATCGTAGTCGCGACGCGGTGGGGCGTGCCGCTGCGTGGGTTCCTGCGCAGCGCGAAGCTCGCGGCTCGCCGTCCGCAGTTGTATACTCTCAGGCCGAGGCGGCCACCTCGTGCGACCGCTTCTGCACTCCTGTTTGCGCACGCGATGAACCTCATCCAGTCCCAGGGAGGTTTCTCATGTTTCAGCGTCACCTCGGCTCACTCCTGATTCTCGCCACGCTCCTGATGCTCACCTTCGGCTGCGGCCGCCACGATTCGGACGAGAAGTATGTTCTCGTCTCCGACAATGTTCAGCTCCCATACTGGCAGGAAGCCAAGTCGGGATTCATGCACGGGTCCGAACAGCTGCGGGTGCAATCCAAGTTTGTCGGCCCCGAGAGCTTCGATCCCAAGGCGGAGCTGAAGGCCTTTCAGGATGCGGTCGCGCAGAAGCCCTCCGGCATCCTCATCAGTGTCGCGGATCCCGCGGTGCTCACCTTTGACATCGATAAGGCCATTGCCAGCGGCATCCCGGTCATCACCATCGATGCCGACGCGCCCGTCAGCAAGCGGCTTCTCTTCGTCGGAACCAACAATTACCAGGCAGGGCTGCTGGGCGGCAAGCGTCTGGCGGAGGAACTCAAGGACAAAGGCAATGTCGTCTTCTTCACCATGCCCAGCCAGGCGAACCTCGCCGAGCGACTGCGCGGCTACCGTGAGGCCCTCGCCCGCTTCCCCGACGTTCATGTGGTGCGCGTGGTGGATATTGCCGGCGATCCCCGGGTGGCGTTCGACACCACCGACCAGATCATCGGCAAAGAACGCGACAAGGTGAATGCCTTTGTCTGCCTGGAAGCGCAGGCCGGGCGCGAAGTCGCTACCGTGCTTAACAATCGGAGCGTGAAAGATAAAGTCGTGATGGCGATGGACACCGACGCCGACACGCTGGACTGGATTGATAAGGGAGTGATCGCCGCCACCATCGCGCAGAAGCCCTACACCATGAGCCTGGTGGGGCTGCACATCCTCGACGACCTCTATCACAACAAGCTGCCGCGCCTTGACTCGGACTGGGCCAATGACCCGTTCGCGCCCATCCCGGCCTTCGTCGATACCGGGACTGCACTCATCGACAAGAAAAATCTCGCGGCCTTTCGCGATGCGGCGAAGAAAGCAGGGAAGTAGCGCAGAGTCGAAGCTTTGAGCGATAGTCCCAGGTTAGCGTCCACAAAACGGACGCGAACTTGGGGCACCTGGCCTCGTTGCGACTCCACTCAATCGCGCGATTGAATGGGCTACACGAAATCCCCCGAGCCAGGTTAACTCCCGAAGAACTGGCGCAAGCCTGGGGCGCCAGGCTGCGACCCCAGCACCATTGCGATGATAATGATGAGGGCCGCGACCCCTCCTGTTGCCACCGTTGCGAGGAATGCCCGGTTGGCGGTCCTCTCCTGACCGTGCCCTATTAATACCCAGCGCAACCCACAAGCGCCGTGCACCGAAAGCGCCAGCACACCGAGGAAGTAATACGGCACCAATCGAACACTCCACGGATCCGTGAGCAGGTTGTCCGTTGTAAGCCAGATCCAATTCGTATCAATGTGCTGGAGATACCTCGCGCGCAGCACCGCGCTGATATGCGAAGCAAAGAACAACAGCAGGTAGGCGCCCGACGCGTTCTGCAGGACCTCGACCCAATCCACCCGCGAACGACGCATCCTTCGATACAGCAGGACGCTCCCGCTCACGACCTGAAACAGAACACAACTTCCGAGCACCACCTCAACCGCGGGCTGCCGGTACACCAGGCGCAGGACCCGCATCACGGCAAGGTGCACCCCGCCACCGAAAACGCCTGCCAAATGATTGCTGAGATGAAACACGGCAAACGTTGTGATCAGGGCCGCCGATATGCCATGGGCAAAAGCCAGCTTCGCGGGACGAACGCTGGCGGCTTCCGTCACCTTGGGTCGTTCGACGATCGTCAAGATCGTCAGCCCGCACCAGATCAGCACCCACACGCCGTTGGCGCGAAACGGGAGCCAACGTTGCGAATCGAGCCAACCGCCCAGAAACGTGTAGAGTGCCGGGGCGCCGACTCCGAAGTACGCCACCATCGTCGCGCCGCGATAATGGTTCCCATTTGCCAGCCGGAATGCCAGATACAGACACACGCCGGGAGCAAGCAATGTCAGCGCCAGGGTGAGCGGAGAAATCGCATGCACGCTCCAAACCAGCGCAGGATAGAGCAGACCAATCACAGCCGGAGCGACCCGCACCATCAGTGGGACGCTGCTCTCTTCCGAGAGTTCAGCAGGTACGGATGCAACGGATGTCACGCCTCGATCTCCTTCTCGATTTCCTGATGAGCGGGGCGGAGAAAAGGCTTCAAGGAATCAATTCCAAGGCGCGCACAGCGCGATGGACAGATATAAGAGGTTCATTGCACGCCCTTGGTTCAGAGATCAGCGTACAAACGCCATTGTTTATCGCGAGAGCTCACAAATCCAATTCACCTCCCAGGTCTTTCCGCCATCGGGCGAGAAAGACTGCTCCATGCGCGCCGACGTCGGAGAAATGTTGAGCCAGACGTATCGCACAAGAATGGCACGCCCCTTGAAGTCCTCCTGGTCGAAAAACTCGCCGCGATTGCCGTTGAATTGCCCAACCACCGGAGGCAAGCCAAGAGTCCCGTTATTGACATCGACCAGATAGATACTCCACTGGTGCGATGTAGGGTTGTAGAGGCGAAGCGTCTGTGCCTTGATATGCAGTTTCTTGTCGGTGCTGGTGACTTCGAACTCTTCGAAGTTGGCGTTGCTGTCGAGGATTTTCTTGTGATTCGAGATCCCGTTGTACTCGACCCATACATTGGAGTTATTGAGGCGATCGGGAAGCCGGCGGACGTGCGCCTTCCAGTTGGCAATAAGAAAGTCGAAATCGTGCGAACCGTCGCGCTGAGGAAGATTCGCGGGATTCGAGGTGGTTTGGGCCAGAGATGGAACCGTCACGTTTGCGCCGATCACGAACAGGCAGATCACGAGCACAAACAGCGTAAGCTTGCTGGTTTTTGTCACAAGGCATCCCTTCAAAATGCTGGTTAGACGCGCAGGATTTGATTTCGATTGTGGGAACCCGGGGAGACGATACCTGGAAGAAGGGCGGCGGGTTCGAGGGGGTGGCAAAACCCGTCGGTCGATCTGGATCTTGACCTGCTCTACACCGGCAGCGGAACTCCTTCGCCGGATATCAGGGCGCCCAAGTTTCGCGCCCTTCGAGACGCAAAATTCCACGGAACTCTCGAGGGCCTTTGCCAACGACTAGGATCGGCGACCGGCCTCCTACCCCCGCGCCGCACCCGTCCGCATCCGTTCCGCGATCCGTTTCGCCAGCACCGGAACCAGCTTCTCCAGCGTCGCCTCCACGCTGATGCCGTATTTGGCGCGCAGCGCTTCCACTTTTCCGTGCTCAATGAATTGATCCGGCCAGCCAATGCGAACCACCGGCGTGGCGAGCGCGAGCGTATTCAGTTCTTCGAGCACCGCGCTTCCAAAGCCTCCGCGCAGGACGTGGTCTTCCATGGTGACGATCACGTCTACGCTGCGGGCGTAGAACTCGAGCATGGCGGTGTCGATGGGCTTGGCAAAACGCGCATTGATGACGGCCGCAGAAATCCCTTCGCCTTCGAGTTTGGCGGCGACTTCCTGCGCCATGGGGACCAGCGCGCCGAGCGCGAAAATGGCCACGCGGTCTTGTTCGCCGTGCTGCAGAAGTTCGGCCTGGCCGATCGGGATGGCGCGCGGCACATCTTTCACCGGGGTGCCCGGCCCGACCCCGCGCGGATACCTGACCGCAACCGGGCCGTCGTGCTGCATGGCGGTGTAGAGCATGTCGGCGAGTTCGTCCTCATCTTTCGCGACCATGTGCACCAGATTCGGAACCCCGCGCAGGTAGCTGATGTCGAACAGGCCGTGATGGGTGGGACCATCGTCACCGGAGAGCCCGCCCCGGTCCATGCAGAACACCACCGGGAGATTCTGCAGGCAGACGTCGTGAATAATGGGATCGAGCGAGCGCTGCAGGAAGGTCGAGTAGATGGCCACGAAGGGCTTGAGTCCCTTGGTGGCGAGTCCAGCGGCGAAGATGACGGCGTGCTCTTCGGCGATGCCGACGTCGAAGTAGCGGTCCGGATGACGCGGCTGGAAGCGATCGAGCGCGGTACCATTCGGCATGGCGGCGGTGATGGCGACGACGCGCTTGTCCATCGCAGCGAGCTTGACCATGGTGTCGGCGAACACTTCGGAGTAGGTGCGCTGGCCCAGCGGTTTGGTCTCGCCGGTCTCGGGATCATAGGGGCCGAGGCCGTGAAACTTTTTCTGCTTTTGCATGGCGGGCTCAAACCCTTTGCCTTTTTGGGTGAGCACGTGCAAGAGCACGGGACGGCGCTGCGTCTTCAGAAATTCAAAGGTCTTGATGAGCGTAGCGATGTCGTGCCCGTCGATCGGGCCGTAGTACTTCAGGCCGAGTTCTTCGAAAATCACGCTGGGCCACAGGATGCTCTTGGCCGCTTCCTCGGCTTTGCGCGCCATCTGCAGCGCGGTTTTGCCGCCGAGGCGTTCCACGAACTGGCCGGCGCGCTCGTGCAGGTAATCGAAGCGCGGGTTGGTCACAATCTTGTTGAGGTAGCTGGCGATCGCGCCCACATTCTTGTCGATGGACCACTCGTTGTCGTTGAGGACAACGATCAGGCGGCGCGTGCTGTTGGCGATATTGTTCAGGGCTTCGTAGGTGATGCCGCAGGTGAAGGCCGCATCTCCGGCGAGCGCGACCACATGTTCCTTCCCGCCGGCACGATCGCGTGCCACGGCCATTCCCAGTGCTGCCGAAAGCGCGGTGCCCGCGTGTCCGGCGCCGTAGCAGTCGTGGGCGCTCTCGGAGCGCAGCATGAATCCGTTGAGTCCGCCGGGTGTGCGGATGGTGTAGAACTGCTCGCGCCGCCCGGTGAGGAGTTTGTGTACGTAGGCCTGGTGGCTGACGTCGAAGACGAAATGATCCGCCGGCGTGTTGAAGACGTAGTGCATGGCCAGCGTGAGTTCCACGACGCCCAGGTTCGGGCCAAGGTGCCCGCCGGTTTTCGAGAGCACAGAAATCAGCTCTTCACGGATCTCTTCCGCGAGAATTTCCAGTTGCGGAACGGTGAGCGTTTTTACATCGAGCGGAGAGTGGACAGTATCGAGTAGTTGAGCCATGGGGGTGAGTGGTTTTGGATCGGTTGCTTAGATGATAGGCGAAAGCACAAGGATGCCGCCAGTGCCAGGGTGGTACGGCGCGGCAAGTTGCACAAGATAAACGAACTGTAGGGGAGCCAACGCGGCGGGAAGGACGCGGTTTCGGTATACTAGTCAGGCATGCCAGTGCTCGAGAACATCAAGGCGATCGCGAAGGGAATGAGCATCACCTTCAAGGAGATGTTTCAACCGACGCAGGTCGAAAATTATCCCGACGGTCCGGGCCCGCTGCGCGGCGCTCGCTTCCAGGAACGCTACCGCGGCATGCACGTCCTGCAGCGCGACGAAAACGGCCTGGAAAAATGCGTAGCCTGTTTTCTGTGCGCCGCCTCCTGCCCATCCAACTGTATCTACATCGAAGCCGCCGAGAACACCGAAACCAACCGCGTGAGCGGCGCCGAGCGCTACGCCAAGGTCTACAACATAGACTACAATCGATGTATATTTTGTGGATATTGCGTGGAGGCTTGCCCGACTGATGCGATTACGCATGGGCACGGGTTCGAGCTGGCTTCGTTCAATGCGAGCAACCTGGTTTACCGGAAGGAGCAGATGCTGGCGGCCGCGCCAGCACACATGGGGGCGAACGCGGTGTTCAACAGCGCGGACGTCGCCGAAGGCGCACCGGCGTTGCCGGTGCAGGGGAGCTGAAAGCTTTCGAGAGTCTGCACAGAGTTGAACGCCGGTCCTGGAAAGGGCCGGCGTTTGTGTATGGGGAGTCGTCGGTTGTCGGTCGTTGGCAAAAGCGCTCCCTTTTCAGCATTGGTTGTGATTGCGTTGGGCGTGGTGAAGCCGGCACCGCGCCTAAAGGCGTTGTTTATTGGACGCTGTTACGGCACGCCTGAAGGCGTGCCCTGATACAAACCTAAAGCGAGAAATGAGCTAGGAGCTAAGAGCTGATCTTCAATGGCGGATTTCTTACAGATCGTGCGTGAGCGCGTCGTGGTTTATGACGGCGCGATGGGGACCAACATCCAGTTGCGGAATCCTTCTTTGGATGATTACTGGGGGAAGGAGAACTGCAGCGAGGTTCTGGTGTTGAGCCGGCCGGACATTATTAAAGACATCCATGCGGCGTTCTTCTCGGTGGGTTGCGACATCGTCGAGACCAATACTTTTGGCGGGACGAAGGTAGTGCTGGGCGAGTTTGAGCTTGGCGACCGGGTGCGGGAGATCAATGTCGCAGCGGCCAGGCTGGCGCGGGAAGTCGCGTCGCAGTTTTCCACGAAGGACAAGCCGCGCTTTGTTGCCGGCTCGATGGGGCCGACGACCAAGCTGCCTTCGCTGGGGCACATTTCGTTTGATGAGATGGCGGCGGCCTACGAGGAGCAGGCGGCGGCCTTGATTGAGGGCGGCGTGGATGTACTGCTGGTGGAGACCGCGCAGGACCTGCTACAGGCGAAGGTCGGTGTGTACGGCGCGCTCGAAGCGATGCGCAAAGCAGGGAAGCGGCTGCCGCTGACGGTGCAGGTGACGCTGCAGGAATCGGGCACGATGCTGTTGGGCACGGAGATTGGCGCTGCCTTGACGGCGCTCGAGCCGTTCGATGTCGACATCATCGGGATCAACTGTGCGACCGGGCCGAAGGAAATGAATGATGCGGTCCGCTACCTGGGCCTGAACTCAACCAAGAATATTTCAGTGCTGCCCAATGCGGGGCTTCCCCAGAATGTGGGCGGGCATGCAGTCTACAAGCTGGAGCCGCAGGAACTGGCGCAGTATCACAAGCATTTTGTTGCCGATTATGGCGTGCGGATTGTGGGCGGCTGTTGCGGGACTCGGCCGGAGCATTTGAAGGCGGTGGTCGAAGCGGTTTCTGGAGTTGAGCCAGCGGTACGCGAGGTGAAGCCGGTCGGCGCGGCTTCGAGCGCTTATACGTCGGTGCCACTCGATCTCGAGCCGAAGCCTCTGATTGTCGCGGAGGAGATGAATACGACCACGCGCGTCGAGCACTTCCGCAATCTCGTGCGCGGCAAGAAGTACGACGACATTCTGGCGCTGGCGAAAAGGCTGGTGAATGACGGGTCGCACATGCTGGATTTGTGCTGCGCCATCGTGGGCGAGGACGAGAAGGGTTACATCACTTCGATTCTCGAACGGGTGGCGACGCGCGTTCCCGCGCCGATCCTCGTGGACTCAACCGAGGCGGATGTGGTCGAAGAGGCGCTGAAGCGGATTCCCGGGAAGGCGATTATCAACTCGATCAATCTCGAGGACGGCGAGAAGCGGACAGCGAAAGTGTTGCCGATGGCGAAGCGCTACGGAGCGGCGGTGATCGCGCTGACCATCGATGAAGACGGGATGGCGCTGACCGCCGAGAAGAAGGTCGCGATAGCCAAGCGGATTTATGAACTGGCGACGAAGAAATACGGGATTCGCGGTGTGGATCTGATTTTCGATGCGCTCACGTTGCCGATTTCGACCGGGCAGGAAGAGTACCGGACGGCAGGGATGGAGACGCTCGCGGCGGTGAAGCGCATCAAGCAGGAACTTCCCGAGGTGAAGACGATCCTCGGAGTCAGCAATATTTCGTTCGGACTCGATGCCTATCCGCGGCGGGTGCTGAACAGCGTGTTCATGCACGAGGCCGTCGACAATGGGCTCGACATGGCCATTGTCAACTACAGCAAAATTTATCCGCTGTACAAGATTCCCCAGGAGGAAGTTGAGCTGGCGCGGAAGCTGATTTTCCGCGATGCCTCGGCCGGCGATCCGCTGCAGGTTTATATGAACCACTTCGCCGGGTTGAAGGGCAAACCACAGGCTTCGACCACGGCGCACCTGGAGAGCTTGTCGATCGAGGACAAGCTGAAGTTCGCGATCATCAATGGCGAGAAGGCCGTGGGCGATGGCGCGCAGAAACAATCGCTCGAGCAGTTGCTCGATGTCGCGCTCGCCCAGTACTCGCCGCTGGACATTATTAATACGGTGCTGCTGGACGGGATGCGCACGGTGGGCGAGTTGTTTGGAGCGCGGAAGATGCAGTTGCCGTCGGTGCTGGATTCGGCCGGGGTGATGAAGCAGGCGGTGGCTTACCTTGAGCCCAAGATGGAGAAGAAGGCGGGCGCACAGCAGAAGGGCACGATTGTGATAGCGACCGTGAAGGGGGATGTGCACGACATTGGGAAGAATCTCGTCGACATCATTCTTTCGAACAATGGATTCAAGGTGGTGAATCTCGGGATCAAGCAGCCGGGAGATTCGATCATCAAGGCGGCTTCCGAGCATCAGGCGAACGCGATCGGGCTCAGCGGGTTGCTGGTGAAGTCGACCTTGGAGATGAAGTACGTCATCCAGGATCTGGAGCGGCAGAAGCTGGAGTATCCCGTGATCTGCGGCGGCGCAGCCCTGACGCGGAAGTACGTGGAAGATGATCTGCGGCGCGAATATTCGAATGCCGTGTTCTATGCGGATGATGCGTTTGCCGGATTGCACATCATGGAGGATCTGATCGCTGAGGATGGGCAACGGACGGCGCGGCTCTCGGAAGGGAAGACGGTAAAGGAGTATGCGAAAGCGGCGGCTGTCGACGAAGAGACCGGTCCGGTGTTTGCGGAGCGGAGCCCCGTGGTCGGGGACGCGCCGAATATTCCCGAACCTCCGTTTTGGGGCGTGCGGGTAAAGAAGGATTACGACCTGCGGGAGTTGTTTGGGTATATCAACGAGACGGCGCTGTTCAAGAATCAGTGGCAGTTGAAGACCGCTTCGCAGGAGGATTATCTGCGGCTGGTGGAGCAGAAATATCGGCCT
>JGI12627J18819_10000271_pt1 | contig 16848 bp, 16 predicted proteins | sample TexAe_OM1H0_M2_FD_18819 | JGI IMG/M metagenome (IMG submission 18819)
CAGCTTCCGTGAGTGGGCCGGGCTCTGGTCAGAGCTGGATCGCTACCGCATCGGCCAACGCATGATGCTCTTTCTGTACACTCCCAGCACGCTTAGGCTCACCAGTCCCGTCGGCGGGCCCGCAGGACGCTTTCCGATCGACGCGAGTGGACGGGTGCCTCTCACTCCAGGCCAGCGGCAATCCATTCAAGTCTCACAAACCGCAAAGATCGGAGGTGCCCGTGTTCCGGTGCGGGGCCTTGTCCGCGCAATCCGGGGCATGAGCAAGGAGTAGGACATGAGCAGGATCTTTCATTTTCACGCGCCTCGTCAGCCGCGAGAAGCGGCAGTCCCCGTTCCCGAGCGTCCTCCCGCACGCAGCAAGCCCGCGCACGACTGGAGCGAGCGGCGCATTGCAATTTACGTTGCAGCTCTTGCGCTGATCGTTTTGATCGTGCTGGTGGAATTAGCCCGCGCCGGCGGCCCTCAGTATGTTGCCGGCACCAGTTATTTCAATGCAGGCATTGCTGGTCAACCAATCACCTGGTCAGGTGGAACCGTCACCTACTACACCGATCAGGGCGATTTGAGCCCCATCCTCCGCGGCCCGGACGCAGATACGTTTGTCGCCGACGCGTTTTCTCGCTGGACGCAGGTCCCTACTGCAGCACTCTCCGCAAGTCGAGATGGTCAGTTGGCCGAGGACGTCAGCGGGGCGAATGTGATCCTGAATTCCGATTACAGCATCACTCTACCTCCGGATATCCAGCCCACAGCGACGACCAAGCCCATCGCCATCGTCTACGATACGGACGGCGCGGTTACCAATGCGCTCATTGGCGCCGGCGCAAGCGATGAATGCTTCAGCAACGGTGTATTCGGCGGCGTCGACGCAATGACGACTGACGGCCACCTTTCGCACGCCCTGCTGGTGCTCGATGGCATGTGCGGGCAAACCTCCAGCCAACTCCCCGATATGAAATATCATCTCGTCCGCGTGCTGGGACGTGTGCTTGGCCAGGGCTGGTCGCAAACTGAATTTGAATGCGATCACGGGAGTACCGCAGCCGAGCCCAAGCGACTTCGCCGGTTTTCCCGTTATGCACGAACAGGATCTGGGATCTTGTGTGCCCGTTGCGGCGTGTTATCCGAACCCAGATGTGCCCAAAATGGACGATCGCGCGGCGCTCTCGCGCCTCTATCCCGTCACCAGCGCCAACCTCTCTCAATTCCCTGGGAAACAGATTTTGTCGGCGAACACGGCGCGCATTCACGGGTCGGTGAAGTTCACGGATTCCATGGGTAACCCGGCTCAGCTCATGCAGGGCGTGAACGTGGTGGCCCGCTGCGTTGACTGCCCCGCGGGAGGCTATGCGGCCTCGTCGGTCTCGGGATTTCTGTTTTCCGGGAACGCCGGAAATGCGATTACGGGTTACAGCGACGCGCTCGGCAACGAGTACAGACGGTTCGGATCCACAGATACGGCGCTGGAAGGTTTTTTTGACTTGGGCGGACTCGAAATTCCCAATGGCAACAACGCGCAATATCAGCTTTCGGTCGAGGCGGTCGACGGCAATCTCTCGCAAAACGTCGGACCGTACGCGCCGTGGCAAGTACTGCCCTCGGGCGCGATGCAGCCTGTGATCGTGACCGTCACCAAGGGAAGCGATCTGGAGCAAGACGTTCTCATGATCGGCAGCGCCTTGGATACGCCCGACTCCAGTGAGCCAGAAAGCTTCACCGCCCCTCACGCGCTTTCAAAAACCGGCGACTGGATGGGAAAGCTCAGCGGTTATGGAGACGACGATTATTTCTTGCTTCAGGGCCAAACAAACCGCACCCTCACCATCGACGTCACGGCGCTGATGAAACCGGCGAGCCTAGGCACAGCCGGTGATCGGGATGTGGTCGCTGGCGGCACCTCCCGGAACTCCGCCGCCGGCGTATACATCTTCGTCTTTCAATACATCCAGCGTGGGACTGACCCGATTGAACGCACAACTGCTGACGACTACGCAGTTCCGGATCGGCATTGCAGACCTGCGCGGGGATGGTCGGCCCGATTATCGCTACCACGCGCATGTGCTGTACGGAGATTCCGTCACTCCGAATCGCGTCAGTGTGAGCGGGGGCATGCCGATGCTGGTCGCGGGATACGGGTCAAGCGCGGAATGAGCATGACCGTGGGGAGCACTGCGGCAACGCTGCTTTCGGTTTCCCCAGGCGAATTGATTGCAACCGCCCCGCCGCTAGCTGACTGCGTGCAGAACGTCTCTCTCACCGATCCAGCCACAGGAGCTTCCTCCACGTTGACCGGCGTTCTCACCTTCGGCGCAGGGCCGAATGACACCATTCGGCTGGCCCAGGGCGCCAATGCGGCCACCCCGGTTGGAGCAGAGGCGGCCTCTCCCGTGCGGGTCACGGTTTCGAGTTCGGACGGTTTGACTTCGGTGAATGGCGCAACCGTGCAGTGGTCAGCTACGAATGGGGCAGGCCTATCGGCGTGCAACGGGGCAGCTACCTGTTACGTATTCACCGACGAGAGTGGGCAGGTGGAAACGCGCGTGACAATCAGAGCTGTCGGGACCACCACCATCACCGCCGCGCTTGCGCCCGCCTCCTACACGCCGCCGAAAACCGTGCAGGTTTCGATCGGCGGCACTTCATCAGCGAAAGATCTCGCGGTCTTCTCCCCCAAAGTTTGGGTGGTGCAGGGCACTACTCTCGATGTCCCACTCGCCGCTCGCCTGCTCTCGAACGGAGTTCCCCTGAGCGGACAGACTTTGAACTGGAATATCGGAATCGGTTCGGGAACGTTGACTCCCGCGAATGCCATGACGGATGGCAGCGGGTGGCCGTTCCACGCTGCACGTAAATCAACTCGCCGGCGATGTGCAAGGCACGGTGTGCGTCGCGCCTGGCAACGCTCCTTGCCAGACGTTTTACGTCATCCAGGTATTGCCTTCGGCACTCAAGCTGCAACGGGTCTCCGGCAGCTTCCAGACGATCCGCGTCGGGCAAACCTTTCAGCCGATCTCAGTCCGCGTCACAAACTCGGCCAACCCGCCAAATCCGGTTACGGGTGTGCCGGTTTCTTTCCAGAGCATGATCTTCCTGCCCGACGCGGACGAGCCTGTCGAGACCTCAGGCGACGACGGCAGTTCCCAACACGCAATGAAGGTCCTGCTGGTTGCCTCACTCACCACATTGATTAGCGATAGCAACGGCCTGGTCAGCCTGCCCGTCTCAACCGGCGGCTTCTCTCGTCCCTTGGAAGTCGAGATCACGGCCAGTGCCGGAACTGCTACGCCGTTGCAATTTGAGCTTCCCATGTTGCCAGCGATCGCGCCCACTCCGGGTGGAAGCACTGGACGGGCGCGGCGGCCGGCGCCGGCTACGGGACGAAGCGCAGCGGAGAGGAGTTCCTCACGCCAGCAAGTCCGGGGGGAAATGATAGAAGAACCGCAGTTGTCCCCTGCACCGATTCCGCTCATGGTCGATGCAGTGATCGAAAGTGGCGCACCCAGCTCCGCCGAGAATCTCGCAGATCACGCCGATTGCCCACATGAGGAGCAAGCGGCATCGCAGTCAGCAGATGAGGGCAAAGAATGCGACGGGAAACAGGACACCGCACCACCGGAGTGATCTATTTCTTCGTCCACTGATCGACCCAGTCGTTCACCGTCTTGTACCAGAGCTGTGAATTTTGCGGCTTCAGCACCCAGTGGCCCTCGTCGGGGAAATACAGCATCTTCGAGGGCACACCGAGCCGTTGCAGCGTGGTGAACAGCTGGAATCCTTCGCTCACATCTAGCCGGTAGTCGAGCTGCCCGTGCACGACCAGCGTGGGCGTTTTGAAATTGGTCGCGTACATGTGTGGCGACCATTTGTCGTAGAGTGCGCGGTTCGTATAAGGCGTTCCTTTGAATTCCCAGTCGTTGAACCAGAGTTCCTCAGTCGTGCCCCAGGCGGAGGTGGAGTTGAACATGCCGTCGTGGGTGACGATGCATTTGAAGCGGTCGGTGTGGCCGAGGATCCAGTTCGCCATGTAGCCGCCGTAGCTCGCGCCCAGCGCGCACTCGCGGTCTTTATCGATGAACGGATAGGTCTTCTCGGCGTAGTCGAGGCCCTTCATCAAGTCTTCGAAGGGCACGCCGCCCCAGTCGCCGTAGATTGCGTCGACAAACTTCTGCCCGTAGCCGGGCGAGCCGTGGAAATTGATCATGATGACGACATATCCGTTCGCGGCAAAAAGCTCGGGATTCCAGCGATAGCTCCACTCGTCGCCTTCCGGGACCTCGGGTCCACCGTGGACGATGAATTTGAGGGGATATTTCTTGTTCGGGTCGAAGTTGGGGGGCTTAAGGAGGAAGCCCTGGACCTTGTCGCCGTAGGCACCGGTGAAATAGAAAGAACCGAAGGGCCCGACATCTGACATGTCAGTGTGGGAAAGGACTTCGTCGTTTATGTGTGTTATCTGGGTCCCGGCCGGGTGCGATACCGGACCACCCTCGTCCAGATCACGCGAATATATTTCGGTCGGGGCATAGATCGACATTTCGGTGAACAATACCCGTTTCCCATCCGGCGTGATTGCGAGGTCATCGTCGTAGCCGCCACCTCGCTTAGGAATGAGGCGAAGCCCATATTTATCCGCCGCGTAACCGCCGACAACGCCCGACATACCCCCAGGTTCCCGTGGCCGATTCGGTAGAAACGAACCGCACGCAGGCATGGGATCCCCAATTTTTGTTACAAAAACGCATGCAGGCGTGGCGCCAGTATTTGTGTAAACCTCAAAGATCGTTGCATCTCCGTAGCTTTCGCTAACAAACAATAAGTGGTAGTCGGGTCCGGAATGGCTTAACCATGTGAATGTTCCTACCCATCCATCGAAGTCCTCCGTCAGATTCTTCTTCTCTCCCGTCTTGCGGTCGTACAGCATCAACCGGAACCGGTCGCTTTCATCCCCCGGACGCTGCTGCGCGCGGTAAGCGATGTACTTGCCATCCGGCGAATACAGCGGCGTCGAGTCGCTGGCGGGGTTGTCGGCGGTGATGTTCTTCGCCGGACCACCTGTTACCGGCACGATCCACAAATCATTGTTGGTCGAGATCGCTTCCACCTTGTCGTGATTGGAGGTGTAGCAGACTTCCTGCCCATCGGGCGAGAAGGCGTAGTTGTCCTGCCCGCCGAGTGAGAACACGGGCGCGTCGTAGTCCCCGGGCGTGAGGTCGCGGGGCAACGGCATGAGGGGACCGTTGTAGTTTCCTGACGTTGGGAAAGTTAATGGAACTTGGATCGCGAAGATGTGGCTCCGTTTCCCGGCCTTATACACGTTCCAATGCCGATAGAGCAGCCGATCAAAAATCAAGGCCTTGACCTTCGAGTCTTCAACCGCTTTCAGCTTTTTCGCATTGCAGGTCAATTCGGCGGCGGCCTCACCATCGCACTCGGGATACACATCCGACGTGAACAGAATATTTTTGCCATCCGGCGACCACAGCTCTCCGCCGGCGTCGGTCTTGATGTTGGTGAGGCGATGGACGCCGGTCACTTTGCCGGTGGCGCTGTCGAAATCGGCGATCCACACTTGCGATCCGCCTTCTTTTGTCGAGATGAAGGCGAAGTGCTTGCCGTCCGGCGACCAGCGGGGACGGTCGCCGTCCTGATCGGCGATGAGAATTCGTTCACGGGCCGAGGAGGGCGCTGCCGAGCTTCGCTCGGCCTGGGCAGACGAGGCGTCTGCCCCTACACGAGTCTGGACGGGGGGGACGCCCGTCGCTCCACCGGCAGAGTTCGGTGAGGATAGCGACACGATCCAGATGTGCGGCGTTTTCTTGTTGGCGGCGAGGTCGACATCGACGGCGCTGAACAGCGCCCACTTGCCGTCGGTCGAGGGCACGGGCTCGCCCACACGTTTGAGGGCCATCATGTCTTCGAAGGTGAAGGGGCGCTTGGCTTGCGAGAAAGCAGCAATCGATAAGGAGAGAACTACGTAAAGAAGTGTAAAGAGCAGGACGAACACACGGCGCATACGTTCCTCCGCGAACAAACCGGATAGTGTAAATCAGAGCAGTGGAAGAGCGCCGTGACGGAGCGCACTCAGCATTCGACACTCAGCATTCAGCCAGCAAGTAAGCAGATTCGCTCGATCAATAGGCTACCCCGGGGAACTTGTATAACCAAGACGCTGCGAGTACCCTTGGCCCTGAATACTGATTGCTGGTTGCTGAATGCCGGCGTCGAAAAGCCGCCTTCCCCAGCAACCCTTCTCCCCGTCCTATCGTCTAATTAAGCAGGCAGAAAACTGCAGTCTTCCCTACCCTCCGGGCTCCCTGAGCGGAGAGGGTCCGGGGGTAGGAAGGCAGCAGTTTGTGTGTCTCCTGCGTGCCCGTTTTCCTCTACACTATCCGTATGAGATTTTCGTTCCCAACCTTGTTTTCGTTGTTGGCGGCAGTATTGCTGTTCGCCGCGCTCGCTCGAGCCGACGAAGGTCCGCTCGACAAATCCCAGCCCAAGAATTTGACCCCGGAAGATATCATCAAGCGCTTCGCCGCCAAGGAAAAGGACTTCAAGGAAGCGCGCGACCAATACACCTATCGTCAGGACGTGAAGGTGCAAGTGCTCGACGGCGACACGGTCAAAGGCGAGTACCACCAGGTATTCGACGTTCTTTTCGATAACAGCGGGAAGCGTTTAGAAAACGTGGTATACGCTCCGCAGTCAAGTCTTGACCAGGCCGGCCTTTCGATGGACCAGGGCGATTTCGACGATATCCGGAATCGGTTGCCGTTCGTGCTCACCAGCGACGAAATCGGCGAGTACGATGTGCTTTACGTCGGGCAGCAACAGGAAGACGACCTGCATTGTTACGTGTTCGACATCGCGCCCAAGCAAATCGTCGGCAAGAAGCGCTATTTCCAGGGGCGCATCTGGGTCGACGATCGTGATTTCCAGATCGTCAAGACGTATGGCAAGACCGTTCCCCAGATTTATGCGGGCAAGAAGAAGAACAAAGAAGAACACCTGTATCCGAACTTCACCACCTGGCGCGAGCAGATCGACAAGGTGTACTGGTTCCCAACCTACACCAAAGCGGACGATACTCTCCATTTCTACACTGGCGACATCCACATCCGCGAGATTGTGAAGTACGAGAACTACAAGCGGTTCGGGTCGAAGACGAGAATTACATACGAGGGGAAGGAATTGCCGCCGGGCGAGAGGAAGGAACCGGAGCAACAGAAATAGTTTCAAGTTTCGTGTTTCAAGTTTCCAGCATGTGGAGATACGCAAAGCCGCGAGTCAGTCGCGGCTTTTGGCTTTCACTCGAAACGCGAAACCTGAAACTCGAAACTAGTAGAACAGATACTTCCTCCACTTATCATCCGACCGGCCCATCAATCGCATGATGTGGCGGCTGGTGTGGAGATTGAAGGAGCGTGGTTCGCGCATTAACTTCATCCCGGCTTCGGCGGGCGTCTGATTCCCTTTCTGACGGTTGCAGGGATGGCAGCAGGCCACCAGGTTTTCCCAGGTGGACAGACCACCGCGCGATCGCGGAATCACGTGGTCAAGGGTAAGTTCTCCGGAGGCCAGCACGAGCGAGCAGTATTGGCAGGTATTGCGGTCTCGCAGCAGGATGTTCTTGCGGGAGAGCGCGCGTGTCTGGTGTGGAATGCGGCGATATTCGAGGAGACGGATCACCGATGGAACCCGCATCGCCACTCGCGCGGCATGCAGGAAATGACCGTTCTCTTCTTCGGCCATCGCCACGCCCTTCAGAACCAGCACGATCGCCCGGCGCGCGGCGCATACGTTGATCGGCTCATAAGACGCGTTCAATACCAGCACCGGGGCGTGCAGGGCCTGGGAATTGCCGTACGATGCCGTCGACACGGCCAGCACGCCCGCGGCTGAGCGTCCTACCATCCCACGCATTGAATTGTCGATCTTCGCTCCCATAAAACCCTGCTCAGCCGTGCGCCGCCATCGTCATCGACGTACTCTCTTCCGGCTCAAAACGAATTCCCTTCACCTCTGCTTTCAAAGTCCGCGCGACGGTTGCCACCCAGACCCGCGAGGCGCCGGCACGCCGCAACACGCGCGCACACTCGGATGCGGTTGCGCCCGTCGTGAAGACATCGTCCACCAGAAGAAGCTCGCGTCCTGATATCTTGTCCCGATCCTTTACCTTGAACGCGCCGCGGAGGTTTTCCCGCCTCTGGTGAGGCGTAAGCCCGGTCTGGGATTGCGTATCGCGCGACCGCTCCAGGACGTCCTTCTCGAGTGTGTAGCGCTCGCGTGTTGGCGACAATTTCAGAGCGACGCGAGCGATCAGTTCCGCCTGGTTGAATCCACGCTGCCGCAACTTCGCCGCAAACAGCGGAACAGGAATTACTACCAGGGGCGTATCGGCCCAGAACGGCTCAAATCCGGCAATGACCTCGGCCAGCATCCGCCCAAGCACGTTCGCGGCGGGTCGGACCTGCTGGTACTTCAGCATGTGAATCAGGTCTCGCAACCCGCTCTCGTAACTGCCATAGGCCGCGGCTCTGGCGAAAGGCGGATCAAGTCGCTGGCACAATCCGCAGCGCGGCGCTCCATGGTCGCCCCGGAATGCGTGCGGAGAAACCATGCGTTCCCCGCAGACCGAGCAGAGACCGCCCGCTATGGGATGTATGGAGTCGAGGCAAACTTCGCAAACCGGAAGGCGGGAAATCCGGACCAGGGGTTCGCCGCAAATGCGGCAATCGGCGGGGAATAGCGTGGCAAAAAGGCTCTCAGCGAGGACCGCAGCACGCGCAACAATTGCGGTCCCGACAGTGCCGGTCGGCGTGGCCCGAGTTCGGTCCCAGCTACTGCTGAAGACGTCCTCCCGTCATTCGGAAGTACAGATTTCCCCCGAACTAATCCTACTCAGTATAGCGGTCTGCGCCATGCTCACGCAATGTGCTGACGCTCGTCCGCCTGAGTCTGCGGTTCCTTTCTGGTTCCCTTATGCTCGGCTGCCAGCGCGGAGCTTGTCAATTCCTCAGCATCAAACGGCAAGGCGGCCCGGCGCGACATCAAACCTACTCTGGTCGGGCGCCACGAGCGCCGGTAGCAGTCCGCGCACCGGGCCGGACGCAACGAAAGTAGACCCAAAATATAGTTTTCCACGAAATTCCGTGGCCGCGATGCATATCCTTCGTAACTTCCGCAGTGGTGGCAACGAAATCTTGTGAAGAAGAGCGCCCAAAGACGGGGCTGGGTAAAGGCGAACATCGGAGTAACTCCTCGGGCTCCGCACCGTACAACCCGAAACATTACGTTCGATTGTAAACCCAGTCAGGACAGAAAGTTTTCGGAAATCGGCTTCGGCACACCATTTTGAGGATTGGAAATTCACACCTGCCCGGGGTCCCCGTACTTGTAATCAGCAGCGCCCGCGTGCTAACTTGCGCGGTCGCAGCTGATTTCAGATATATCTCGTTCTACGAAGCACTTGCGAGGTTCTCATGAGTACTCAAACCACCATTACCCCGGAAAGAAAGTACCGGCCGTATGTTCCCGAAACGATGGAAATGAAGGAATTCACGCTTCGGGCGGTGCTGATCGGATTGTTCCTTACCGCATTGTTAGGTTCGGCGAACGCGTACCTGGGATTGAAAGCCGGTATGACGATTGCCGCTACTTACCCAGCGGCCGTTATCTCGATGGCCTTGCTTCGCTTGATGAAGGGATCGTTGCTCGAGGAAAACATCGGGCGGACCGTGGGATCGATCGGGGAATCGGTGGCGGCGGGTGCGGTCTTCACGATCCCGGCGTTCGTGATGGCGGGTTTGTGGCCAGGTCTCACCAAGGATCAATACTGGAAATCCGTTGCGCTCATGATGATTGGCGGCACGCTTGGCATTCTTTTCGTCACGCTGTTGCGGCGCGTCATGGTGGAAGATCCGGAGCTTCCTTACCCGGAGTCAGTGGCCGCATCAGAAATTCACAAGGCCGGGCAGCAGGGGGCCAAGGCCGCGAAGATCCTTTTCGCCAATATGGGCTTCGGCGCGTTCATGTTTCTGTTGGGCGCATTCAACATATTCAGCCCCAGCAACACGTTCCATGTGAAAATCAGCGAACTCGGAAAAAGGCTGCTGCTCCGCACGGGCACGAATCCCAGCGTTGCTACTACGGTAACTGGGGGCGCGACGCTTTTCAACGCGCCCGACATCAGCCCGGCGTACCTGGGCGTCGGCTACATCATCGGGCCTCGACTGGCGGCGTTAAACTTTGCTGGCGGCGTGCTCGCCTGGGGCCTGCTGGTTCCGCTTCTCACCTTCACCGTAGGTCCTTATATCCAGGCCGCGCAACCTGCGGGCCAGGCACTTTCCTGGGATTTGCTGGCGGGAGCTATCTACTACTCCATTGTGCGTCCGATCGCGGTGGGCGGAATGCTGGTGGGAGCGTCTTACACACTCTTCAAGATGCGTAAGCAGCTCGCCCTGGGAATGGGTCGCGCAATTTCCGATTTGAGAAAGTCGGCAGCGGCGCATGCAGCCACCAACCGCACCGAGCGAGACCTTAGTTCCAAAGTCGTCTTTGCCGGCGTGGCGCTCGTCTTCGTGGCCATGATTGTTCTTTATTACTACTTCATCGGGGGCGCTGGAAATCTCTCCGGATCCAGAATCCTTTCCGGTTCGCTGGTCGCGGCCGGGGTCATGATCATCGTCGGCTTCTTCTTTGCCGCCGTCTCGGGAAATCTTGTGGGGATGATCGGATCCTCCAACAATCCAGTATCCGGGCTCACCTTGTGCACGCTGGTCATTGCGGCGCTGCTGATGGTGGCATTGGGAGTTTCCGGTGCCGGCGGAGTTGCCGCCGTGCTGGGTGTGGCTGCCGTGGTCTGCGTTTCATCCGCTGTTGCCGGAGAAATGTTGCAGGATCTGAAAGTAGGCTACATCCTTGGCGGAACACCCTCCAAAATGGAGGTGGGCGACCTGTTTGGGATTGTGGTTGCCTCGCTCGTTCTTTTCTTTCCGCTCTCGACGCTGGATAAGGTCTATCACTTCGGGACGGCGGAACTGCCGGCGCCTCAAGCCGGACTGATGGCGATGCTGTCGAAGGGTATCGTGGGCGGCGACATGGCCTGGCCTCTGGTAGTGGTCGGTATCCTGCTTGGTCTCGCGATGATCATGATCGAAGTGAAGAGTGTTATGTTGTTCTCCGTTGGCATGTACCTGCCGCTCGGAACTACTTTCGCAATCTTCGTGGGCGGCTTAATCCGCTGGGCCACCGACCGGCTTCGCGACAGGCGCGACCTCAATGATGCGCAAAAGGCTCGCGTTGATAATGCAGGCGTGTTGACCGCTTCGGGACTGATCGCCGGAGAGGCCTTGTGCGGTATCGCAGTGGCCGCGATCATTGCGCGCAGGCTTGCGCAAGATCCTCACGCGGACACGAGGCTGTATCAGTTTGCCATCGGCAATTACGGGATCATGAGCGTGATTGCCCTGGCCGTGCTGGTGGCCGTAATGATCTTCCTACCCCTCGCAAATGCGGGACGGCCCGAAGATCCGGCACCGCCGACTGCGATCATGTAGGCTCGTGACACTGGAATAATGGTCAACGGTTCTCGTCCGCGGCATTCTTACCCGTGCCGTCCTTCGTGGTACTTTGTGTCCTCTATAATTTTCCGTTTGCATGTCGATCGCAGAAAACATTGCGCAGATTCGCGAACGCATTCACGCCGCCGCCTCACGCGCCCGGCGCGATCCCGAAGCCGTCGCCCTTATGGCCGTGAGTAAAACCTTCCCTCCCGAAGCCATTCGCGAAGCGTACGAAGCGGGCATTCGCGTTTTCGGTGAGAATCGCGTTCAGGAATTCGACAGCAAGGCAGAAGCCTTGCGCAGCCTGGCGGATGCTCGCTGGCACATGATCGGACACCTGCAGACGAACAAGGCCGGGAAAGCCGCTGAACTGTTTCACGCGATCGATTCCGTGGACTCGCTTAAGCTTGCCGAGAAGCTGAACGATGCCGCCGGCAAGTACGGTAAGAAAATCGCGGTTCTCATCGAAATGAATGTCGGCGGCGAAGCAGCTAAGTCGGGTGTGCCTGCCGATTCACCAGCACTCGAAAAGATACTCTCGTCAGCCGCACGCCTGGAGTGTCTGGAAATCACCGGTCTCATGACCATCCCTCCTTACACCGACGATCCCCAGTCCGCACGCCCCTACTTTCGAAAATTGCGGGAGCTTCGGGACCAAATTGCCGCTCGCAATTTCCCATCCATCAGCATGACGACGCTCTCGATGGGCATGTCTCACGATTTTGAAGTCGCCATCGAAGAGGGCTCCACTTGCGTCCGCGTAGGAACCGCAATTTTCGGCGAAAGAGCCAAACCTTAAACGCAGAGGGCACAGGGCGTAGGAAGCCAAGGGGCAATATGATCCCGATTCGACAAACACCTGCGGGCGTCACGTTCTCCATAAAGGTGCATCCTCGCGCCAAGAAAAATGGGATCACCGGCGAAGTTGGCGATGCCCTTAAGGTCGCCCTGACTGCTCCTCCCGTCGAAGGCAAAGCGAACGAAGCCTGCATCGATTTCTTCGCGAAACTTTTGGAGGTACCCCGCTCCTCCGTTACTATTGGTGCCGGCGAGACCAGCCGTAACAAGGTGATTCGCGTCGTTGGTCTGCCTGCTGCCGAAATCGAAAAGCGCCTGAACCGCAGGAGCCCTTCTTGACCTTTTCCGAACGCCTGCAGGAGATTCGCACCGGCTTCGAGCGCCCCTTCTGGATTGCCAACATCAGCGAAATTTTTGAGCGGCTTTCCTACTACGCCGTATTCGCCGCGCTCGCCCGTTATCTGCACGAAGCGCTGCAGTTTCCCACCGACCAGGCGGCCAGCTTGAGTGGCGTTTTCGGCGGCGCGGTCTGGGTGATGGCGATTTTTGGAGGCGCGCTGGCGGACCGCATCGGATTTCGACGGGCATTATCGCTGGCTTACTTCATCCTGAGCTGTTCGTATTTTCTGGTAGGGTCGATCGGCGCGCCCTGGCTGGAACCAGTCCGCAAAGTCGTCCCACTGGGACTGCTGGTTGGAATTATTTTGTTCCTGCCGGCCCTGGGTGTGGCGTTAGTGAAGCCCAGCGTGGTTGGCACCACGGCGCGGGCTTCAAAAGAGAATGTTCGCTCGATCGGATATTCGATTTACTACACGCTGGTGAACATCGGCAGCTTTCTCGGACCATTCCTTGCCGGCTGGGTCCATGAACATCTGCGGGTAGAGAGCGTATTCCGGCTCGCCGCGCTGAGCGTGTTTTTGATGTTTGTCGGCGTGCTGATCTTTTTCCGGGAACCGCGACGCGAACAGGAACAGCAAACCACCTCACTGAGGCAGGTCGTGGGCAACCTGCTCACGGTGCTTGGCAATTGGCGCTTCGTTCTCTTCCTGCTCATCTTCTCGGGTTACTGGATCGTTTTCTGGCAGCAATATCTCATCCTGCCCATTTACATTCACGACTATATCGATCCGAGCGCCAACACCGAGCGAATCCTGATCGCCGATCCGCTGATCGTGATCACACTGACGGTAGCAGTGAATGCCCTGACGCGGCGAATCTCTTCCTTCCGCGCGATCATCCTGGGAACTGTGATTACCGCCGTGGGATGGCTGGCTATCGGTTCGTACCCGCGGGTTTGGACGGCGGTCGTTGCACTGATGATCGTGGCGCTCGGGGAAATCATCCAATCGCCGCGCTACTACGAGTACATCTCCCGGCTTGCGCCTCCGGGACAACAGGGCACGTATATGGGGTTTGCATTTCTGCCCATCGGGATCGGCTCGCTGATTGGCGGCAGGTTTGGAGGCTGGCTGGTCCAGCATTTCGGCGAAGTCCAGCACCAGCCGCAACGCATCTGGTGGACGGTCACCGCGGTCGGCGTGGCGACCGCCGCACTGCTCTGGATTTACGATAAAACTGTCACGAAAAAGGAAGACAGCACCCAAACGACCCAGATGTGAACTGTGTTCCTTCGCGCCTCAGGCGGGCCATTTCGGGCTTTGATGTCACTGTCCTCCGCGCGCAATCAGGTGTATCCTCTTGCGCGTCGACCTATGCCGAAACGCAGAATCACGCCGAAGTACATTGCCGATCACATCCGACGGGTTCTGAAAGACGGCGGCTCCGCCCCTCACGCGGAAGGTGTCCAGTGGTTTTTCAAAGAAGAAATCAAATCACGCGGATGGTACACGGCCGAGCTCCGCCGGGTTGCAGTCCGGTTTCGGCGCACGATCATCCGTGAACAGAGCCTTCCCTTCCTCATCCGTGTCGCGGACCAGCTCTTTCGGGGCCGTGTTCTGGAAGAAAAAGTATTTGCCGTGCTGATGCTGGAGAAGATCACCGATCGGCTTAACGATCCCGAGTTCCGGCTTTTCCAGTCCTGGCTCGACCGCATTACGAGCTGGGCAGACCACGATAGCCTGGTGCACTATCTCATCGCTCCGATGATCGTTGCCAAACCATCACGCTCGGTGGCTGTGTTTCAATGGGCGAAGTCCAGAAACCGTTGGCATCGGCGCGCGGCCTGCGTGGCGCTGATCCAGGGCACCCGCAAGAAGATGTTTCTGCCTCAGATCAAGCGCCTCTCGAACCTGCTGCTCCGCGACGAAGACGACATGGTGCAGAAAGGCCTGGGCTGGTTACTGAGAGAGACGGTAAAACACGGCGACCCGGCCACACTCGCCTATTTACGGCAAATCCGGGGACGCGCACCGCGGCTTGTGCTCCGCACGGCATGCGAAACGCTGTCGCCTGCGGCTCGCACGAGGATTCTCGCGGCATGAGTCTCCTAAGCCTGTTTGGGCTGTTCTCGGTCACGGCGATGGTCGTCTGCTACGCGCTCGAGCAACGCAGTCCCTGGTTCATCCTGGCCTTCGCCGTAGCCTGCGTGCTGGGATCAGTCTACGGGTTCCTGCAGGGAGCATGGCCTTTTGGACTTGTCGAAGTCATCTGGGCGTTGATCGCGGTCCGACGCTGGAGGCATTCGGCCAAGGCTTCCTGAGGGGAGCGGCGTCGCGCCGTTCGCGCAAAAGCGCGCCCTTGTTTACAATAGAAGTTTGCAATGAATCTCCCAGCCATTCAAGCAGCCCTGCGCGAGCGCAACATCGACGCTTGGCTGTTTTACGACCACCACCATCGCGATCCGATCGCCTATCGCGTTCTCGGCCTTCCCAGTTCGCTGATGGTCACGCGCCGCTGGTTTTACCTGATCCCTGCAAATGGCGAACCCGCCAAACTGGTACACAAAATCGAGGCCGGCCATCTCGATAAGCTCCCTGGCTCCAAGCGCGTCTACTCGGGTTGGCAGGAGTTGTTTGACCAAATCAAGTCATTTTTAGCCGACTACAAGACCATTGCCATGCAGTACTCGCCCAATAACCTGGTGTTCACAGTCTCGCTCGTGGATGCGGGCACTATGGAACTGGTTCGCGGCCTGGGCAAAAACGTCGTGAGTGCTGCGGACCTGATCGCGCAATTCGAAGCGACCTGGACCGACGAGCAGATCCAGACCCACTACGCGGCGCGCGATGCCGTCGACAGCATTACCGCCGCGGCATTCGCGGAAATCGGCCGGCGCGTACGCAATGGTGGGAGCACCGAACACGCCATGCAGCAATGGCTGCTCGAGGCCTTCGGGCGCGAGAATCTGGTCACCGATGACCCGCCGGTGGTTGCCGTCAACGCCAACAGCGGCAATCCGCATTACGAGCCCCACGCCGAAGGCTCTGCTCGCATCCGGGAGGGCGATTTCGTCCTGCTCGATATCTGGGGCAAGAAAAATACGCCGGGCGCTGTCTATTACGACATCACGTGGACGGGATACGTTGGCAAGGCACCGTCAGACAGGCAACGCGAAATTTTTCAAATCGTCCGCGATGCGCGGGATGCGGGCGTTAAGACCGTGCTTGATGCCATCGGCGCTGGTCAACGCATTGCCGGCTGGCAGGTCGATCGCGCTACTCGCGATCACATCCAAAAAGCCGGATACGGCGATTACTTCATTCATCGCACCGGGCATTCCATCGGCACCGATGTGCATTCCAACGGCGCCAATATGGACGACCTCGAGATTCATGACGAACGGCAGATCCTGCCCAATTCCTGCTTTTCCATCGAGCCTGGCATCTACCTGCCCGAATTCGGCGTGCGCAGCGAAGTGAATGTTCTGGTGCGTCCGAACCGCGCGGAAGTGACCGGCAAAATTCAACGCGAGATCGTGATTATCTGAATGGCAAACTCCTCCACCACCAAAACGAAACCCGCGGAACCCCTGGTCCAAGCTGCTCCGATTACTTTCATGTCGGTGCTGGCTCCCGCCATTGCCTGGCTGATTCCGGGCGCCGGACACCTGATTCAGAAGCGCTGGGGACGGGGCGTGCTGCTGATGGTTTCCATCATAGCGATGTTTCTGCTGGGTCTCGCCATGGAAGGGCGCATCTACAAGCCGAATGGCGGCGACATCCTCGATATGCTCGGATTTGTCGGCAACGTGGGCGGAGGCGGACTTTATATCCTGACCCGCGCGTTCGATTGGGGACACGGCGCGATCGCCCACGCTACCGCAGACTATGGCACAAAGTTCCTGATCGTCGCAGGACTGCTGAACTTCATTGCTGCAGCCGACGCCTATCACATTGCTATCGGGAAGAAGCAATGACGATCCAACTGTCGCACTTCAGCAGCGCAGTTCTGTTCGCCGTGTTCGCCTCTGTCGTATTCGGCATCACCCAACGCAACGAACCTCGCGAAATGGTTCGCTACGGTCTCTATTGCTTCGCCATGTTCACCGGCGGGGTCATCGCGGCAGGGTGGGTCATGTGGCTGATCC
>JGI12627J18819_10000272_pt1 | contig 16845 bp, 9 predicted proteins | sample TexAe_OM1H0_M2_FD_18819 | JGI IMG/M metagenome (IMG submission 18819)
CGACGCCCAGGTGACGATAACCAATGTGGCCTCCGGCGAAAAGCGCGTGCAGCCAACAGGTGCCGACGGGTTTTACAATTTCGTGAATCTGATTCCGGGCACCTACCGGATCGAGGTAGAAAAGCCCGGATTCAAGCACGTTACTCACCCTGATGTCATCGTCCAAGTCTTGGCTTGCGCGGGCGAATCGTCTGGGCATCACACCCGAGGAACTGTGCGACCGATTCAAAACAGACCCCAACAGAGTCAAGAAGTTGTGGGCTGAGTTGACGGTGGAGAAGGAAAAAGCGGCAGCCGCAAAGTGAACAGGTTCGACCCCGGTCAGTTAGTTGCGACGCCCGGTGCCCTGCCTACCTCTTGAGGCATCGGGCGGTTCGCTTTTGAGCGTGGAGAAGTCAACTCTACTCAGGCGGCGCAAGGTAATAGACAGGCTTAAGAGGAAGTAGGAGCGTAGTGCTGGACCCAAAGCTCAACCAGCTTTTCCAGTCAACCAGCGTTAGCTTTCGGGTTTCTTCGTTCTTGCCTGAGATTCGGCATCACTGGTAAAGCCGCCCGTCGAAACGAAGATTCCGACATCTTGCTCACCGAGCATAGCCATAAATGAGCGTAAACCGTCCAGGCTGATCGTGTCCGCACGGCGTTTGACCTGCACCTTGATACGAGGTGTGCTCGTACCTAAAGGATCGTTGTGTGCAAGGATATCAATTCCCTTATCTGGCCCAGGCGGGGCAATCCATGATACGTGGTATCCCATCGCCCTCAGCAATGCGGCAACCAGCTTTTGCAGGTCATAGGGATTCATGGACTGAACATAGTGCTCGATCTCCCCCCAATGGGAGTTGGATTCGATGAAACTAATGACGATGCTGGTGAATTCGTCAGGCTTCTCGAGATACATCAAGTGGCCTGCTTCCACCAGAACCACGCGGCGGGAACCATAGATTCCGGCTTCGATTACGCCGGCATGGGCGTGAACGTCCGGGATATCGGCATCGCCCGTGAGGATTAATGTCGGAACACGGATTTCATGCAGGCGAGGCAGAGCCGCTTGTGTAGGCCTCGCGTAGTCGTCGTGGGTCAAATCCTGCGGACTGGCCATCAGGATATCAAGCAGTTTCTTCTGCGCGGCTTCGTGTCCAGGCGCGAGAAGGTATTTGTCCTTCGCCCAGTTGGCAAGTCCAGCCTTGACATCATTCTGCTGGAAAGGCTTCGAATTTTGCATGCCGCGATTCAGACAATGGTCCGAGTATGGGAATCCGCTGGCGACGGCATCGACCAGAATCAGTTGCGCCACGACATCCGGATGGCTGAGCGTGAAATCGATGGATAGTTCGCCGCCATGGGAGCTGCCCACGAGGATGGCGCGCGGTACTTTCAAGTGGTGAAGCAGGGCGGCCAAATCGTCCGTTTCGTAGTACCAAGTTGTTGACGCGGGTGACTTTCCATATCCGCGCCGGTCATAGCGAATCGTGTGGAATGTTTTGCAAAAGGAAGGCCATACCGCGTCCCACACGACCGAGTGGGCTATTCCGTCACGAATCAGGACGACGTGGTTGGACCACTGCCGCATTCTTCGTAGTAAATCTTTCCGTTCTCTACTTCGACAAAGGAGCCCGGCGTAGCTGCGGAATCCCTGTTGCTATTCGTCTGTGCGCTCACCCTGATGAAAGGAGAAATCACCGCGAGCATTGCCAGTGTTGCCAGGAAGGGTCGACCCATGTACCACCTCCGCATGGATTGGAAGCGCGCGTCGCACCGTTCTAAGAGGAAGTCCTGCTCGGACTGCGGAAATGCTGGTGAGTATACATCTGTTCGCGCGGAGGTGTGAACTTGTGCGGCCGCTTTGTGTAGGGTTCAGAGTCAAGCGACCACTGACTGGACCTCCGGTAGCAATCAGCCCGCTACTCAGAGCGCGGGGGTCCGAGGGTGCTTTGAAGTTTCTGGAACTCTTGCATCTCGTGCTGTGCCTGCGCAGACTTGCCTTGCTTGCGATACAAGCCGGCGAGTCCAAAATGTGCCTGCGCGGCGAGCGAGGTATTTTTCTCGAGTTCAACTACTTTCAACCACGCTTCCTCAGCGGCGGCGCTATCCCCATCGAGGGATGCGGCTTTGCCCAAGGAGTAGAGTGTCTCGGGCATTTCCGGCTTCAGATCATTCGAGCGCCTCAACTCGAAGAGCGCGTCGCGCGCTTTTCCCTGCTGGAGCAGGGCGGCGCCCAAGCGATAAGCTGCCTCGGCGCTTCCGGGCTGCAGCCTAGCCTCATAACGAAAGGCCGCCTCCGCCTTTCTCGAATCTGCGGCACCGGTGTAGACCATACCGAGTTCCAGATGCAACCCAGGTAAGTCTGGGCGTTCCTCCAACGCTGCTAAGTATTCCTTTTCGGCTTGTGGCATCTGCCGGAGCACAAAATAGTTCTCTCCCATTGCCTGGTGAGCCCTTGGAGAATCGGGATACAAGGTGACTAGAGCGTCAATGCTTCGCTTCGAGAGCAATCCGCTGGCGCGACCAAGGTAGTAAAGTAAATCAGGATTGCCTGGATGTTCGGCCAATGCAGCGCTAAGATTTGCCACCGCCGCTTCGTATCGTCCGGTCTCCGTTTGCGCGATGCCCAGCGCTATCACTGCATGTGCGCGCTCAAGGTGAGGAATGGACTCCTCCGCGTAACCCTGCGCCAGCAAAGCAAACCCCAACTGCAAATGCGCCGCGTCGAGCTCCGGGTTTAGCTCCAACGCACGTTTCAGCGCGACGATAGCGGCTGGATAATCTTGAGTTTGCTGTAAAACTTGGCCAAGATCGAGAAACGCCTCCGCCAGGCTCGGATCGCTCTCCGTGGCCTTCTGGAATTCCTTGATAGCCACGTTCAACTGCCCTTGCTTCTGCGCTTCAATGCCTGCCTGCATGTGCTTGGCACCTTCAGGAGAAACACCCTGAAGGGCCAGCCACAAAAATAGCGTCGCGGGAATCACGAATGCTCCGGCTCTTGTATTTTGAGGAACTGGTCAGCGGCAACGTCCTTGAGCGTCTGACGCGCTCCCGAGGGCCATAATATCTCGATCGAGGCAGTCCTGGAATCGCCGAGGCCAAAGTGAAGCCGCTTGTCGTTGGAACAGCTGTAACTGCCAGTCGAAGTCGCAAAGCGAGTTTGGCCATTCACGCGAACGCGGGCGCCGTAGCCGTCGCGATTGCTGCGGGTTCCCTGAAGCGTAATGGAAAGCCAATGATTGTCTCCTCCGCGGTTGAGGAGGAGGATCGGAGGGCACCCAAGAATCGTGAGGACAACCTCCATCCAGCCGTCGTTATTGATATCGCCAAAGGCTGCGCCACGCGCAGCGAGCGGCGTGCTCACCCCGGAATCGGCGAGTTCGAAGTGGCCTTTGTGATTCATCGCCAGAAGCGGCAGCATTTTATATTCTAACGAAGAGTCGATGTCGTGGACGTTGTCGAGCACGTGACTCTGCGCAGCGAACAGATCCTTCCAGCCGTCGTTGTCGAAATCTTCGAGGCCCACGCCCCAGCCGGAACTGCCCGGGGTCAGGCGGCCCAGGCCTGTCTCGAGGCTCTCATAGGTAAAAACACCTCCACCATCGTTGTGAAACACGCTGTAGAGCTGGCGCGGCAGCACCGTAACGATGATGTCGGGACGGCCATCGTTATCGTAATCTTGAAAGACCGTCCCCATCCCCGAAAAAGCCTTGCCGTCGATCGATAGCGCCGCGCCCGACTCCAGTGCACGCTCTTCAAAAGTCCCGTCGCCGTTATTGTGGTAGAGAAACGCTTGCATGCCGTCGTTGGAGACAAAAATGTCCGTGAAGCCGTCATCATCGTAGTCCGCAAACGCAACGCCGAGCGCTCTTCCCTTCTTTTCCGCAATCCCTGAACGCTCGCTGACATCCTCGAACGTGCCGTCCCCCCGATTGCGATAAAGAAGGCAAGTAGTTCTGGGAAATTCGCCTGGAGGGCAGTACGTTTGCCAATTGCCGCCGCAAATCTTGTTATGATCGGCGTCCCATTCCATATAACGGGTCACAAAAAGGTCAAGATGGCCGTCATTGTTGTAATCGAAGAAACCCGCGGAGCCAGACCAGCCTCCGCCAGCGACGCCAGCCTTGGCGGTCACGTCAGTGAAAGTGCCATCGCCATTGTTGTGATAGAGGATGTTTTTCCCGTAGCTGGCGACAAAAAGATCGGGATATCCGTCGTTGTCATAGTCGCCCACAGCCACCGCTATCCCGTAGTTACCGTTGCCCGCATGGGCCAACCCTGCGGCTTCCGTGACGTCTGTAAAGCTTCCGTCACGATTCTGGCGGTACAGGCGATTCCAGTAGCGCGGATTGCTGCGATTAAAGTTCTCTGGAACGTGCAGCTTTTCGGTGATTGCTCCGCCGTTCACGAAAAAAATATCCAGGAGACCATCGTTGTTGTAGTCGAACAGGGCAACGCCGCCCGGCATTGTCTCAATCAGGAATTTCTTCCGAGTCGGAGAATTCTGGAGAATGAAATCCACTCCGCGCAATGGCTTTATTTCAAAGGCGGGTGAACTGCCTGCATGGGCTCCAACACTTAGAAAACCTGGAAGAATTTGGGCGGCAGCGGCGAGGCTCCCAAGGCGCATAAAATCGCGGCGGTTGAAACTGCGTTGCATGCGATCACGTGGCATTAGAAATTTTGGCACAAATTGTCCCTCGGCGCATTTTAGTCTAGTTTAGGATTCCTGATGAACGGGAAAGCGACGCGAAGGGAGAGTGCGCTAAATCAGTGGAAACGCGGCCTCAAAAAGTGCGGGAAATGCCCAAAGGCATTCCCCGCAACTCGGGTGACTAGAACGAGAACCGCAATCCGAACTGGATGAGTCTCGGGTTGTTGACGGCCCCGCTTACCTTACCGAAAGATCCGGTGCCAAACTGGGCATTGGGTGGCCCATACTGGACGATGTTTGCGATGTTGAAAAACTCGGTGCGGAATTCCAGGTTGTACCTGTTTTCCGACCCAAAGTAGGTCTTCTTGAAAATCGCGAAGTCCCAGTTGTTGACTCCGTCTTGCCTTAGCGTCGGATCGACACGGGACTCATTGCCAAAGGTGTACGGGGCGGGATCGGCAAAGCACGCGGTATTGAACCATTGGCTGACAGTTCTCGGGCCGTTCCGGTTGCATCCGGGTACCACGTTCGGTCTGAAGGTGCCTGTACCCAAGCCCAAACCACCAAGAAGATTTGGGTTGTTGTCGGTGAATTTTATGGGGAAGCCCTTTTGGAAGGTAGTTATGCCATTCACTCCCCATCCAGCGATGAGCTTATCCTTGAATCCCGTTGCGTCGGATGCGAACTTCTGGCCGTGGCCGAAGGGCAGGTCATATACATAGCTGATGACCAAGCGTTGAGAAACGTCTTGCGAGGAAAGGGAGCGTTCGCCCTTGAGGTTATTCCAATCCTGGACTGCACCGACTGGGCCGGTGGTGTTTGGTTCCAGCCACGACGTCAATGTGTCCGTGTTCGAAAGAAGCTTTGCGTTGGTATAAGCGACGAGGAGGGTGCCTCCGCCCTGGAAGCGCTTGTTGGCAGAAACTTGCAGCGCATTGTAGGAACTGCTGCAGCAGCCGACGGCCCCCAGTTGTACGTCCGTGTATTGCGGGTATGGCCGGTCCAATTGGCCCTGGATCAAACTTCCTGGTGCCAAGCTACCGGGCAAGGAAGTACTGAACGGGTAAGGCGCAGGAACTTTTTGGCAGATCGTCACGCCTTGGCACGGGTCCACGCTCGTCGGAATCGCCGGATTGTACTGCGACGCAGCCTGGCTGATGAAGCTGTCAGGAATTTGATCGACGCTGGTCCTGAATTGCTGCAGATGGACACCGTGAGCGCCAGCATAGGCAACGTCAAGGAAGACGCCCCAAGGCAACTCTCTCTGGAGGTCGAGGTTCCACTGCTGAGTATAGGCAGGCTTATAATTTCTCCAAGCCATGTTTGTCAATGGGGTCTGCTGAAGACCGAACGTCGATATATTCGGTGAGTTTCTGCCCACCGGTGCGACCAGAGTCGGGCCAAAGGGCCCGGCTGCCATGCAAGTAAACCCGTTAGGGGCCAACGTGCAACTACTGGAGGTGAGGGTGCTCGAAGGAGTCTTCCCTTGGTCAGTGCTTGCAAAAAAGCTCGAAGTGGCGCTGCTCGTTGGATCAACGTAAGGGTTAACCGCGAACGAAACATAGTTTGCAGAATAGAAAATTCCGTAGCCGCCCCGAATTACTGTCTTCGGCGTCAGTTGGTAGGCGGCCCCCAAACGCGGAGACCATTCGCTGCCGTTGGTTGGAAAGCTGGCCCTGGTCGAGTTCGCAGCACCGGAGTTCACATAGAAGATGTCGCCGGGGCAGGAACTACCCATAGTTCCGCTGCAACCTTGAACGCTTGCGTTCGTCGCGTGGGTGTCGAAATAGGTCAAGCGGTTAAAGCGTTCCGTCCACGGCCCCGCAAGCTCGTAGCGCAAACCCAGGTTCAGGGTCAGTTTGTTCGTCACACGCCAAGTGTCATTACCGAAGAAACCCGCATAAACCTCTCTTCCAGCGACGGGCGCGGAAATGATCAGGTTACCGGTCGTCTGATTGCCAAATGCGGCGCCTGTTCCTAAGCCATAGCCAAGAAGGAAGTCGGCGTAGTCGCTACCGTTAGCCAAGCCTTTATTGGCGGCCAAGGCCGCAGTCCAAGATCCGTTGAACGAGATGATGGCACCGCCGTTGTTGGTTTGCAGGTAATTGTCATAACTCATTGTAAGTTGGACACCGAAGGCAATCGTGTGCCGTCCATGAACCTTGGTCATTTGCGGAGACAAATTCCACTGTGTGTCCCAGTCGTTGATCGCGCTTTGCCCTTGGCTGCAAGAGATATTACCAGCTCCTGAGGAATCGCTGTTTGCAAAGCATGGCGTTAACGGCGTGCGTTCGACATTCGGAACAGTGGCATTATAAGCGGCCGGCCAGCCCTCTTGGCTCATGTCGAAGCCCGCAAGAATCGGAAGGCGCAGATAGTGGAACCGGCTCACGCTGCTCGTGATGCTGGCGGTGAGTGTCGGATTGATTGCGTAGGTCCAGCCTAGCGAACCGCTGTTGCTTCTCGTGTTTTCCGCGCAACGGTCCTTGCACAGGCCGGTTTTATACGGATCCTGGGCCAAGCTTAGTTGCTTGAAGTAAGTGTACCGTCCAAAAAGGTGCTGGTTCTGGGTAATGTTTTGGTCCCCTCGCACCACATACTGATCAATATCTCCACCTGTGCTTGCGGCGGTGGTGAAATTGCTCACTCCGGCGTTGGGACCGATCAAAGACTGCCCCGTTACGTCGGTTGTCGGCGGCGCAATCAGCTTGTTCAGCAGGTATGTCGAGGTCGGATTGATATAGGGTTGCAGGCTGCACGTTGTCGGAGTAGTGCAGATCGGGACCGGGTTCATTCCGGTCAGGTTATTGTTGGCGATCGGCACGCGAGTTCCGTCAGGTCTAACAGCCAGAGGATTATAGAGCTGGTCAACGTTTACTGTTACTGGACCAGTACTGGTTTGGTAGATTTTCTGGTCCGAGCAAATGTTGATGCCGGATCCTCCCGGATCAGGAGTATTGAAACCGTTAACGCACATGTCGGCGAAATTTCCTGTTCGCTCTGCCGTTGTGGGAACAATCGTACTGAAAACTTGTCCTGCGCGTGCGCGGAAACCTTCATAACTGCCAAATATGAAGGTCTTATCTTTAATGATCGGGCCACCGACGGTGCCGCCAAACTGATTCTGCGTGAACGGTGGTGCCTTATTCGGTTCGCCGCTTGCTATTTGTGAAGCCTTGTTAAAAGGGTTGTTGGCATTTAATACTCGGTTGCGGAGGAATTCGTACGCACTGCCATGCCACTGGTTGCTGCCGGACTTCGTGCTGAAGTTGATGACGCCGCCTGCGAACTTGCCCCACTCGGCACCCTGGTTGTTGTATTGCACCTTGAATTCGCCGATGGAATCCTGCGTCGGTACAAGAAGAGGCAGGTTGATGTAACCAATATTCAGCGGCTCGCCGTCAAGGTATTCCGCACTCTGGTTGGCGAACGCGCCGCCGACCTGATAGTTACCGGTGTCAAAGGGGTTCTTGCCGACGGTGGTACCTTGCGCGTTGCCCTGAGGAACTACCGAGGGAGACAGAGACGCCAAGTTAAAGACGTTGCGGCCATTCAGTGGCAATTCGGTGGCCTGCCGTCCCGCGATCACCTGACCGAGGGAGGAGGTATCCGTCTGCAGCAGCGGCGTTTCGGCCGTGACTTCCACCGTCTGGCTGACTTCGCCCAACTGCATCGTCAGGTTGATGCTCGAAGTCTGCTGCACCTGAACAACAACATCCGCCTGCTCGGTACGTTTGAAGCCAACCTTCTCGGCCGTGATGCGATAGTGACCCGGAAACAGATTTTTAAATAGATAAAATCCTTCGACTCCTGTTTTCTCAGTTAGCTTCGAGCCAGTTTCAAGATTGTTCAAAATAACTTCAACATCAGAAATTGCGCCTCCGCTAGTGTCAGTTACGCTCCCCGAGATGCTTCCGTAGGTCGATTGCGCGTTGGATAGCCGCGGACCACAAACACTCGCTACACAAAAACAAATCGCCAGGTCCAATATGGCGCCAAGAACTAAACGTAAATTTTTCATCTTTACGCTCCCCCGCCTCTGGATTCAGTGACTGCTTGCCGACCCTGAAGAGACACAGCACCCCTGTGGGTTTCACTCGATCGAACCCCTTGCCTCCACACCATGCCCTCGACAATTTGCCAATCTGCTTATAAGTACGGAGAGAGAAGCGGATGTGTACCAGTCACGCGGGCGCGTGACGGCAAACATAAAACGCTGGCGCCTGCCCGCGCAAACGCATCCGCGCGGACACGGCGCATCTAAGATATGGAAAATTGCATTCGGAGAATTCAGGGATGATTGGCTTCGTTGCGAAGCAGCGCGTATAAGAAGGGCTTACTGGTGGGTTTCTGACTACCGCCGTGTGGTTCCACGGTGACAAAGACAGCGTCGATCTCGGCTAACTGCTTGGGATCGTCAAATCGCATCACCCAGCGACGATTGGCCTCGTTGTCCATGTAGAGGATGCCCAAATTCATCGGCGAAACCTGCTGGCCCTGAGGCGCTTCGTGTTGTCCCCAAACCTGGAAACTGCTGGCGTTGAGAACCTTGGTTTGACGATCGAGATCGAAAGCGTAGAAGATCAGCGATTTTCCCTGGGTGTAGAAAACGCGCCCAAAGGGTCTCTGCGTGCGGCTGCTGCCGTCGACGTCGAAAACGTCGGCGATGTAAAGCTTGCGGGCACCCATCAATTCGCGGATGTCGCGGTCGGAACTCAGGTATTGCTCAGCGTCCTTGAGTCGGCGTTCCTGTTCTCGATTCGTGGTCGCGAGTTCGTTATTCCGGGCTTCGAGCGAAGCCGTTCGAAGAAGCGTTCCGTCCCGTTCCGCGCGCAGCTTCCCCAACTCGGCGCGATCCTTTTCGAAGGCCTGCGCTTCGGTTTGAAGTTGCGCATTCAGAAGTTCTTTTTGTTGCGAAAGCGCTTCGAACCGCTCCTCAGTTTGGCCGTTGGCCAGCGTGAGATCCTTTGAGCGGTCCTCCAAGGCGCGCAGGTCCAATCGCAGTTTCTCTATCTCCCGCTCTTTTTCCGAGCTTTGACGCTCGAGTTCGGCGACCCTGCGGGCTTGCGCTTCTAGCAGTTCCGCGGCCTTTTTGTCGTCCGAGAGTTTTTGGAATTGGTCATCGGCCGCAGACACTGAGGCCGGGCCAGCGCTCGCCGGGCCATGCATGCGAAGGCCCACACAATAGCCTCCGTAGCCCACCGCAAGCATGAGGCAGGCGGCCAATGCGGTGCGAACGAGGGGACGGGCGGTGAGAGTGCGCAGAAAATTGGGCTGCACAACCGTGTTTGAGGTAGTGTTGCCCTTCGGGCTACCTTGCTGTTCCACGCGGACGCGCTCGAACAACCGCTGGCGCGTAGGCGTTTCGTCCCAGGCTACCGGCTCACGTTGATCCGCGTAGATGGCGGCAAGTGTGCCTATACCCTCGGTTGCCAGAGCCCGGTACTCTCCCAAGACCTCGCGGCATTCTTTGCAGCGCCCGAGGTGAATGCGCAATTCAGATACTTCCAGCGGCGTGAGGCTCCCGGAGTCCGCCAGGGCGCAAAGTTCACGGAATTTTTCGTGCGTGGTGTGACCACCGTCACCGTTCAGCATTTTTTCGTAGCCCGGAGATGCTGCACGAACGCATTTTTCCGCAGCCGTTCCAAGCCGCGGTAAAAATGGTGTCGTGTGTTGCCAAGAGACTCCTGGAACTTCTCACTGATTTCCCGCAAGTCAAACCCGTCAAAGTAAAACAACTCAAGGGTTAAACGCTGAATTTGGGGAAGCTGCTCGAAGGCCTTTCGAAGTTGCTCTCGGTCAAGCTTCGCCCCGATCTCGCGATCCAGGTCCGTCTCTCCCATTAATGTATCGGCGAGAGAACGGATATCTGTACCAAGGTAGAAGCCTCTCCGAGCCAGATGCGCTTTGCGGTCAAGGGCCCGATGAAGGGCGATCTGCAGAATCCAGTTTTTGACACTGCCTTTCGAACCATCGAAGAGCGTCGATTTCTTATAGAGATAGAAGAAAGCTTCCTGAACGACATCCTCGGCTTCGCCATGATCGCGCACGATGCCTCGCGCCACCCTGAGGACCAATCGGCAATAGCGCTGGAAGAGAAACTCCAGAGCGCCTGAATCGCCGGCTTGCACACGGGTCATCAGTTCCTCATCGCCGGGAAGGCGCTGTTCGGGAAGGTGTGGTGCCGCGGCGGCCTGTCCCTCGGTTCGGTCCCAGGCAATCGGAAAGATCAGGGCACGCCCTGGCGAACTAGAACTCATGCGTGGTTCCCCCGGTCCCACGGCAAAGAGCCATTGGAGTATGCGTCGCGCCGGAGTTCTCCCCGCGCGCGTCCGGCGGTTCGTAGCAAAATACACCAGTTGAGGCGAATACGAGAAGACTTTTCGATGCAAGGAAGCAAATTTGTTTCTGAAAAAATTTGTAGAGCCTGGTACAAAACCCGGGTGAAACACGTAGGAGCACGCCTGGAGCCAAATCTGCGCGGCCTATCTCCCTAGATTTCCCTGCCGGGCCGAGTCCGAGAGCGCGTCTGCCTTGGGCTCGGCAGTTAAAACAGGAACTTCAAGCCGAATTGGACCAGCCGCGGGTTTGTCCCCGGCGCTGTGGCTGTGACCACGCCGAAGTTGACGTTGTTGGCGGTGCAGCAGATGGTGTTCGGGGAAGCAAATTGTGTTCTGTTGAAAATGTTGAAGAACTCCGTGCGGAACTCCAGCCCAAAGCGCTCATTGGCGGCGAACCGGGTTCGCTTGAATACCGCGAAATCGAAATTGATGATTCCTTCGGCGCGAAGCCGGGGATCAACTCGCGGTTCGTTGCCAAAAGTGAAATCGGCCGGGGCCGCAAAGCACGCAGCATTGAACCACCTCTGCGATTCAATGTTGTTCGGGTTGCCCAGCCGCAAGGTCGCGGCCCCCTGCACGGCCGGGTCACAACCCGGCACGATGTTGGGCCGGGACCCGCCGCCGAAAAGAGTGGTGCCGTTGCCTTGGCCGTTCGTGAAGACCAGGGGAAATCCGCGCTGAAAAATGGTCACGCCATCAACGCCCCATCCGGTGATGAGCTTGTCGGTCATTCCGGTCACGCCGGAAAGGTATTTTCTGCCTTTGCCGAAGGGCAGATCGAGGACGTAGCTGATTACNAGGCGCTGCGGGACGTCCTGCGAAGATAGCGAGCGTTCGGCGCGGAGATTGTTGTTATCTTGAATNCCCCCCACGCCTGTCTCAAGCCAGGAAGTCAGCGTATCCGTGTCGCTGATCAGCTTGGAGTNNGTGTACGCCACCAGCAGCGATCCAGCGTTAGCGAACCGCCGGTTAACCGTCAGCTGCAATGAGTGGTAGATGCTGTCGTAGGAGCCCTGGCCTGCCAGCTGCACGCTGGTGTACTGCGGGTATGGCCTCAGGAGTTGGCCGATCGTTGTGGTGGGCCCGGTGAGCGCCAGGGATTCGCCATCGACGAAAAAGGGGTTGGGGGCGGGCTGAACGAGAGTAACGTTCTGTCGCGGGTTAGGCAGTGATGGATTTACTTCGGCGGCAGCCTTCGCCAGCAATGCATCAGAGATCTGGTTGATTTGCTGCGAATACTGTTCAAGATGCGTTCCCTTGGCGCCCACATATGCGACCGACAGGAAGAACGCGGCGGGCAGCTCGCGTTCTACGTTCAGGTTCCATTGCTGGACGTACCCGCTCGGATGGTTGCGGGGATCCACCTCGGTGATGGACTGCACGACCTGAGTCAGATATTGCTGCGTTCCCTGAATTCCCAGACTGCGGCCGGGTGGCAGCGAGATTCCCGCCGGGAACGGAAGAGCGATGGTGCTCACGGGATGCGTTCCGTCCACGGTGCCGAAATAAGTTGTGGTGCCGGCGTTGACCATATCGTTCAAGGGATTGAGGGCAAACGAGACGTAGTTTGGAACCCAGAAGATTCCGTAGCCACTGCGCACCACCGTTTTCGCATCGATGCTGTAGGCAAAACCAAGCCGAGGCGAAACATTCGTTTTGTCCAACGGCAGATTGTTGCGGTGGTCGGGATTCACCAGGAAGACGTCTCCTTTCAAGGGTGACGAGCCCGCCGGCAGAGACTGCGTCAGAAAGTTCGTCGCCGTCGGAACGAAGTAGGACAAACGGTTGAACCGCTCCGACCAGGGTCCTTGCTGGTCGTAGCGCAACCCCAGGTTCAGCGTCAGGCGGTTCGTGGCGTGCCAGAAGTCACCAAAATAAAATGCCCGGTAAATCTGCTGCCCGGCGGTGAAAGCAGGAACAACCGCCTGCGCGAAAAAATGATTTACAAAGTTGTTGAAGTTGTCCGCGTATCCCAGCAGAAAATCGCCAAAAGAAAACCCGGTTCCCGAAACCCCAGGCAGGCTGGTGAAACAGGCCTCGCCCGGACTGCAGAAGTTAAAGGCGCCGCTCGCAATGTTCGATTGGGCATAGTTGTCGCGACCGACTTCCAATTGAAAGCCCAGTTGATACTGATGATGCCCGCGAAGCATCGAGACGCTTGGAGACAAGCTGAATTGCGTATTGCGGTCCTGGATGTAGCTTTGGCCCTGAGTGCACATGATACTGTCGGCAAAGTTTGCCACGCAGGGCGTGGGCGGCGTGCGCATCACTGCAGGCACCGCTGCGTTGTAGCTCGCGGGCCAACCAATTGTCGTGAGATCGAACGCGGAGTTCTTGGGGCTGCGGTTATACCGGAAGCGGCTGACGTCCGCGTTGAAAGCAAACACGGTGGTGGGGGTAACACCGTAGGTGTACCCGGCAGCGAGGGCATCGGTGTAGTAGCGCTCAGCGCAACGGTCCACGCACAAACCGCTTGCCAAGGGATCGATCGGCTCATCGAGCACGTCCCAATAACTGTAGCGGAGAAAGACTCTCTGCTTGTCCGTTAGGTTTCGGTCGATGCGCGCCACAACCTGATTGTGGTCGCCCCCAGTGGGTGCAACGGTCGTGAAATTGTTGGTCACGCCGGCGCTGTTGGGAGCGGGCCAAAGACTCAGCAGCTTCTGCGAGGTGGAATTAATTCGATTTGTGGGAATGATGTTGTTCAGGAAGGGAGTGGGAGTAACGGCGCTCCCTGGGCAAGCGCCTTGGGTATTGATCCTGCCCGCGCACGGATCATAGATCTGATCAATGACAACCGGCTTGCCGTTCGCATCCAATCCCCGATCGTTGCAGATGCCCGCCGTAAAACCCTGTTTGCAAATCTCGGAAAAATCGCCAGCAGTCTCCTGCGCGTCAGGAACCGTGGCGGTAAACGGTTGACCAGTCCGCAGGCGGAATCCTTCCCAACTGAGAAACCAAAAAGTCTTGTGCCGTCCGGTTAGAAGAGGAAGATTCAAGGGCCCGCCGGCGTTGGCCCCGAATTGATTTTGGACCCAGGGCGGCCTGGCTTTTCCGGCGGCGTTGAGGAAGAAGTCGTTTGCGTTGAAGATCCGGTTGCGGAAATATTCGTAGACCTCGCCATGGACCGAACTCGTGCCAGCCTTGGTGCTCAGGTTGGTGACACCGCCCGAGAACCGCCCCCATTCAGGGCCGAGATTGCTCGTCTGAACCTTGAACTCCTGAATGGAATCCTGGGTCGGAATCAGGATTGGGAGATTAATGTAACCGATGTTGAGGGGCTGGCCGTCGAGGTATTCGGCGCTTTCGTTGCCAAATGAGCCGTTCACCTGATAGTTGCCCCAACCGAATGGATTCACTCCCACGGGAGTGCCCGTGGCGCTGCCTTGAGGAACCACGGAGGGAGCCAGTTCAATCAGGTTGAAGACGTTTCGGCCGTTCAACGGCAACTCATTCGCCTTGCGCTGCTCCACAACGGTCCCAACCGTCGAAGATTCCGTATCCAGCAGCGGCGCGCCGCCGCGGACGGTGACGCTCTCCGATGCGGAGCCGAAGGCCATCTCGAAATTGACCTCCAGGGCGTCTTGCACGTGGAGTACGAGATCCGACTTGATGACGGTCTTGAACCCCAGCTTCTCGACTTCAACTCGATACGTTCCGGGAGGCAAATTCGAAACGTAGTAACTCCCAGTGCCATTCGTGATGGTGTCGTAGTGAATGCGCGTGCCTGTATTGATGACGGAGACTTTTGCCGCCGGGATGACCGCTTTGCTCGGATCGGTGATGCGACCGGTCAGGGAGGCGTTCGACGATTGCCGTTCAGGGTAACCGGGGAAAGCATAGCGGTCGCAGCGAACGCCATCGCTGCGAGAAATCGTAAACCAGATACTGCGCTGCTCCAAGAAAACACCATCGAAAGCGTCTCGCTACCTTCCCGGGCTGGCCTCCGCAGAGTCCCTCGCGAATCTCGGTGTACTAGATATAGCAGGGCTGTCAAGGCAAGCGTGAATCCATGTCTCGGCGCCAGGCGTCGATGCAGACAGGAACGCGGGAACTCCAAACTTCCGAAGCGGCAGCGTTTATTGACGAGACGGGAAAGTGCTTGACAGCCTAATTTCACGGGGCTAAAGTGCCCGGCAAATTTCCCTCGGTCAGGACTCCCTGGAGCACGCTTCGTCCCACGTGTCGAAGCGGAGGTTTCTGGCATGCACACCTCAACATTTCGAGTTTTGCTGTTGGTAGGAATGCTGCTGCTTGCCGCGCAATCTACGCAGTATTCCAGCGCGCAGATAGCGCAGGAGAAAGGCCCGCCTTCCTATTACACGCTGCTCACACCCGGGATGCTGGCAGGGCCAGTTTTTCCCTACACGTTTGCGGCCGGGAAGTTTCGCGTGGAGGCTCGCAACTTGATCATGGGTCACGCGAAGGCCAGCGAAGTACCGACACCCGCGGACGCGGTGATGGAATTGCGCGGGGGAGCGGTGACAACGACGATCAACGGGCAATCGCAAGAACGGATCGAAGGCGACTTCTGGATCGTGGAGAAGGGGAGCCATCTCGAGATTGAAAACAGGGGACAAGTGGCGGTCATCCGCGCGGTGTATGTGTACCCGGGCGCGAAGTGAAGAGGAGGGATGAACCGTATGGCTCTGAAGCGAACGCTGTTGTGCGTGTTGGTGGCTGGCGGGTCGGCGGTGGCTGGCGGTTGCCGGCACCATGACTGGGCTTCTTATGGACACGACTCCTCGCGACGGGCGCACCAGGTACACGAGGAACACCTGAACGCGACGACAGCGAAGACGCTGAATTTCAACACCACGGGCTGGATGTTTCAGTCGACCGGAGGGTCGTTTGTTGCCTCGCCGACAGTGTTTGATAACACGGTCTACATCGGAGACGGCGTGAAAGGGATTTTCTACGCCGTGCATGCGCGGGGCACTAACCAGGGGAAGGTGCGGTGGCAGTATCCGCCAACGGTGGCGCCGAGTCCCCCGGACGCCTGCGGCACAACGACAGCGCCGCTCGTGATCTCGGTCGGGAGCGGTAATCCTTCCGGACCGGGAATCGCGTCGAGCGCGACGGTGGTAGAGGAGGTCGCCGGTCATACGGCGGTGATTTTTGGAGCGCCGGATCCCAACTCGAATGGTGGCGATGGAAGGCTATGGGCGCTCGATGCGCGAACGGGGCAATGCATCTGGAAGTCGGCAGTAATCGCGCCCACAAGCGGACCCTCGAAGATCGGGTATTCATCTCCGGCGATTGCGCACGAACGCGCGTACGTCGGCGTGGCCGCGCGAGTTCCTGACTCGCCAATCACCGTGGGCCAATTATTTTCGGTGAAACTTTCCGACGGTTCGCTGGATCCGGCTTTCAAGTTTTTAGCGAGCGGTCCTCCGGCGGGTGGCGGCATCTGGAGCTCGCCGGCGACCACGCCTGGCGGGAACATTATTGTGACCACGGGTAACAGTTGCGTGCAAAGCGATCCGGATTGCACCTCGTCGATTCCAACCACCGATTACACGATGAGCATGTCTAAGCTGGACTGGCACACGGGGAACGTGTTGTGGCAGATGCAGCCGGTGGACATCCACTATGACTTTGATCCGGACTACGCAGCGACGCCGATGGTTGCGAGAACGCGCTGCGGGCAATTGTCGGTTGGGGTGCAGAAAGACGGCTATGTGCACGCGGTGCACGTAGGCGGCAACAAACCGCATTCGAATCCGGCTTGTTCTTATGCGGGACACAATCTGGAATGTCCGAGATGGACGTTTCCGCCAGTGCCGAGCCTGCCGTTCCAGACCGACGGACACGGGGACACGCGATTTATCCGGCCGGGAGCGATGGAGGGTGATCGCCTGTACATTG
>JGI12627J18819_10000273_pt1 | contig 16815 bp, 14 predicted proteins | sample TexAe_OM1H0_M2_FD_18819 | JGI IMG/M metagenome (IMG submission 18819)
GCCTGCCACAAAGCGTCGAAATCGAATTCGGGCAGCGCATCTTCGACGACACAGCCCAGCGATTGCAATGAGAGTGCGGCGGATCTGCACACCTCGAGCACACCAGGCTCGCAGGGAGCGTGCCCCCTGAATTCTCCGCCCCAAGCGATGCGCGCGCCCTTGAAGGATCTATATAGAGGGCCTCGAAACTGCATGCCGGCGCCCTCCAGCGAAAGCGGCGCCCGTGAGTCGAACCCCGCCTGCACGGATAGCAGCATCGCGAGGTCCGCCACATTGCGGGCCATCGGGCCTGCAACGCCCATCGAAGGCAGCCACTCATCGCGCGCGTCGTACGGAATTCGGCCGATGCTGGGCCGGAATCCGTAAATGCCGTTCCACCCGGCTGGGTTTCGCAGGCTTCCTCCGTAGTCCGAGCCGTCTGCGACAGGAAGCATGCGCAGTGCGAGGGCCACCGCGGCTCCACCGCTGCTGCCGCCGGCGGAACGCGTGATGTCATAAGCATTGTGCGTCGCGCCGTATACGGGATTGTAGGTGTGCGACCCGAAACCGAATTCCGGTGTATTGGTTTTTCCGATGAAAATGGCGCCGGCTTTGCGGAGCCTCTCAGCCATGATTCCATCGGTGAGCGGGACGAAATTCTTCAAGATCGGCGATCCGCTCGTCATGCGGATGCCTTTGACGGCGTGCAAGTCCTTAACGGCGTGCGGGAACCCGTGCAGCGGCCCCAGATATTCCCCGCGGCTCAACTGCTCATCCCGTTCGCGCGACTGCGCGAGCAACATGTCCCGCCCCTGCAAAGCCACGATGGCGTTTACTTTGGGGTTGATCGCGTCGATCTGATCCAGATAGGCGTTCATTGCCTCCACGCAGGAAACTTCGCGCGAACGGATGGCCTCGCTCAGGGCGGTGGCATCCAGCATCACGATGTCGCCGCCAGGGGACAAGCGTTTAATTGCGTTGCGCGCGGGAATATCCCACGTGGCGCAACTCTGCGGCCAACTGCTCGTAAGCCGCGGCGACCTCCGGAGTTGCAACATAGCGCTGCACAAACTCCGGCGGGAAACGGCACGGCTTGCCGGTATCGAGATTCAGGCAAAAATACTCAATTTCGGCGTCGACCACGCGTTTGTTGTCGGACAGCCGCACAATTTCAAAGCGGCGCGTACAGCGCAGGCGACCGTCGCTGCCGACGATCCACGTGGCGAGCAGCAATTCGTCACCGTCCACCGCCGCTTCCAAATAGTCGATACGCGTGTGCCGCACCGCCATACCGCGCCGCAGTGCAAGGCAGTCTTCCAGAGTCATCCCCAATTTAGCAGAATGGGTCCACGCGATCCTGTCGAGCCATTGCAGATATACCGCGTTGTTGACGTGCGCGTATTCATCGATTTCCCCGGCAATGACGCGGTGATTCAAGGTAAAAGCCTGCGGCAGGCGAAGAGGCGGCTCAACCAAAGAAATCTCCCAAGTTTTAATTTGGACGGAACGGATTCTAACCCGGCTCGACATGTCCGACCGGAGCTGTCGGGGTTTTCTGACGGCAGAAACCTTGCCTTTGCAGGAATATTCACCACCTGCTTGAGCGACGCGGCAATCATTCGGCGAGGCAAGTTATGGAAATGCTCTACTTCGGCATCGGGGCGGCGGTCTATTTGCTCTTCGTGGCCTGGTGCCTGGTGACCCCGCAGAAATAGTCGACGAAACAGGGACCCGCGGTCGACCAGGGCGTATGATCCCGGGGTGACGAAGTTTTTGGCGTTCGTAAGATGGCTGCCTCTATGGGGATCCTTGTTTGCTGGCTCGGCCGTCGCCATTGAATTGTCTCAACTCACCAATCAAGATGCCGCGCGGGGGATCAAGGGGGCGCTGACCAGCGGCGCATCCGCCGCCGTTGCCAAACTCGGCGTCCCCGGCGGATTTTTCGACAACCCTAGGGTGAAAATTCCGTTGCCGCCGGCGCTCGATGAAATCGCCAAGGGAATGCGCTTCTTGGGCCGCGGCAAGGATGCCGACGACCTGGTCGCTGCGATGAACGAGGCGGCGGAACAAGCCGTGCCGCAAGCCAAAGAACTGCTGGTCAATTCGGTCAAGTCGATGTCGATCCAAGACGCCAAGAAAATTCTTAGCGGCGGCGATGAGTCGGTGACGCAATTCTTTCGCGATAAGACCTCAGCGCAGCTCGCGCTCAAGTTTCTGCCCATCGTGAAGCGGTCGACAGACCGGGTAGGCCTCGCGCAGAAGTACAATCAATTCGCAGCGCAGGGAGAGAAGCTGGGCCTCGTCAAGGGGGATGCTGCGAGCATCGAACAGTACGTGACGCGCAAGGCCTTGGACGGCCTGTATGCGATGATCGGCGATGAAGAACGGACCATCCGGCAAAACCCGATGGCGGCCGGCAGCGCCATCGTCTCCAAGGTGTTTGGTGCGCTGAAGAACTAGTTCGCCGGTTCGGGCGGGCAGTCGGGAACGTTGCTGGCGGCGCAGCGTTTGAGATCGCGTCCGAAGACGGGATCGTCCGTCAACTCCGTAATTCGCTGCGGCCAATCGCCCAAGCGGATCTGCTTCTGACTCAACCACGCATCGTCGTAAATTGTGTCCTGGTAGCGATCGCCTCCGTCGCACGCAAGAGTGGCGATGCTGCCGGAGGCGCCTTGCGCGTGCATTTCCGCAGCAAGCGAGAGCGCACCAACGAGATTGGTGCCTGTGGAGGGCCCAAAGCGGCAGCCCATTCGCCCTTCGAGCCAGCGGGCGGCCGCGATTGACGCCGCATCGGGCACGGCAATCATGAGATCGATGACGTTTCGCATGAAGGAAGCCTCGACCCGGGCTCGGCCGATGCCTTCGATGATGCCGCCATGAGAGCCGCAGGCTCCGCGGTCGCCCGAGACGAAATAGGCGAAAAACGCTGAGCGTTCCGGGTCGACGACGCAAAGTCTGGCCGTGTTGAGTTTCGGCCTATAGCGGATGTAGCGTCCGATCGTCGCGCTCGTGCCCCCGGTGCCCGCGCCCACGACGATCCAGGACGGTATCGGATGGGGTTTTGACGCCAGCTGTGCGAACAGGCTTTCGGCGATGTTATTGTTTCCGCGCCAGTCCGTGGCGCGCTCCGCGAACGTGAACTGATCCATGAAATGGCCTCGCCGCTCCCGAGCGACGCGCGCCGCAACCGCAGAAATTTCCTCGTGCGGATCGACCAGATGTATTTGCGCACCCGCCCTGAATATGGCATCCCGCTTGGCGGTCGCCGTGCTGCGCGGAACAACTGCAATGAACGGCAGCCCCAACAGATTGGCAAAATAGGCCTCGGAAATCGCCGTCGATCCCGAAGACGCTTCGACCACGGTCGTCCCTTCGCGTATGTCGCCGTTGCAAATGGCGTGAAGAAACAAGGATCGAGCCAGGCGATGCTTCAAGCTTCCGGTCGGATGCGCGGTCTCATCTTTGATGTAGAGCTGCACGCTTGGAAATTCGGGCAATTCAAGCGCGAGCAGCGGCGTATCCACCTCTTGGCGCCGATCCTCGTCGAGTTCAGCGATGGCGTGTGCGATCCAAGAGCGATTGGCGTCGACGGCGATGTTCATGCCTCATAATATGGAAAGCGCCATGAGCGAACAATCGACGCCCCAAGTTCTGTGATCGCCTGCCAGCACCGGCCGCCTTGTCCTGGATGTCCGAGACTCGGCGAGCCCGGCATCGCCGTGCTCGCGCGCGATGCGCTCAACGAACTGGCCCGCGCCCAGGGCTTGCCGGAAATCGCGGTTGTTTCGGGTGCGTGCAGCGGATTTCGCCACCGCGCCCGACTTGCGATTCGCGGCCGCGTGGGTTCGCCCAAGCTGGGGTTATTCGAGCTGGACACGCATCGCGTGGTGCACATTCCAAACTGCGTGGTTCATCACCCGCTGATCAACCGCGTCGCGAATGTCGTGCGCCGCGCACTGGTCGAGACACGCGTGACTTGCTATTCCGACGCTGCGCACTTAGGACTCGCGCGGTATCTGCAAGTCGTCATCGAGCGCGGCTCGCAAACCGCCCAAGTGGTGCTGGTCGCGAATACCGCAAGTGCGGAGCCGCTCGCCGATTGCTTGAACATGATTCGCGAAAGGCTGGGCGGCGCGCTGCACAGCCTTTGGTTCAATGCCAATCTCGAACATGGCAACGCGATTCTGGGGCCCGAATTTCGCAACTGGCATGGTCCTGAGGCAGTTGTGGAACGCTTTGACGGACCGGACGTATGCTATCCGCCGGGCGCCTTCGGACAAAACAATCTGGAGTTGGCGCAGGCGTTGATCGCGCAGGTGCGGGAACGCATCCCGCCAACGTCGAGTGTTGTCGAGTTCTATGCCGGTGTTGGCGCCATCGGATTGTCGGTTTTGGACCGCGTCCGCGAGATTCGCATGAATGAAGTGAACCCGGGTTCGCTTCAGGGACTCGAGCAGGGAATTGCCAGGCTTACGCTCGAGGAGAAAAGCAAGGTCCGTGTGATGCCGGGTGAAGCGGGCAGCTTCTTTTCGATAGCCGCAGGCGCCCACGTCGTGATTGCGGACCCACCGCGAAAAGGGCTCGACGCCGAACTGACCGATCAACTGAGCCAAGATCCGCCCGAGCGATTCATCTACATCAGCTGCGGATTGGAGTCCTTCATGGCGGATACCGCCCGATTGGTGTCCCGCCGCAAAATGCGCTTGAGCGGCCTCATGGCGTTCAATTTCCTGCCGTTCACCCACCACGTGGAAATTCTCGCTCAATTCGACCGCCTTTGACTTGAATTACGGCGATTTCGGCACTAGACAAGCCTCACGGGCGGAGCTATAGCTATGACCGCAGGAATGTCGGACACAGGAGATGCAGATGGCAGCTTATATGCGAATTGCTGGCGTGATGATCGCGGGAATTACCTTGTTGGGCTGCGCGACGACCAAGCCGCCTACGCAGGCTGCTGCGGCTAACGATCCGAGTTGCCTGACGGGCACCGGTAGCCGGATTGCCCCCGCTCCCGGCCAGTGCCGCGGAGTCGGCCGCAGCTATTCGAATCAGGATATCGACAGAACCGGCCAAACCTCAGCAGGGAATGCGTTGGGTCTGTTGGACTCTTCGATTACGGTGCATCACTAAGGCCTGAATCGGAGCCGCTCAGCGGGAATCCTCGAGCACCATCTGAGCGCCTTTTTCCGCGATCATGGCGGTGGGTGTGTTGGTGTTGCCGGACGTAATGGTAGGCATGATGGAAGCGTCGATCACCCGCAAGCGCTCGATGCCATGAACGCGAAGGCGAGCGTCCACGACCGCATCCTCATCGCTCCTTAAGCCCATCTTCGCGGTGCCCACGGGATGAAAAATCGTCGTGCCGATGTTTCCGGCGGCGATCGCGAGCGCTTCGGTATCGTCGCCGACGCCCGGGCCGGGCAGCACTTCTACCGGATTGAATCTCTGCATCGCTGCCTGGGCCATGATACGGCGGGTCGCCCGAATTGCATCGGCCGCGACGGCGCGATCTTCATGGGTCGATAAATAATTCGGCGCGATCATGGGTGCAGCGGAAGGTTCGGCCGAACGCAGCCGTACAGTGCCGCGCGAGCTCGGCCGCAGATTGCAGGCGCTCAAGGTAATGGCCGGATAGGTGTGCAACGGATCGCCAAATTTGTCCAGCGACAGCGGTTGCACATGGAATTCGATGTTGGCGCGCGTCTGGTGCCGGTCAGAGCGCATAAAAATGCCGAGTTGCGAAGGCGCCATGGTAAGAGGTCCTCGCCTGCGCAGCGCATAGTCCACACCCATCCAAGCGCGGCCGAACAACGAGTGATACGCTTCGTTGAGCGTATTCACATTGCTGACCTTGTAGATCGACCGCTGCTGCAAATGGTCCTGAAGGTTCGACCCCACCCCGGGCCGGTGGAGCAGCGTACTGATCCCGAGCGGCGCGAGCCATTCAGTTCTGCCGATTCCCGACAAGCTCAACAGTTGCGGCGAACCGATGGCTCCCGCAGCAAGAATCACGTCTCCGGCCGTTCGAACTTCGAACGACTCGCCGCCGCGGCGGAACTGGACGCCGCGCGCGCGCCCGTCCTCGATGATCAATCGCTCGGCGAGCACGTTCATCTCCAGTCTGAGATTGCCGCGGTTGAGCGCGGGCTTCAGAAAACCCCGCGCCGCTGACCAGCGGCGACCGCGCTTCTGATTTACGTGAAAATAGGAAACACCCTCATTGTCGCCGCAGTTGAAATCCTCGATCGCGGGCAGCCCGACTTGCACGGCGGCTTCGCGCACCGCGTCGAGAACCTTCCAAGCGATGCGCGGCGCCTCGACTCGAAGACCTCCGTCCGCGCCATGATGTTCGGTCTCGCCCAGGAAATGGCTTTCCAAGCGCTTGAACAGCGGCAAGACGTCGCTCCATCTCCAGCCGTCGAGCCCGAGCGATGCCCAGGCATCGTAGTCCGCGGCCTGGCCGCGCATGCTGATCATGGCGTTTATCGATGATGAGCCGCCGATAACCTTGCCGCGCGGATAGATCAGCGAGCGGCCATTGAGACCCGGCTCGCTCTCGGTCCTATACATCCAATCCGAGCGGGGATTCGCAATGGTGAACAAGTAACCGGCGGGGATATGAAACCATATCCAATTGTCCATGCCGCCCGCTTCAAGAATCAGAATGCGCCGGCGCGAATCCGCGGACAGGCGGTTCGCCAGAATGCAACCCGCGGTTCCGGCGCCGACGATGATGCAATCATAGTCTCCCGCGAGACGCTTCACGGGTTATCGCCGGCCATGGGCGGCGGGATAATCGATGTAGCCTTCGGGTCCCTGCGAGTACCAGGTTTTGGCGTCGTCCGCGTTCAATGGCAGCTTGTTTGCCAGTCGATAGGGTAGATCCGGATTCGCGAGGAACTTTCTTCCATAGGTGATGGCATCCGCGGCGCCGCTCGACACTGCGGCTTGGCCGCGCTCGAGGTCGTAGTCCGAATTGAGCACCAGAATGCCCTTGAAGACCTTGCGGATCAGAGGCGCAACGGCAGGACGGGCCGATTTGCCGAAGGTACCGTCCGGGCCCGGTTCGCGCAGCTCCAGGAATACGATACCCATTCGTCCGAGCTCAGCGGCTGCCGCCGGAAACAATTCGTTTTGATTGCTGTCATCGACGCCTTGCGAATCGCCGTTCGGTGAAAGACGCACTGCGGTGCGGTCCTTGCCCACGACATCGATCAGCGCCTGGACGACCTCGCGCAATAGACGCACGCGATTTTCAACGGGGCCGCCGTAGATATCGCTTCGTCTGTTGCTGCCGTCACGCAGAAATTGATCGATCAGGTAGCCGTTGGCCGCATGCAACTGGACCCCGTCGAAACCTGCATCAATGGCGTTGCGCGCGGCAGTCACGTAGTCGCCGATCAAACGCGGAATCTCGTCGAACGCCAGCGACCGCGCTTCGACATAGGGCTGTCGGCCCTCATAGGTGTACGCCTTGCCCGGCGCGGTGGTTGCGCTGGAGGAAACCGGATGGACACCGTGCAGGGAGGGATGAACGAGCCGCCCCATGTGCCAGAGCTGTGCGAATATTCGGCCGCCCGCCGAATGCACGGCATCCGTCACTTTTCTCCAATTTTTCACCCGTTCAGCGCCCCAGAGACCGCCGGCATACGGCCAGCCGCTGCCCTCGATGCTTATGTGGGTCGCCTCAGTCAGAATCAGTCCAGCCGAAGCGCGCTGCGAGTAATAAGTCGCCATGAGGTCCGTCGGCACATGATCGCGGGTCGCTCGGCCACGGGTCAGCGGCGCCATCCAAATTCGATTGGGGCATGCGAGGCGGCCAACCTTGATGGGATCAAAAAGAGTAGTCATGAAATCCTTTACGAATTAAGGTTACGTATGTCGCCGCGCGGGTACACTACGCGGCGCCCCAATACTATCAAAGCTACAACAGGGTCTTGCATGCACATCACGAGCCGGACGATTGTTCTACTTGGATTCTTCAGTCTCGGTCTGCACGCTCATGCTGCCGACGAATCTGCCCCCGCCAAATTCACCGTCGAACGTTATCTGGATTTGCAATCGGCGAGAGCGCCGCAAGTCTCGCCCGACGGTTCGCAAATCGTCTATACGAGAACCTCGATCGACAAGCAGGCCGACAAATTCCAGTCCGCGCTTTGGATCGTCAATGCCGATGGCTCGCACCATCGATTCCTCGCCAAGGGTTCGAGCGCCGTCTGGTCCCCCGACGGCAAGAGCATCGCCTTCCTCGCCGAAGGAACTCCCAAGGGCGTGCAGATATTCGTCTTGCAGCCCGGAACGCCGGGCGCGCCGAGCCAACTGACCTCGCTCGCGGAAGAACCGGAGAATCTGCGTTGGTCGCCCGATGGCAAATGGATAGGATTCACGAAAGTAGTGCCCGACCCGGAGAAATGGAACATCGATCTGCCCGCGGCACCCGAAGGCGCGACTTGGGCCAAGCCCCCACGCTATACCGAACGCTTCCACACCTATCGCGATCGGGCCGGATTCACCGAGCGCGGTTGGCGGCATCTTTTTCTGGTGGCTAACGACGGAGGCTCGCCGCGGCAGGTGACCACCGGCAAATGGAACGTCGGGCAAGCCGGCTTTGAAGTTGCCACGAGCGTCGACTGGGAGTTCGCGCCCGATGGCCGTTCGGCGATCATCGAGGGATATAAAGAAGGAGATCCGGACCGCAACAACCGCGAGAGCTATATCTATTCCGTCAATCTCGATACCGGGACGGCCACCCGCCTGACCAAAACGCCCGGCATGTGGCAGGCGCCGGCTTTGTCGCCTGATGGCAAAACCATCGCTTATATCGGCGTGGCGAAGACAGACACGAACCACGTTCTGGATCTGTGGACCATGTCCGCGGACGGCAGCAATGCCACCTTGCAATCTGACGGCTTCGACCGGGAACCGCGAGGGCTCAAATGGGCGCCGGACGGCAGCGCGCTGTATTTCACCTCGGAAGACCGCGGCAGCGTGCATTTGTACTCATGGGCGCGTGGCAAAGGCGTCCATCCGTTGACCAGCGGCGCCATCGTCGTCACGGAGCCGACCGTCAGCAAGAATGGCATTGCCGCAATCCGCTCCTCTTTCCGTTCGCCGAGCGATGTGGTGCTGATCAATCCACGCAAGCCGGATGCTCCGCTGCAGCTCACGCACCTTAACGATGGACTGCTCAAGGGTTTGTCGCTCGCCAATGCCGAAGAGATTTGGTTCGGCTCGAGCGGCGGGGCAAAAATTCAAGGTTGGCTGGTCAAACCGGCGGACTTCAACGCTTCCCGGCACTATCCGCTTCTTTTGGAAATTCACGGCGGCCCGCAGGCGATGTACAACGTGGGCTTCAGCCCGCAGTTCCAAAACTTCGCGGCCAACGGCTACGTGGTCCTGTTCATCAATCCGCGCGGCTCGACCGGTTACGGCACCGCATTCGGTGATGCAATTCTCAAGCACTATCCGGGACCCGATTACGATGATTTGATGTCGGCCGTCGACACGGTGCTGAAGCAGGGCAACGTCGACGAAGCACGCATGTACGTCTCAGGCTGCAGCGGCGGCGGCGTGTTGTCCAGTTGGATGATCACCCATACCAATCGGTTCGCAGCCGCCGCCGTACGCTGCCCGGTTATCGATTGGATCAGCATGGCAGGCGAGACCGACGTCCCATTCTTTACCTACCGATTTTTCAAAAAGCCGTACTGGGAAGACCCCTCGGATTGGCTCGAAGAATCCTCATTGATGCACGTCGGCAATGTGAGGACGCCGACTCTTCTGATGACCGGAGAGCTCGATCGCCGCACACCGATCCCGCAGAGCGAGGAGTTCTACCAGGCGCTCAAGTACCGCGGTGTTCCTGCGGCAATGTTGCGCTTCGATCAAGAGTTCCACGGCACCGGCTCGAAGCCGTCGAATTGGATGCGCACGCAGCTGTACATGATGAGTTGGTTCTCGCGCTTCAGCGGAGAGCCGGCTATCCCGGCGCCGCACTAAGGAAGGCACGCCGTGAGCAACACGAATACGGTGAGCCGCCGCGACCTCCTGGCACTCGGAATGCTGGCGGCGCTGCCGGCAGGATTGATCGCCGGAGCCGCCCGCGCGGCGTCTGATGCAAAGGCGAATGCAATGCGCGAGCTGGACCGCTTCATAGCGGGCTATTGCGCGGCGATGAACGCTCCGGGACTGACCTTGGGGCTTGCCGGTGCCGACGGACCGATCCGCACGGCAGCGTACGGATACGCCGACCTGGCTGCGAAGCTGCCGGTGTCGACTTCTCATCTGTTTGAGATCGGTTCCATCACCAAGTCGTTCGTCGGATTGACGATTCTGCAATTGCACGACGAAGGTAAGGTGGATTTGCAGGCCCCGATCCGGGCGTATCTTCCCTGGCTCTCCATGGAAACCAGCTACGGGGAGATTCTCGTCCATCATTTGTTGACCCACTCGAGCGGGATGCCGGACGACGCACCGTTGATTCCCGTGTCGCCGGAGCGGCGGCCCCGGCAGGCGTTGAAGCCAGGCGCTGAGTTTCACTACAGCAATTGGGGCTATGACGCTCTTGGCCGCCTGATTGAAGCGGTGGATGGCCGGTCTTGGCCTGCGGCCGTCACCGCGCGCATCTTCAAGCCCGTGGGCATGAGCGACACCACGCCAACCATCACCAGTGCGTCGCGCCCGCGCATCGCGCAGAGCTACATGCCTTTGCACGATGACCGGCCTTATCCTCGCCACGGTGCATTGGTTCCCGCCGGCAACCTGTCGGTTGAATTCGCTGCAGGGTCGATAGCCTCGACCCCGAGAGACATGGCTTTGTACATGCAGATGATTTTGAATCGCGGGCAAGCCAATGGCGCGCGCATCGTTTCCGAGGAGAGCTTCAAATTGTTCTCCACGCCCCACATCCGCGCACCGGCGTTTGGCCCGGAGGCCGGCTACGGTTACGGGATCGCGGTAGACAAGCTCGACGGGCACACCCGATTGAGGCACACCGGCGGCATGGTGTCTTTCATGTCCGCGATACATATGGATTTGGATTCAAAAATCGGCGCGTTCGCATCGATCAACGCGCAATTGGGATACCGGCCCAATCCCGTGGCGCAATTGGCGGTGCAGTTGCTTCGTGCCGAAAAAGAGCACGGCAAGCCGCCGCAGATTCCCGACTTCGATCCTTCGCTCAAGGTCGAAGCTCCGGCGAGCTACAGTGCGGTCTACACTTCGCGCGCGGGCCGGCAGATCGAAATCAAGAACACCGCGGAAAGATTGAGTCTTACCGCCGGCGGGCGCACGATTCCTCTGCAGCAATCGGATGACGGTTCTTTTATCGCGGACGAACCGGGCTTCAATCTTTTTCCGATCGTCTTCGAGCGGGCGGACTCGGCAAAATCCGATCCCAACGATAAAGCCAAGCCTGCCATCGTTGCGCTCGCCAACGGCTCGGAGTGGTACGCGCGCGCCGGATTCAAGGGCGAACCGGCGCTTGAACCGCTGGAGACATTGTCCAAATACGTGGGCCAGTTCTATTCCGAGAACCCCTGGAACGGAACGATCCGCATCGTGCAGCGCCAACAGAAGCTTTGGGCCGGCGGCACCGATCAGCTGGTTCCTATCGGCAACCATCTTTTCAGGCTAGGGTCGGAGCCGGCTAGCCCCGGCGAGCTCGAGTACACGGAGTTTATCGACGGGAAGCCGCAATTGCTGTGGATCGACGGCGTGATGTTTCAGCGGGTCTCCGAAGCGGCCGCATAGTCATGAGGGCTCGAGCGTCGCGGCACTAGTTGCGAGGCGCCAGTTGGCTACTTAAGATCGGAGTCATGAAACTACTCCGCTACGGCTTAGCCAAGCACGAGAAACCCGGTTTGTTGGACAGCGACGGAGCAATCCGCGACTTGTCGCAGCACATCGACGACATTTCTCCGGAAACCGTGATCCCCAAGACGCTGTCGCGCCTCGCTGAACTCAAGATCGACGAGCTGCCGATCGTGAGCGGCAACCCCCGATTGGGCCTGCCTATCAAAGGAATCGGAAAATTCATTGCGATTGGTCTGAACTACGCCGATCACGCCAAGGAAGCCGGTTTGCCGATTCCAGCCGAGCCTCCGATGTTCACTAAGGCGATAAGTTGTCTGAGCGGTCCCAATGACGACGTTATGTTGCCGCGGGACTCTTTGAAGAGCGATTGGGAAGTCGAGCTGGGTGTGGTGATCGGGCGCACGACACGCTACGTCGGCGAAGACACGGCTCTCGAATCGGTAGCGGGATACGTGCTTGCCAACGATGTGTCGGAGCGCGCCTATCAAATGGAGCGCGGCACGCAATGGGACAAGGGCAAGGGTTGCGACACATTCGGCCCTGTAGGGCCGTGGTTGGTCACCCCCGAGGAAGTTGGCGATCCGCAAAATCTCGAACTGTTTTTGAATCTCAACGGCCGCCGGATGCAATCGGGCAACACCAAGCGCATGATTTTTCCCGTGCGGCACCTGATTGCCTATGTCAGTCAGTTCATGACCCTGTACGCCGGCGATCTGCTCATTACTGGAACTCCGCCGGGCGTGGGCCTCGGCCATAAGCCGGACCCCATCTTCTTGAGGCCCGGCGATGAGATGCATTTAGGAATAGAAAAGCTCGGTGAACAACGGCAGAAGGTCGTCGCTTGGCGACACCGTGGGGATCAGATCCTGCCTTGATCGCTTCGAAGCGTTAGAATGAAGGTCTACGAACGCAGGAGGCAATGACCGTATGTACATTCGCGAGTGGCGCGGCCGCGCAAAGCAGTCTGAAGCAACCAAGTACCCGGAGTATTTTCGCAAGGAAGTCATTTCGCAGTTGCGCCGAGCGCCGGGATTTCAGGGCGGATATCTGAGCCAACGCGAAGTGGGCGATCAAGTGGAGTTTTTGGTGCTCACGCGCTGGAAGAGCATGGACGCGATTCGTGAATTCACCGGCTCCGCGGCTGAGCATGCGGTGATCGACCCCGGCGCGATGGCCACGCTCGTCGCCTACGATCACACGGTGCGACATTACGAAGTAATCGAGGATCTTCACACCCGCGCTTAGCGCTGCGGTAATTCACGCTGCAGCGCCTTTGCAACCTCTCCGGCGATGTCGTCCTGTACCTTCAAGACGTCATTCGATTGGCGATCATAGGTTTCCGACCAGGCGACAAATCCGTTGTCGGCGCGCACCAAGCGTGCTGCGACGCGAATGGTCGGACCCGATTGGCGCAAACTGCCGTCCAAAACGTACGCCACGCGCAGCGCTTTTGCGATGTCGGAGACGGAGAGCTTTTTATTCTTGAAATAGAACGAAGACGTGGGCGGCGCTACGCGCATTCCCGGGATTTTGCTGAGTCTGTCGATCAGCTCTTCCGTCATGCCGTCGGCGAAATACTCTTGATCCATCGATTCGCTGGTGAGATCGAGGAATGGCAAGACAGCGACGGAGTTTTGCGCCGCTACCGGCGCCCCGGAAGCCTGCACCGTGCTGCCGAATCTGCCGTAAATATAAAGCGCAAGCGCCAGCGCCAATATTACGCAGGCTCCTGCTGCGAGCTGCGTTGCGCCGCGCGGCGCAGGGCGTACGGAGGTTTCCGCCCACGGCGCGACAGTGGCGACCATGCGATACCCTAGACGCGGAACGGTGGCGATATAAGCCGGCTGTTTCGAGTCATCGCCTAATAAACGGCGCAATGAGGTTACGGCTTGGTAAACGGAATCCGGGGTCACAATCACCCCCGTCCAAACCTTCTCCAACAACTCGTCGATGCTGACAACTTGTCCGGCGCGTTCGGCAAGGTATACCAGCAGGCGCATGGAACGGGCGTCAACCCGTAGAGTTTCGCCTGCGCGAGAGATTTGTCCTGAGGAAGGGTTGGCTCGCCACTCGCCAATGCGCAGCGATTTCCCAGCGGGTTGATCCATGCGGCGATTGTATACTTGCGCGGAAGAGTTTGACCGCAAGAGGCGGAGTTTTTGGGCGCGCGCGCGGTGTTAGCCTGGATTCTCGCAGCAATAGGAGAGATCGCATGGCTACTCGCAAAATGACCGATGAAGCTCGATGGCAAGCCGTCATGGCCAAGGACAAGGGCGCCGACGGGCAGTTCTTTTTCTCGGTTCGGACTACCGGCGTCTATTGCCGGCCCTCTTGTCCGGCGCGCTTGGCGCGCCGCGAGAATGTGGCGTTTCACGCTTCCTGCGATGCGGCGGAAGCTGCAGGGTTCCGCGCCTGCAAGCGTTGCCGCCCGCGCGAAGCTTCGCAATCGGAACGCGATGCCGCATTGGTTGCGCGCGCGTGCGAAATAATCGAGGGCGCCGAGCAGGCTCCTCCGCTGGCCGGCCTGGCAGCGGCTCTAGGTTTCAGTCCCTTTCACTTTCACCGCGTTTTCAAAGCGGCCACCGGGCTGACGCCCAAGGCGTACGCCGACGCGCATCGCGCCGATCGCGTCCGCAAGGCATTGCCTGCGTCCAAGACCATCACGGACGCGATCTATGATGCGGGGTTCAATTCCAACGGCCGCTTCTATGCATCTTCCCGGCAGGTGTTGGGCATGACGCCTCGGCGTTACCGGGCGGGTGGCAATTTTTCGCAGATTCGATTCGCGATCGGCGAATGCTCTTTGGGGTCGATTCTGGTTGCGGCCACGGACAAAGGCGTATGCGCGATCCTCATGGGCAACGATCCGGAGGCGCTCGTGCGCCAGGTGCAAGACCGGTTCGCCAAGGCGGAGATCGTCGGCGGAGACGCGGCCTTCGAGGACCTGGTGGCCAAGGTCGTCGGTTTCGTCGAGCAGCCCAGATTGGGCCTCGACCTACCTCTCGATGTTCAAGGCACTGCCTTTCAGCAACGCGTGTGGAAAGCGTTGCGCCAAATTGGCGTCGGCAAGACGGCGAGCTACAGCGAGATCGCTATGAGAATCGGCCGCCCAAAGGCGATGCGCGCCGTGGCGCAGGCGTGCGCTGCCAATATGCTTGCGGTCGCGATTCCCTGCCATCGGGTGATACGTACCGACGGCGATCTCTCGGGTTACCGCTGGGGGGTGCAACGCAAGCGAGCGCTGCTGCAGCGGGAAGCGCGGGCGTGATCGAGGCCCGCATCGCCGCCTGCAATTGGGCCGCAGTGCGAGAAAGGCTCGATGAGCGAGGCGTCGCATGCGTGCCGGGCCTGCTGCTGCCGGACGAATGCGCGGACCTCGCGGATCTCTATGCTCGAGAGGAGGGTTTTCGCAGCCGCGTCGTGATGTCGCGCCACGGTTTCGGGCGCGGAGAGTACCGATACTTCTCGTATCCGTTGCCGGCGATCGTGCAAAGTTTACGCTGCTCGCTGTATCCGCGGCTGGCCGCGACCGCAAACCGGTGGAACGAATCGATGCGGCTCGAGCTGCGTTTTCCCGGCGAGCACGCCGACTATCTCGCGCGCTGTCACGCCGCGGGTCAACGGCAGCCCACACCGCTGTTGCTGCGCTATGGGCCCGGCGATTACAACTGCCTGCACCAGGATATTTACGGCGAGCATGTTTTTCCGTTGCAGGCGGCGATTCTGTTGTCCGAAACGGGACGCGACTTCGAAGGCGGAGAATTCGTGGTGACCGAGCAGCGGCCCCGCGCGCAGTCGCGCGTCGAAGTGCTGACGCTCCACCAGGGAGATATGGCCATATTTGCCGTTCGCGACCGGCCCGTCATGGGCGCGCGCGGCACCTACAAGGTGAAGCATCGGCATGGCGTCAGCGAGCTGCGCGCCGGCCGGCGCCACACGCTCGGAATTATTTTCCACGACGCGCTGTAGGCGGCGCACTTTGGCGACACGGCGTAGGACGCAAACCTACGCAATCGGCCCTAAAAGGTTTTGCTCGTGCGCCCTCTAGACGGTGCTCCGCCCCCGGAAAACCATCCATGGGCTGGTTCAGATCAACCAAGTCCAAATCGGGGAGTTTCACATGCGATATTTAGCGCTAACAGTGGTTGGGGCTTCTTTGCTATCGGGTTCATTTGTCGGTCAGGCGCTCGGGAAGTCTCGTGACGCCGCCTTGATCGCCGCGCGCCAGAAAATCTTCGGCGCAGCGAATGTCAATGACAACAACGGAAAAGTCCGGGACGACCGGGTCGTCTTCTCCTGGCTCACAAATGCGACGTTCGCCGCCGCAATGAAAGGACACGTCGTGCTGCTCGATACGTTCGTCACGCGCCTCGAAACCACGCCGGGCCGCACGCCGATCGTGATTCAGGACCTGGTGGATTTGAAACCGGAAGCCATCTTCATCGGGCATGGGCACTTCGATCATGCGGACAATGCGGCGTACATCGCTCAAGAAACCGGCGCAGTCATTTATGCAACGCCGGAAACCTGCGACAACATGCACATCGATGCCACCAACAATTTCAACAACGGCTACACGCTGGTGCCCGCTGTCGTTTGCAAGGCCATCACGGATCGCGGCTCTACGCCCGGAAAGCAGATCATATCCATCAATGACCTGGAGCCCGCGGTCAGCATCAAGGCCTTTAAGCACCTGCATTCCACCAACACGGGCGTGACTGATCCGGATGCGGTCCCCATTGCCGCAACCGTCAACGGTGTGTGCCAGCCGACGGCTTCGAAAGGCAATACATTTCCCTGCAACCTGCAGGATCCGCGCGATCCAATGCTGTTCCCGGCAGGCACGCCGCTGTCCAGTCTGATGAACATTGCCACGTCGCGCGCGGGAGCCGGCGGACCGATTTCGCTGTTCTATGTGTTTACGGTCAACAGCGGCGATAAATTCCGCTTTGCTTGGCACAACACGACGGGCGATATCATCGACAGCTGCGCACTGCCGAACAACAACCCCGCCACGGG
>JGI12627J18819_10000274_pt1 | contig 16798 bp, 15 predicted proteins | sample TexAe_OM1H0_M2_FD_18819 | JGI IMG/M metagenome (IMG submission 18819)
GTCGGGCGAGATCTGTCTCTCGGCGAGGATCCCCACCAGCAAGCCAACGGCATGCATTGGTTGGCGCAGATCGTGGCTGGCCGTTGCCACGAAGCGGGTTTTGGCGGCGTTGGCTCGATCCGCCGCCTCGCGCTTGATTTTCAATTCGTCGAGCTGGGCTTCCAGCTTGCCGTTCAAAGCCGATAGCTCCTGTGCTTGGGTGGTGATCCGGTCATTGGCTTGCGCAAGATCGCGGGTTCGCTCCAGGACCTTGGATTCCAGGCTTTCGTACAGCGTGCGGAGGCTGTCCGCCATTCCATTGAAGGCGGCAGCGACTGACTGAATCTCGTCGCGGCTGTGGATTTCAATCTTGGCTGACAAGTCGCCGCTTCCCAACCGTTGGGCGCCGTCGCGAAGCTGCAAAATAGGTTTGGCAAGGCGCTGCGCCAACAGCAGCGATGCCAGACCGGCCGCTGCGATTCCAATGCCCAGTACGACCATGGTCACGCCGATNGTCGTTTTGACGGTCCGCAGCACCTCTGCAGAAGGTTGCTCAACGTACAACAGCCAATCGGGACCGAAGATNCGGGTTGCGCTCGAGAACACGGCGCCGCCGTCCGGACTCTTGCCCCAAACGGAAGGCAGTTCAGGCAATCCCCGGGAAAGCGCGTTGCGCACGGCCCGAACTTGAGGCAGCGATGATACGTCNGTGTTGCGGAGCAATGTGCGCAGATCGGGATGCGCAAGCAAATGCCCGTTCAAGTCCACGATATAGGCCCGCGCCGACTTGCCGATCGAAAGTCTGGCGAGTATGTCGTCTATGAATCGCACGCTGATTTCAGCGGCGAGGGACTCTCCGCCCGGACTTCCCCGGACGGCTACGATGACGAAGGGCTCCGTTTGATCGCGGATAAACGTCGGCCCATAGCAGAAGAGGGTCGAGCAGCGCCGCAGCAATTTCTCTATCTCAGGCTGAGGATTGCGGGATTCGATACGATCCGCGGCCAGTCTTGATACAAAGTTCGTCTCCAACAGGCCGGAATCTAGCGAGCGGATATTCAAAATCGCAGGTTCGAATTTCAATGCATCCCGAAAGTCACGTGCTTGGGCATCACGGCCGGCCGCCGCACCCTCTGCCAATCGGTTCGACAAGGAGCGCAGCACCCCTTCAATATCCCGCAAGTAAGCATCGATGGAGGCTGACGCGGCGCGAGCTTCCGCGATTTGGACTTCGTGGGCGCGCTGCTGGTCTTGGGAATAGTGGTAGAAAGCGAGAATTGAGCCAACGGTCAACACGGAAACGGAAACCAAGCCGACGATGGTGGCTACGTAGCGTCGAAATAGTCCTTTCATCGCCGCTGACTGCACGCGGTACATTCTCTTATGCGTTGCCCGGGCCCTAATCTACTCGAATACGGTCGCCTCGCGGGCCAGGCGTTCGCGGTTCGGACGGTCGAGGCGCGTTATTGCCGATGCGTTCACTGCAATCTCGATTTCCTTCGGACGCATGACGGGGATACTGCCGGCGGGCACTCCATTGAGAATGTTGGCGATGGATTTAGCCCAAACATCCATCGCGTCCTCATCTATGGACTGAACCGAGATCAGGCCGCCCAATTTAAGAAATTTACGGCGCGCATAGACGGTGGGGGCAGGCAGGCGAGCCAAGGCCCGCGCAAGCTCTGCGCCATGGCTGAAGGCGATTTCCGAGTAGGGGATGTACCACACCTGCACCTCGCGCGCTCGAGGCCCCTCGAGCATTGAATCAATCTCATTGTGATCTCGCAGATTGAATATTTTCAGCTCCAATCCGAGCCGTTTGGCCTGCGTAAAAAGATCTTTGCTCATCCCGGATCCTTGCAGCCAGTAGTCGGTAGCTACGACGCCCACGGTTCTCGCATCCGGGAAGGCGCGGCGGATCAGTTCCATGATTTTCACGTCCAAGGGTACAAAGAAGGTGTAGCCCGTCAGGGTTCCCGTCGACACCAGGGAGGGCACCAGTCCTTCGAGCACAGGATCTGACTGAATGACGAAATAGATCGGAATCTTGGTATTCAGCGCCAACAAAGTTTTCGCCACATTGACCGAAGAGGCGACAATAAGCGCGGGTTTCGCGGCAATCAACCGGGTCATGTCCCTGGTTGTGCGTAAGGGGTTCTTCGCATCGGTGCCGACGAGCTCGAGCTCAACCGGTCCTGCGCCCTCGAAGTGTTGGGCCTTGAGATGCTCCTTGAATTTCTCGACTCCTTGCCGTACCGGCGCGACATCGAAATCGACCCACGCAACGACGCGCGGACCGTCTGAAATCGGCGGTCCGGCATCTTTGCGGGCGCATAGCAGGAGAAATCCGCCGAGCAGGCCTGTGCCTATGAGCGCGGCGAGTGAGGGAAGCCGAATGGGTCGTACCAATGGATAGACCTTTTGGGTCTGGCGGGCCGAAAAGCCAAGAACTAATGTTATGTCAGCCAGTATGACACGCCAAGGAGGGTAGATGAGCCGCGAAGTCCCCACCACCCGCTATTTTGCAATAGGGTTTTTCACCGCTGCGCAGCTGGCGGAAAAGGACCGCGCCCTGCTGACGCGCGCAGCGCAAAATGCGGCCGTCTCGGAGATACGAAGCGCCGTCGAGGTCGTGGCAATCACGGTTTTCGATGTCGATACGGGCAACGAATCGGTGGAGATGGGAATGAGAAAGGTGGGTATCGCCGTGCAGAACCCTCGGCTTCGGGAGGGGGGCGTTTCATTCGCGGTGGAGCGCTTCGATTCCGGCCGGTTCCCAGGTTCCTTGAGCCCTCAAGACGCGTTTGCAAAATACCTCGCCAGTCCCGAAGGGATCGCAAGCTTTGGAACGGCAACGGCAGTGCAGCTATTTGCGATCGATGTGGACGCGGTTAAGGATCTAGCCAAGAGCTGAGCCTCTTAAATGATTCTGATGAATTCGGTCGGCGAGAAAACCGGCTCGCTGATTTATCCGGCCGGGGTCACTGCCGCGCCGCAGATGAACGGTCATGTCTCATCGCCGCTGGTCTTTACCGGCATATTCTCGACCGAGGAGTGTCAACGGATCATGGCCATGAGCGAAACCCGCCGGCAGCGCAACGGCACCATGATGTATGCCAGGCCCGACATCCGTAAATCGACCATCGCATGGATCGAAATCGCAGAGGACAGCCGATGGCTGTACGAAAAAGTGTGGCACACCTTTCAGGCAGTCAATCGCTGGTTCAAGTTCGACCTATTGGGTTTCGTGGATGAGATTCAATTTTCCAGATATTCCGTGGGCGACAGCTTCGGATGGCATCTCGACGCCGGCGGCGGTCAAACTTCTACGCGCAAGCTCAGTATGTCGGTGCAGTTATGCGATGACCACGAGTACTCCGGGGGAGACCTGGAGATGTGCGCCTGCACTCAGCTCGACGCGCGCCGCCGCCGCGGGACCATCATCGTCTTCCCGTCGTTCTTGGCGCACCGCGTTACCGCCATTACGCGTGGCTCGCGATGCTCGCTGGTGGCTTGGGCTCATGGACCGGTATTCAGGTAATCCCAACCCAGTCCCAAGCTCTTTTGTATCGCTACGAAATCGATGCTCAACTGCGCAACTGCTTGCTCATAGCTGAGCTGCGCCTGCAGCTGTTTGAGGTCAGCGTCCAAAAGGTCCGTGGTAGAGGCAGTGCCGGCGCGCAAGCGAATTTCCGTGAGGGAATAGGCTCGTTCGGCGGATATCTTCGCATTGGCGTAGTCGCCGACCGTGTTACGTTGCTTTCCGAAGCGGTTCAGGGCGGATTCCGCGTCCTGCAGCGCGACCAGCACTGTGCGCCGATAGTCGGCCTCCGCTTCGTCGCGCGAAGATCGCGCCTGCTCGATCCGTGCTTTGTTGCGCCCGAAGTCAAACGGCGTCCACTGCAGCAACGGCGCTGCGACATAGGTGAAGCTCGATCCATTGAAAAGGGTTCTCGGGGTCGGCGCGGTGAATCCCACGTCTCCGAGCAAGGTTAGCTTGGGGAAAAGCGCGGCGATATCCTGGCCTATCGCGGCGGTCTGCGCGGCGAGCCTGCGTTCAGCCGCGGCAATATCAGGCCGCTGCCGCACCAACCTCGCAGGATCGCCGATCGCGACGATCTCCGGCGGCAGCGGCACGCCCGCCGCAGGGGTGAGTTCCTGATCCAGCGCGCCCGCCGCATTGCCGGTGAGGAAGCACAGCTTGTCCATCTGCTCGATCACTTCCGTCCGGAGTGGGCCGAGTGACGCTTGGGCGGTGTCCAGTTGATTGCCCAGTCTGGCCAGGTCGAGATCGGAGGCTGTGCCGCCGGCGCGCCGCCGCTTCATGATTTCGAGCTGTCGCCGATCGATCTCGATGTTGCGTTCGGTGAGTTGAACCCGCTCTTGGGCGTCGCGCAATTGAATATAAGTCTGCGCCACTTCGGAACTCAAAGAGACCAATACGTCCCTGAGACTCGCCCTCGAACCTTCGAGGGATGCCGCGGCGCCTTCGACCGCTCTGCGGTGCGCGCCGAATAGGTCGATCTCCCAGGTTGCGTCGAAGCCGACGGCGTAAATATTGGTATCGCCGGAATCGCCTTCCGAGACGGCGCCGAGCGCTGAGGTGAGTCCATGCGCGCGAAGGTATGCGGCGGAGGCGCCGGTGCTCGGCAATTCTTTGGCGCGTTCCGCGGACAAGGCCGCGCGCGCTTCCCTGAGCCGGGCCGCTGCAACATCGACACTGGGATTGGCCTTCAGCGAACGCTCGACCAAATCGCTGAGCAATGGATCGTTCAATTGCGTCCACCAGCGGCTGGCGGGACTTTCAGTGCTGGCGCCGGCAGGCGCGCGTGCAAAGTTCGGCTTGGCATCGCCGGCAGCGGGCGGCCCTTTGTAGTCGGGGCCAACCGCACAGCCGGCGAGGGTCGCGCCAATCAATACTGTGAGCGTCCGTAGTACCTTACGAGTGCGGGACATCATGTAGCGCTCGCCGTCTGCCGTCTTCGCGCCGCAGCCATCGGTGCCGCACCGCGCGGCGCCGTGGGGCGCAGGATCATCACCATGGGCATTAGCACGATGAGGCCGACGCCCAAGATCCAAAAGCAATCGGCATAGGTCATGACCAGAGCCTGTTGGTGAATCTGCAAGGCCAGTTGGCCAATGGCCTGCTGATTGCCCTGCGCGAGATCGCCGCTGCGCTCGGCGAAGAACGCTGCCTGGCCGGTCAGCCGTTCCTGCAGCAGCGTTGAATTCGCGGTCACCGATTCGCGGATGCTGTCGGCGTGCATTTCAATGCGGCGATCGATGAACACGCCCTGCAGCGCCAAGCCGATCGAACCGCCCAAGTTGCGCGCCATGTTAAAGAAACCCGCGGCATCCGCCGTGTCCTCGCGGCTCACGGAGCCCACCGAAAGTTGATTGAGCGGCATGAAGGCCAGCATCTGTCCGACGCCGCGCAGCAGCTGTGAGACCACAAAGTCGCCGCCGCCGGATTGGGCGGTGAGATGAATATCGAGAAAGCAGCTCACGGCGAAGCACACGAGGCCGCAGAAAATCACGATGCGGGGATCGCGGAAGCCGATGATTCGCGGCAGCAGAGGCATCATGAGGAACGCCGGCAGGCCCGATAGCGCCAATATCCATCCGGACTGTTCTGCGTTGTACCCGGCCACAATGCCCAAGAACTGGGGCAGCACGTAGAGAATGTCGTAGAGCACCATACCCATGGAGACGATGATGACGATCACGCTCGCATACGTACGGTTCTTGAGCAGCCCCAGCTTGATCACAGGCTTGGGCGAGGTGAGCTGGGCGTAGGCCAACACCAAAAAACCGATGAACGAGGATAGACTCAAGCCGATGATCAGGTTCGACTGGAACCACTGTTCGCGTTGGCCTTCTTCCAGGACGACGGTGAGCGAACTTAAGCCGACGGTGAGGCCGGCAATGCCGAACCAGTCCGCTTGCGCGAGTTCATCCAACTTGGGCTGTTCATGCGGCATGGCGGTGAGCAGCAGAATGCCGAGCGCGATGGCCACCGGGATGTTGATGAAGAAACACCACTCCCAGCTCCAGTGTTCGGTGAGCCAGCCGCCCGCGACGGGACCGAGGAGCGGTCCGAGCAGCACGATAAGTCCGAAAATCGTCATGCCGATCGGCATTTGCTGCGGCGGCAAGCGCGTCCGGACGATGGTTTGCGCCGTCGGGATCAACGCGCCGCCGAAGAATCCTTGACCGACGCGGCCAATGATCATGAGCGTCAGGCTGTTGCTGAAGCCGCAGAGCACCGAAAAGACTGTGAACAGCGACGAGCAGCTCAACAGCAATGTCCGCATTCCGAGCATGCGGCTGAGCCAGGCACTCAGGGGAATCATGACCACTTCACTGACCAGATACCCCGTGGCTATCCAAGTGCCTTCCGTGCCGGTGGCGCCGATCTCGCCCTGTATCTGCGGCAGCGCCGAGTTCACGATCGATATATCGAGGGTGGCGATCAATGCGCCGAGCGCGCCGGCGAACACCGCCAGCCAATCTTGCGCACTCGCGCGTTGCGGTATGGCTGTCACGAACGAGGCCCTTCGCGCGTCGTGTCGACAGTGACGATGACGGAAAGGCCGGGAAGCAGGCGGTCGCTCAAATCCTTCGGCGCCAGAACGTGCAAGCGCACCGGCACGCGTTGCACGATTTTGATGAAATTGCCCGTCGCATTTTCGGGAGGCAGCAGCGCGAACTGCGACCCTGTTCCCGGCGCGAAGCTTTCGACTTCGGCTTCGATAGCCTTGCCGCCTATCGCATCTACTTTGAAGCTGGCCTTCTGGCCTATTCGCATGCGTTTGATCTGCGTTTCCTTGAAGTTCGCGACCAGGTAGACGCTTTGCAAGGGCACGATGGACATCATGCGGGTCCCAGGTTGCACGAACTGGCCCACCCTCGCGCTGTTATCGCCCACGGTGCCCTCGACGCTGGCTTTGATGACGGTGTCGTCGAGGTTTTGCTGGGCGCTGCTGACTTGCGCCTGCGCGGCCTTGAGCTGCGCTTCCGCCTGCTCGCGCTGGCTCTTCAAGACGCCGAGCTGACTTTCGGCGGCGCGCAGGTTCGCATTCGCGGCAGCCTCGGCCGCGTTGTCCTGGGCTAGCTCGGCGGCGAATTGCGCGGACTTTTCCTCTGTGTCGGCACCTTGATCGCTGAGCGAGCGGTAGCGTTCCGCCTGCTCCCGGGCAAATTTGGCCTTCACGCGCGCACTCTGCACCTGCGCTCGACCCTGCGCAATGACGGCCCCCTGCTGCTTCATCTGACTATCGACGGCATCCAGGTCGGCCCTGCGCGCGGCCACGCTGGCGCTCTGCTGTGACAGGGTGTCTTGGTAGTTGCGCTTGTCGATGTGCAGAAGCGGCGTGCCCGCGGCCACATGCTGATTTTCCTTGACATAGATTTCGTCGATGTAGCCAGAGACCCGCGGGGCGATAGTCACCGCGTCCGCGCGCAGATACGCATCGTCGGTCGAAATCATGAACCGTCCGAAGAAAAGCCACCTGATGCCGAATATCAGCCCAACGACGGTCAGCACAGCGCCGCCGATCAAAAGGCCCCTGCGCACTTTTGGGTTAAGCGGCTTGCGCCGGGGCGCCGCGGCGCCGGCAGGCGTCTGTTGCGGCGCGCCAGGAGGTGGAGGATCGCTGCTCATGGAACGGGCTCCGACAAATGTCTTCCAAGTGGAACAAATATGTTTGCCGATTGGAAGGATTTTTGTCAAGCTTATGCGCCATGATGAAGCGCGCCGCGAGAAACTCTCCGAGACGCCGGCCCAAGAAAGGCGGCTACGCGCGCGGCGATGAAACTCGTGCTCAGATCATCGAGACCGCGTTGCGGGTGTTCGGAGAATGCGGCTTCGATCAGGCGTCGACGCGGGACATCGCGGCCAAAGCTGGGGTGATGCCGCCAGCATTGCAGTATTACTTCGATAGCAAGGAAGGACTGCATCGCGCCTGCGCGCAATACATTATCGATGGCGCGCTTCCCGGCCTGACGGCGGCGATTGAGCGGGCGAAAGCGGCCGCGGCGGAGGGCATTAAAGAGGCTGCCCTCGATGCCTTGGAGAATCTGCTCGACGCTCTCACCGACAGTCTCGCAGAACCGCGTACTGAGAATTGGAGCCGTTTTGTCGTGCGCGGCAAGCATGATGGTGCGGGACCGGGTGTCGAGATGATCCGCGAACAGCTGAGCGTTCCTACTCTCGATGCAGTGGCGGGACTCATCGGCGCAATTACCGGCGTGCCGGAATCCCACGAGGTGACGCGCCTGCGGACACTACTGGTGCTGGGGCAGATTCATTGGATACATGCCGGCAGGGAACAAGCCCTGAAAATCATGGGATGGACCAAGCTCGACTCAGCAAAGCTTGCATTGATCAAGCGGACGGTTCGCGAGCACACGCGTCGGCTGCTTGAGAACCTCTAAAGGCCTACGGTGTGGCCCAGGTCGAGTCGCTCAGATGCTCGTCCATCGCCTTGCCCGGGGCACATTGTTCGGAATAATAGGCTGATTGCATGCCGCCTATTTTCCCCCTCAGCTGATAGCCGTTGTTGTAATAGTCCAACGCATTTCGCTTGGCGGTCTCGTCAGCGACGCCAAGTAACTTCGCGGCGCGATAATTGCGTTGCACGGCTTCGCATTCGGTGATCGATTCATTCATTTCACCGCGCACGTGCATGCTCTCGTGCGTAAACATATCCAGGCTTTGCAACTCCCTAAAGTCCGCCCGGTTCGGATGACGAAGATATGAGCTCAGCACATCACACCAGGGGCTTTGAATTCCGATTTTTCCCGTGCGCGGATCGGCGTGGCCCGAAGCGAGCATTTCGGGGTCGAGCATCGTGTCAAAGACAGTGTTGCAATGAACGATCGCGCGGTGATCGTCGGCCAATACGGTGGCCCGAACCGACAGGAAATGCTGAAAATACCAGCGGTGCACGGTTGGCCAAGCGAACACCACCGCCAAAATCAGTACGATAGTCAGATAGGGTTTTGAGACCGGCGCCGGTGAGTCGAATCCCGGGCGCGCAACGAAGCTGGCGCGGATTTCCCGAAACGCGCACCAAAGGAAAAAGAGCGAAACCAGGATCCATAACATAAGCAGCCAACCAGAGCTTCCTGCTGAGCACACGATACTCTGGTAGGCGAATCGAATCGCGGCACGCTTCGCGCTTTTCTAGGCCACCCATTGATGCATCGCGAGCTGGCGCGCAAAAGAGACCGCCGACATATGCGGATGGGACTGCAGTTCGAACAGGTATCCGACGGTGCCCATGATCAAGCTGTTCATCACCAGAGCGGCGGCGAGGGCGGTGAGTTTGGAAGTGAAAGTATTCATGTGTATCTCCTGGTGTGGTGCAGATAATCGATCCTTACCGCCATGACACAGCAAGGGTCATGCCAGTTGCGGGCAGCCGCGAAAAAAGGCATCTGACGGGCTATTTGCCCAGGCAAGGAGCGGGCAGGTGACCGCGGACATTGTCCGCGGACAGGGCGGCGGACACCCCGGCCCGCGCGGGTTGGGTTATAGCTTCTATCTCCGTCATAAGGGCCGCTCAGGACATCATCGAGGTAGCGCGCAAAGGGCGCGCAACCCCCGTTCGGGCGTAGCCTCCTCGGTTGATCACCAACCGATGCCGTAGTCCTCACCGTGATTGCTCGATCCGCCCCACATCGTGCCGTGTGCGCGGTCGAGCTCGATGGCATTGATTGGACCCGAGCTGCGCTCGACGAAGTCGAGCTTGTAGCCCATGCGCGTGAGCTGCTGACGCACCCACGGCGGCGTCTCGGTATTCACCGTGAGCCGGCCGGGTATCGACTCATGCGCTCCGAACGAGTCGCGCATCTGGTAGCTCGTGATATTGGCGGCCTCCGTCGCCTCCTGCGGAGTCATGCCGAACTCGACCACGTTGAGGAAGAACTGCAGTAGATTTTGGTCCTGCGTGTCGCCGCCCTGCACGGAGAACACGAGAAACGGCTTGCCGTCTTTCAAGGCCAGCGTGGGCGTCAGGGTGGCGCGCGGGCGCTTCCCGGGCTGCAGCACATTGTAGGGATCGTCGGACGCGTCGAGCACGAAGCTTTGCATGCGCTGGCTCAAGCCCACCCCGGTATGGCCCGCGATCACAGCAGGAGTCCACCCACCGCTCGGCGTGACCGATACCGCCCAACCCTTTTCATCCGTGGCCTCGACACTCGTAGTGCCGAGGCGGAACGTGCGGTCGTACTCGACCAGGGCCGTAGGGCTCCATTCCGCTTTGGCAGCCGCGTTCGTGGGCATCTTGCTGTGCCATTTCTGGAGAATGGCTGTAAAGGGATTCGTGCCGCCCTGATACGGGTAAGGATCGCCGGGTCGGGTGTCCGGATCATTGTGGTCGAACTGAATCAGCTTGGCGCGATCCCGCGCATAGTCTTTCGACAGCAATCCCTGGATCGGCGACAGCGGCGGAAACGCGGGATCTCCGTAATAAAAATCGCGGTCCGCAAACGCAAGGTTCATGGCTTGATACAGCGTGTGAATGTACCGTGCGCTGTCGTAGCCCATCGATTTGAGATCGAAGTTCTCCAGGATATTCAAGGCCTGGAGCATCACCGGTCCTTGCACCCAGGTGGTGAGCTTGTAGACCTCAATGCCCTTGTAGTTCGTGTGTACCGGCTCTTCGATGTGCACTTTCCAGTTGGCCAGATCCTCGGCTGTGAACAAACCGCCTTGTTCGCGCGTGCCGCGGACGATTTCTTGCGCGATATCGCCTTTGTAGAAGCGGTCGTAGGCAGCGTAGATCGCAGCCTTGCGGTCCTTGCCGGCCGCATGCGCCTTGTGCTCGGCTTCGACCAGTTTGCGCAACGTGGCGGCGAGTTCCGGTTGATGAAAAATCTCGCCGGGTTGCGGACCCTCGCGCGGCTCGCCCGGGTGAATCAGGATCGTTTTCTTGGAGTAGGGCCATTGCGCGATCTTGTCTTTGTAATGCTCGATGGTGTTGGAGAGCTCCGCCTCGATCGGATAGCCGTCGGCCATCTGGATGGCCGGCGCCAACACCTCGGCGAGCGACATCGTGCCGTATTCGGCGAGCATGGTCATGAGACCGCCCGGTGTTCCGGGGGTGACGGCTGCCAAGGGCCCAAACTCGGGCGGATAATTCATGCCCTTCTTGTGAAAGAATTCCGGGGTCGCGCCGGTGGGCGCGACGCCGAGTGCGTTGATGCCGATCACTTTGCCCGTGTTAGGGTTGTAGATGAGGGCCTGAGTTTCACCGCCCCAGGAAAGCGTGTCCCACATGGTCGAAGTCGCGGCAATCATGGCGCAAGCGGCGTCCACGGCATTGCCGCCCTTCTGGAAGATCATGGCCCCGGCGGTTGCGGCCAACGGTTTGCCCGTGACGGCCATCCAATGTTGAGCGTGAAGGGCAGGCTTTTGAGTGCGTGCTTCAACGGCTTGCATCGAGATGATCATGAGCGCGGCAGTGCATACGAGTGCTGCCAGGGGGGAAACCGTGGGGCCGATCCGCATATCGCGATCCTTCCTTTCCAATGTGTGCGTGTGGGTGGCAAAGCATACGGCAGACCTGCCCCGGGCAAAAGTGCCGGATTCCGAGAGGCGGCCCCTAGAAGTAGAAGCTGCGCCGTTGCGCGCGGCGCGTCCATGGCGCCTTGGTATTGCTTCGCCGGATGACATACTGTGGCACCGGGTCAATTTTCGAGGGACCAAGGACACCATGACCGCAACGGCCAGGAAACGCCGTTTTATAACGCTTGACGCGCTTCGGGGCGTTGGCGCGCTCACCGTAATGGCGGGCCACTCTGCCGCCGCATTCAACTCTTACGGCCCACGCCATTATTACCTGGCGGTGGACATGTTTTTTGTGTTGAGCGGCTTCGTGATCGCTCATGCCTATGATTTGCGCTTCGAGCAGGGCTTGACGTTCAAGTCCTTTGTAAGAGCTCGCATCAGGCGTCTTTATCCGATCTATGTCATTGGTCTTGTAATCGCCTTGGCGTGCTCGTTCGCAAACAACGTACACGGCTTGTCATACGCCGAACGAGGAATCTCGTTTGCGCTCGGCTTGGCGGGGCTCCCGTCGCCGCCTTTCGACTCCTGGGCCGCCTTGTTTCCGATGAATGGGCCGTTCTGGTCGCTGTTTTTTGAATTTTGGGTAGCGAATATCGTCTACGCGCTCTTTTGGAAGCAAATTCGTGGACGTCTGCTCGCCGGCTTGGTGTTAATTTCGGGCATCTCGCTTCTTGGAGCGGTGTTCTATTTCCGAACCATCGATGTCGGGTGGACTTGGCCGACCTTCCTAGGCGGTGCCGCGCGAGTTTGCTTCTCGTTTTTCGCGGGTGTCCTGCTGTGCCGCCTGCACGCACGCTTCGGCACGGAGCATAAGGCGGCGTCATGGCTGTTTCTCGGACTCGCTGCTCTCGTATTCATCGTTCCGTTCCACGCAGTGTTTAAGATCCTGCACGATGTCGCGGCGGTATTCTTGGTTTTTCCGGCGATCGTGTACTTTGGCGCGTCGGCCATAGAAGTGCGGCCTCGAATCGGCGCCGCACTCGGAGATGTGTCCTATGCGATCTATGCCATACACCGGCCACTGCTGATCCCCGCGGTGCTGCTGCTAAACGGGCTGGTAAAGGCTCCGTCCAGAGGGGCCGCCACGATCGCCGCACAAGTGTTTTTCATGATTGCGGTGACGGCTTTGGCCTGGGTTGCTGAAGCCGCGACGCAAGTCAAAAAAAGCGGCACACGCTAAAACCATAGATGAATATCCTCGGGGTGCTTATGCGACTCGTATTCTTGATTTTGGTTGCAGCGCTCGCGAGCACACATGCGGCGAATGCGCAATCCAACCCCAAGCAACAAGTGTTGTGGGATCACCTGCGGCTGGCGGTCGGCGAGGAGGAGAGGCAGCTCGACGGCGTGCTTGGCGTCGCGATCCTGGATCTCAATTCCGGACAAACGTTGCTCGTGCATCCCGACGAGATATTCCCGCAGGCGAGTTCTATCAAGATCGCCGTGCTCGCGGAACTCTATCGCCAAGCGCAGCAGGCGGCGCGCGGCGTGGGCGGCAATGCAACGTTGAAGGATCGCTATGTAGTTCGCGCCGCAGATATCGTTCCCGACAGCTCTATTCTGGGTGGCCTGACGGCCGGCGTAACGTCACTCACGAACCGCGATCTTGCGACCATCATGATCGCGGTCAGCGACAACTCCGCTACGAATGTGCTCATCGATCGCGTCGGCATGGATAACGTGGCGCGTTTGACCGGATCGCTGGGTCTTGCGCACACCCAGCTCCGCCGCAAGATGATGGACCTTCAGGCGGCGGCCCAGGGCCGCGAAAATATCTCCACCCCGCGTGAAATGATGACGTTTCTCGAGCAAATATATCGGGGCAAGGTCATAGAATCGCCGCTGCTCGACGATTTCTTCACGGTATTGGCGACTCACAAAGACAGTTGGATACCCCGGGATCTGCCGCCGGATCTCAAGATCGCGAATAAGCCGGGAGAACTCGAAGGGGTACGCAACGACTCCGGCATCGTGTTCGTCAAGAACCGGCCCTATGTGATCTGTGTCATGACCACCTATCTCGCAAGTGAGCGTGCAGGCGAGGAGGCAATCGCGCGGATCTCACGTTTATCCTATGATCTATTCGATCGCTTGGGCCGTGCCTCCGATTTGGGCAGGGTGATATCGCCGGGCAATGGCGGCGTGCATTAACTGCACGAATCTCATTCACAAGGGATTATTTGGCAGCGCCTAGGACGGCAAGCACGGCTTGCGACACACGTTCATCGATGTCGGCGGCGTGCTGTGAGTGCACCGGATATCCGATCCGCGCTTGCATGTGGCCGTCGACGATGTGCATCTGGACGTGCGCTTGCGCCTCGCCGCCATCCCGGGAGAGTGACATTTCACGCATTTCCCTGCTCTGGCGTTCGATCTCGCCGCGATACTCCTCGGTGATTGCGCGCACGGCGGCCAACAACCGCTGCTTCAATTCGGCATAGTCGTCAACCGGCGGCAACGGCAGCGTGATTTCGTGCCAGGACAAGTTGACTCCCGGGAGTTGCTTAAACAGCCCGCCGGTCGCCTGGAACACGATCAGGTTGGGAAATGCGACGACGCGTCCCGTGGGCCCTAGTGGCGCCTGATCGTGGTATTCCATCAAATGCATGCGCACCAATCCTAAATCCATGACCTCGCCGACGACAGAGCCGATTTGCACTCGATCGCCGACGCGGATACCGTACTTTCCGATCAGGAAGAAATACCCGACGATCGATACCAGAACGCTCTGCATGGCTACCGCAACCCCGGCCGTGATGAGACCCGCGAAAGTCGCGAAACTGCTGATTTCGGTGACAAAGCTCAGCCCTATGATGGCGACGATCACCACCCACATCAGAATGGTTCGCACGAGCAGGAACTGATAGCGGCGCCGAGGTTCGTGCACGTAGCGGACAACGGCGCGACGCCAGACTTCCGCGAGCACCCAGACTGCCGCCAACAGGCCGATGACGATGCCGAGGCGCAGCGCCAACACCTGCCATGCGTCGTGGTACTGGCGGCGCGCTGCATCACGCCAGTTGGCGAGGTTGTGGCGGTATTGCTCCAACAGCACCGCCTCCTTGCTCAAGGGCAGAAGAATCGATGAGGTCTGCTTGAAAAGCCATGCCAGCGTGTCGAATTGAGTCCGCAAGTTTTGCAGCGCGCTTCCGCCGGCGTTGTCTGCCGCAGCGGCGAGTTGATCGCTCGTCCGCGCGTATGCCTGCAGCCGCTCGCGCGGCGATTCGCTGTATTTGTGAAACAGATCCGCCAAAGTTTTTGACCGCGCGTCGATCGACTCGATCGCTTTGATCTTGGTTCTCAGGTCGAAGACATTTTTTCCGAGATCCCAGATGCCGTCGCGAACGATTGACCTGTCGATGCCTGGGCTTGTGGGAACGGCGAGCGATTGCGGCGAGGTGCCGCCGGCTCCGCCGGCAGTTGCTGACGCTTGCGCCGGCGCGCCCACGCCCGCGGCCCCGGCCGCAGGCATGCTGGCAGCAATCGCGTCGATATGGGCCTTGAGCGCCTCAGCATCGGCGCTCTTCGGGTCGCGCTGACTTACGAACTCGCCCATTGTGTCGAGAAGATTCGCCCGCGCCGCATTCATGGCGAGTTCGCCCTGAAGTTCGGAGAGTTTTGTCTCCAACTCCTTGGCGCCGCGACCGCCGGCGGCTATTTTCTGGCGGTCGGCAGCTATCTCCTGTTGGATCGATTCGCGTTGTGATTGCAGCAGGCTGCGCTGCTCATTCAACGAAGACACGGCCGATTTTTCCGCAGTCGTCTGTGCGCTGTTCGCTTCACTGCTCAGCAGTTCCGCGTCTGCACGGGCGAGCTCCACGGCCAAATCGACCACTTTGTCCGCTATCTGGCGGTTGGCATAGAGGATCAACACTTCGCCGGGTTGCGCGGCATTTTGCTGCTGAGGCTCCAAGGTCCGGTACCACTCACTGGTCTGATCGAGTATTTCGACCACCTGATCCGCGCTCAACACGGATACCTCTATCGCAGGGGCGTTTGGCGCAGCGCCGGGAGTCTGTGTTGCCGCCGGGTCAGATCCGTAGGCAAGGGCGCCTGCAAGCAGCGCGGCTGGAACAATCATGAATGAGCGGAGCATGGGGTCATTTTCGCAGATAGGCATCGACTTCTGAAAGCCACCGGGCTTGCGCTTCGCCCACCAAAAGACCTCGCCGTAGTGCGAGGAAGAGTACTTCGTCATGTTCCGTCCAGCTCTTGCGGGTTCGCAGACATTCCCGCTGCAGGGCGCGAAGCTCTACCAGCCATGCCTGTGCATCATTGACCACTCGGTCAAATTCGAGGCGAAACTCGCCGCGATTGGCAATGTCGAGCGCGAGAAGTTTCACGAGCAGATCATTCTGCGGCTTCGGAAACTCGGTCGGGGCGGCGATCCATGCTCGCAACTCATCGAGCCCTTGTCTGGTCAGGGTGTACACGTTTTTGTTCGGCCGTCCTTTTTGCGTGACCACCTTCGCCGTTACCTGACCGCCTTCGTGGAGACGCGCGAGTTCCCGATAGACCTGTTGGTGGGAAGCGCGCCAAAAATGCGAATACACGGCCTCGAAATTCTTGGTGATTTCGTAGCCGCTCAAGGCCCCGCGGGCCAGAACTGTGAGCACGACGTGTCTTAATGCCATCTGTCAAAGCAGCCTCTCGTAGCTATGCGCATAGTTGCATAAGGCCGGGCACCGAGGGTACTATGCAATTAGTTGCATATACCTTGGAGGCTACCAATATGATTCGCAGCGTCATAGGTGTTGTGCTCGGCGTGGTCTTTTGGCTGGCAGCGTTTTATCTGCTCGCAAGCGGAGTTGCACAGCTCTGGCCCGACTACGCCGTTCACGCGCGCCAGTGGGTCAAAGAAAATGTCTTTACCTTCACGCCCCTCATGGCGTGTTGCAACATTGCGTTCTGGGTAGTCAGCGAGATCGGGGCGGGTTGGCTCACCGCGAAGATCTCGCGTGCTCCGGTCGCGGTGTGGGTACTTGCGGGGCTGCTCGGGGTCTATCTCGCAACGCTGCATTTTGTTATGTATTGGGTTCGCTTCCCTTGGTGGTACAACCTGGCGGTCGTGCTCACCGCTGTTCCCGCGGTGCTGGTGGGTGCTCGACTTGCCAATGCCCAGCGCAGGCTCGCAGTCTCGAGGGATATTCCCTGACCAAGCGCGTAATCACGAACATGTCTTGATCTNNCAGCCATAAAGNCAGGTGGCTNACCGCCTATGGCGNGTCTTNCATTGAGGCCTTT
>JGI12627J18819_10000275_pt1 | contig 16763 bp, 12 predicted proteins | sample TexAe_OM1H0_M2_FD_18819 | JGI IMG/M metagenome (IMG submission 18819)
CGCGAAAGGTTCGCCCGCCGCATGGCGCAAGCGTTCGAGTTTAATCACCTTACTCTTAGGAGACAGAGAAAGCCGCGCGGTGGCTTCCTGTTCGTTGTCGATTATTTTCGCAAAAAGAACTTTCGAGCCGGCCACCAAGCTGCGGCTGCCCATCTGTTCGGTGTAGCTCATCAACTTATTGAAATGGATTTTGGGCGAGGCTACGAAGGTGCCGACTCCGCGCCGGCGTTCGACCACGCCTTCGCGTTCCAGTGTAGCGAGGGCGTGCCGGGCGGTCATGAGGCTCACATCGTGCATCTTGGCCAGTTCGCGCTCCGAGGGAACGGCATCGCCGGGACGCAAGGATCCGTTCTCAATGGTCTTGCGAATGGCCCCTTGAATCCTCTGGTAGGCAGGGATTCCGTTGCCGCTTTTTACGGACATTCGATTTTCCTCGACGAATTACGAATTAACCGGGGGACCTGGCAAAAACGATATTCTTGCAGAGTTATACCGCTTTTTTCCAGGACGGCGCCAATTAATTGTTGTGCAGTCTGCCCACTCATAAACTGCGACCAACCTCACTCAATAGACAGGTTGAAGGCTCCTTCGACAGAAAAACATCCGAGGCCCATCGAGGCAGGGTGCACGCCCTTCCCCACGCCCTCACGTTATATAGAGCAGAAATCCACACCCGCTATAGTGCGCTCGCCCGATTTCTTTATAAATTAAGATTTTGTGCTTGACAAGCTTTTCTTGGTGCTATATAGCTATCCCACTCAATTACGTCGTCGTTCTGGGGTGCTTGCTGTATCTATCTATTTCGAACCAGCCGGGGAGAGGCTGTCGGGTGCAGACAGCCTGCATGGGAGGAGCGTTATGAGAAAGTTGCAGTCCGTAGCGTTAGCACTTTTTTGTTTGACGCTAGTTGCACTGATTTGCGGGGCCAGTTCCGCCACTGGACAGGAAATCACCGCTACCATCACGGGAGCCGTCACCGACCAAAGCGGCGCAGCGATCGCGGGCGCTACCGTCATCGCAAAATCGGTCGCGCGGGGCGTGCCGTATGTCGCCGAAACCAACGAAGCAGGGATTTACCGCATTTCGAATCTTCCGGTGGGCAGTTATGATTTAAAGGTCGAGAAGCCAGGATTTCAGACCTCGCTAGTTGCCGCATTTGTGCTAGTCCTGAACCAGGTCGCGCGTATCGATGTGCAAATGAAGGTCGGCCAGGTCAGCGAGACCATCGAAGTCACGGGTGCAGTGCCGGCGCTGAAGACCGAGACCACCCAGGTCGACACCATCATTGACTCGGCCACAAACGAGGCGCTTCCCCTTGCCACGCGCAACTATGTGGAACTGACGCTGCTGTCGCCCGGCGCGATCCATCCCGATCCCAGCACGTTTAACAACGGGGACAACGTAGCTGCCGGCGCACGGCCGTTCATCAATGGGAATCGCGAGCAGTCCAATAACTTCCTATTGGATGGGATGGACAACAACCAGGTTTCGGACAATCTTCTTGGATATACTCCGTCGCCCGACTCAATCCAGGAATTCAATCTGATTACCAACAATGCGCCCGCGGAATTCGGCAACTTCCAGGGCGGCGTTGTTAGCGCCACGCTGAAGTCCGGCACAAACAGTTTTCATGGCGACATCTGGGAGTACTTTCGCAACGACGTTCTGAATGCCAACGAGTGGGGCAACAAAATCAACCCTGCTAATCCGCCGACGGCCCGTCCGCCTTTGCGCTGGAACATGTTTGGTGGAACGCTAGGCGGACCCGTCATCAAGAACAAGCTGTTCTTCTTCGTGGATTATCAGGGGCAACGTTTCGATCACCCACCGGCTGTGGCACAGCCGGGCGGTGGGTCGGGTCTTATCTCCGTTTTTACTCCGGCGGAACAAGGCGGAGACTTCAGCGCTCTATGCAAAAAAGGATTCACCAACGGAATTTGCAATGACACGGTAACGAAGACCGTGACGCTGTCCGACGGCACCTCGCAAACCGTGACCGTGACTGCAAACCAACTTTATAATCCGTGCGCTCCGGGAACGGGTAATGGTGTCGTGGCTTGCGCGCCCTCTTCCGCTGCAAACGTCACCCGGCCCGCCATTCCAAATAACATGATAAATCCCAATATGCTCAGTCCGGTGGCAAAAGCCCTCTTTGGCTCCTCCCTGTATCCGAAGACAGTCAACAATGGACTTACTGCTAACGCCATAAACGTCTTCAGTCAGGCATTTAACGCCGACCAGGGTGACGCTAAGGTCGACTACCGGATTTCGGACAAGGATCAGGTTTCCGGCCGCTTCACGCGCTCCTTCCAGAACGATCCTTCAGAAAACTCCGTGCTACTTTTTGGGAACGGCTTTACTACAGCGCCAATTTGGAGCACGGTCGGAGACTGGACCCGATCTATCAACACGAATCTCGTGAATGACATGCGGTTTGGCTGGAACCACGTGATCCTGAATACCGGCAGTTCCTGGGATCCTTCGGTTGGTAACTTCGGGCAATCGATCGGGATTGCCAATTCGAATCCGGGCCTAATAGGCTTGTTGAATCTTGCTTTTGGTGGCGGTACGCCTACCAGTCCGAGTTGCGGGACGATCTCCTGCATCGGAAACAGCATGGTTACGCAGAGCTTCAACAGCCAGGTGTATCAGTTTGATGACGGCATCACCTGGACCCGAGGCCGTCACAGCTTCAAATTCGGCGGGCAGTATTGGTTTGATATCATCAAGGTGTTCTATTCCGGCAACAGCGGCGAACTCGGAGGGATGACCTTTGGCGCCAACTTTACGGCGTCATCCGCCACGTGTACGGACAATACAACGAAGGACACTTGTGCGCTCACCAGCCCATTCGCGGGCAATGGCATGGGAGACTTTTTCCTTGGTTTGCCGAACTCCTTTGGACGCGGTCTGACCTCTGGCCCGTCCAGTACCTGGACCCAAACGACGAATATCTACGCCGGCTATGTTCAGGATACTTGGCGGTACAACGAACATCTAACTCTTAATCTAGGCTTGCGTTACGAAGTCCATACGCCGTGGGTTGAGCGGAACGATCACCAGGACAATTACAACACGGTCACCCAACAGATTCAGTACGCGAACCAGGGTGGAGCCAGCCGGTCTCTCTATAACGGCGTTTATGGTGGCAAGGACTTCCAACCGCGCCTGGGTTTTGCTTGGACACCAGGATGGTCCGGCGGAAAGATGGTCATCCGTGGGGCGTTTACCATCTCGGATTATCTGGAAGGGACCGGCACGAACCTACGCCTCCCGATCAATCCACCGTTCAGCCCTGCGGAATTCCAGACTCTGTACACTTCGCAAGCACTTCCAGGTTCGACGGCCTCGGACGGCATCATTGCTCCAGCCTCGTCAGGCGGGACATCCTGCCCAAACTATTCCTGTTTCAAGGGAGCCCTGCTTCGTATCTGGGACCCAAACGTTCAGCCTGCGATTTCGGACCAGTGGAACCTCACGGCCCAGCGTCAGTTCTGGGGGAATACGACCTTCCAGCTTAGCTATGTTGGGCAGCGCGGCACACATTTGATGGTTCCGTTTGATTACTCGCAGCCCGTCTCGTTGCCCAGCACAGCTTGCGCCAAGCCGCCCTGCACCGGCCCGAGCCCGTTTTTTGCGAACAATCCAACGCTGGCCGGAATCGCGTCGGACCAGGCTTCCGGAACCCAGTCGAATGGCACGATGGACTATAACGCCCTTCAGGCCGTTCTCCAGAAGACCATGGGTGGCGGCTTGCAGTACCAGGTGGCGTACACCTTTTCGAAGTGCATGTCCAACAACACCGGCTACTATGGGACATGGTCAACCTTCAGACAGTCTTCAACCGCTTCGCCGTACTGGCAGAACATTTACGACCCCAAATCCGAATGGTCACCGTGCTATTACGACTCGACGCACGTCCTCTCAGGCTATGCGATCTATGAACTGCCGTTCGGTAAAGGGAAGAAGTTCGGCGGCAACATGAATAAGGCAGCGGATGCGGTGGTGGGCGGCTGGACTGTCAGCCCGATTCTCAGTTGGCACACCGGCTTTCCCCTGGCTCTTTACAACAACGGCACAGACCACACGGGGACCGACTCGCGTGGCTTGCGTCCCGATTGCAACGGAACCAACACCGTCTTCGGAAGGCGCGATTTCACGGGTTCCGGAGGCGGAATCCTCTGGTTTGATCCCAGCAATTACTCCAATGCCGCCGGCTTCGGGACTTGTGCCCCACAGATGTCCCACTTGCGCGGCCCAGGATTTTATAACTGGGATATAAGCATCCAGAAGAACGTCCAACTTACGGAGCGGTTCAGGCTCCAATTCCGGAGCGACCTCCTGAACACGTTCAACCACGTCAACCTTTGCGCCCCCAATACCACGGTTGCTCAGTCAACCACAGGCCAAATCACATGCGCGCAGCCTGCACGAGAAGTTCAATTTGCGCTAAAACTCTACTACTAAGAACAAACCACGTATAATGAGGCAGGCGCTCACCCCCGCCTGCCTCATTTTTATTTTAGGTGAGATTGCCTGCTGGTTCTCAGGGCTCGGCGCTACGACGACATGCTCAAACATTCCGGTAAGATTGCCCTTTCTCTTCTAGCGACCTTGCTCTTTTCCCCGAACTTCCCCCTATTCGCACAGACAAACAAAACTGCTACCGCCACGAAGAGCGCGCCCACGATGACTGCCGAAAAGGCCATCGACCTGGCCCAGCAGGGGCGCTGCAAAGAGGCATTGCCTGCGCTGAAACGAGCCTTGCTGAGCACAGCAGGCCCGGCAGATACTCGGAAACAGGCCGGCATTGCGGGTCTGCGCTGCGCCCTGGGGACAGACGACCGCGACGCCAGCATGGACTTTCTGCGTCAATTGCAAAAAGCTTTTCCTCAGGACCCAGACGTTCTCTTCGTGGTCGTGCACGCCTATTCCGACCTTTCTTCCCGCGCCGCACAGGATCTGGGGCGGTTCGCTCCTGACTCCGTTGCCGCGCACAAATTGAACGCGGAAGCACTCGAGCTGCAAGGCAAATGGGGCGAAGCTGAGCGGGAGTATGAGGACCTGATCGAAAAACATCCGAGTACGCCCGGGCTCCATTTTCTTCTGGGCCGCTTGTTGCTCTCGCGGCCCGATGCGGACGCGGCTTCCGCCGAACGCGCTAAACAGGAGTTCATGAAGGAGCTCGAGATCGACCCCAACAATGCGGGCGCTGCCTACATCCTGGGAGAGATGGCGCGCAAAGATGAGAACTGGGACGAGGCGATCGCGCGATTCTCGCAAGCCGCGAAACTGGATCCGAATTTCGCGGACGCTTTTCTCGGTTGGGGTTCCTGCCTGGTGACCGTGAAGCGCTACGCAGACGCGATTGCCCCCTTGCAGGCTGCCGAGCGCCTGATGGCATGGAATCCGGCGGTCCACTATACGCTCGCCACGGCGCTGAGCCGGTCCGGGCACAAGGAAGCAGCGGAGAAAGAGTTTGAGATTCACCGTAGCCTGACGTCGAAGGCTCCGCCGCCACTGCCAGGCGATAAACCGCAGTAGCAGCGGTTCAGTTTTTTGCGCGCGCTGCGAAAATTCCCCGGGACAAGGGTAAACGCGAGGAACGGCGAAAATGCGAAGCAGGAGCCGCTGGCCCAGACTGACGCGGCGCGATTTTCTGTCGGGAGTGGCGGCCGGCGCGTTGCTGGGACCGCGCTGGGGAGAGTTTCTGCTTCCGGACGCTGCGCCGTATCCCTTCGAGGAAATCCCGGCGGGGAAAAGCGGAATCCGCTGGGTACATTCGAGCGGAAAATCGCCCGAAAAGTACTTGCCCGAAACCACCGGCGCGGGCTGCGCGTTCTTCGATTACGACAACGATGGGTGGATGGACATCTACCTGGTGAACAGCGGTAAATGCGATTTTTTCACGCCCGATCCGCCGCTCCGCAACGCGCTTTACAAAAACAATCGAGATGGCACCTTCACCGACGTCACCGAAAAAGCCGGTGTGGCCAGCAGTGGATTCGGGCAAGGCGTGGCGGTAGGCGATTACGACGCCGACGGCTTTCCCGATCTGTACGTTTCGCAATACGGGCGCAGCATCCTGTATCACAACAATGGCGATGGAACTTTCACCGACGTGACCGAGAAGGCGGGCGTGGCTGCCCCGGGTTGGGCTTCGAGCGCAGTTTGGTTTGACTACGACAACGACGGGCGCCTGGATTTGTTTGTCTGCCGCTTTGTGGATTTCTCCAAGGAATTGAACAAGCCTTGCGGCGTTCACGAAGACGGACACAAGCACTACTGCATCCCGCAAATCTATTCGCCGATGAGCAGCTGGCTCTTCCACAACAACGGTGACGGAACGTTCACGGATGTCAGCAAGGAGTCCGGCATTGCCGGCCATCTTGGCAAGGCCTGGGGCGTGGTGGCGACAGACATCAACAACGACGGGCTGATGGACCTCTTCGTGACCAATGATACGGTCGCGAATTTCCTGTTCGTGAATCGCGGCAAGGGCAAGTTTGAGGAAATCGCCACGGCTGCTGGCGTCGCCTATAGCAACGAAGGGCGTTCCCGCTCCGGAATGGGAATCGATTCAGCGGATTTCAACGAAGACGGGTGGATGGATCTTTTTGTGGCCAATCTCGACCGCGAAATGTTTGCCATCTATCAGAACAATCACGATGAAACATTCGACGACATGGCCTTGCCGACTGGAATCGGGAAAGCCACCAAGTTTATGAGCGGCTGGGGACTGAAGTTTTTTGATTACGACAACGATGGGAATCTGGATCTGTTCCTGGCTAATGGCAACCCGGATGACCTGATCAACTCACTGCATGGCGAAGTGACTTACGAAGAGCCGCTGATCCTCTTTCGCCGCACGGGCAAGGGGTTTCAGGATGTAAGCGCGGCGAGCGGGCCGATTTTTGCCAGAAAGCTGTGTTCCCGTGGACTTGCCATCGGAGATTTTGATAATGATGGCGCTATCGACGTGCTCATTTCCGTCAATAACGCAGCGCCACTGCTTCTGAAAAACACCGCTGCAACGGGCAATCACTGGCTGGGCGTGCGGCTCATGGGCAAGAAGTGCAATCCGGATGCCGTCGGCGCGCGCGTCACCTATCAAGCGGGAGGCCTGAAGCGAGGACGAATGAAGGTAGGCGGCGGAAGTTATCTTTCCTCGCACGATCCCCGCATGGTTCTGGGCTTGGAGAAGCGGGAAAAGCTGGATTGGCTCGAAGTAAAATGGCCGCTCCCGAGCGGCAAGGTCGAGCGGTTCACGAATCTTCCTGTCGACCGCTACATTACGATTGTCGAAGGGGAAGGGAAGTGGAAATAGGCGCTGTTGACCGCCGAACGTTTGTTTCGCGGCGAAATCTTTACTTGCACGGCACCAGCGTTTCTTCCCTTGAATGGAGGTTGTCCGCGGCATTCAGTTGCCTGCGGGCGCAATCCATGCCGGCGTCGATGGCGCGGCAGTCCACCTCGAGCAACTTGGCGTTGCGCACCTTGGATTTCAGGACGGCGAAGGAAGTTTCCTTGGGCAGGGCGTGCGTCAGTTCCAGCAACGCGCCTAAAAGGACCATGTTCGTGGCCTTCGTGGTGCCCAAGCCATCCGCGATTTCGGCGGCAGGAATGCAGAAGACGGGCGCTTGCATTACGGGAAAGCCCGCGGGTAAGGCCGTACTGTTGTAGAGAATGGCGCCGTGCGGCCCTACCTGCCCCGCAAATTTGCGCAGCGAGATTTCGTTCATGGCGATGAGTACGTCCGGATGCTCCACGAGCGGTGAGCCCACGCGCTCCTTTGAAAGGCATACGTAACAATGCGCGCTGCCGCTGCGCATTTCCGGTCCGTAGGACGGTAGCCAGCTCACTTCGCGCCCTTCGCGCATTCCCATTTCCGCCAGAATCTGTCCGAGCAGCAGGACACCTTGCCCTCCAAAACCCGCGATATTGATGCGCAGGTCGGTCAAGGGCCCGTTCGTCTGCGCCATGTGGGCCGGGCTTTCTTCGGACTCCTCGAGACCAAGCAGTTTGCTCGCGCTTGTCTGCGGCACCGCATCGGCGACGGGCGCAAGCTTCCGATCGCGATACACGCCCGGGGGAAACACCGCCAGCATCTTTTCTTCGATCCACTTGCGNGANTCCTGCGGCGTCATCTTCCAGATCGTGGGGCAGGGAGAAAGTAACTCGACAAAACTGAAACCGGCGCTCTCCCTCTGAAGCTGAAGCGCTTTCCGGACGGCCTTACGCGCCTTCATGATGTTTTTGTTGTCGTGCAACGACACGCGCTCCACGTACACCGGCGCATCGAGCGTCGATAACAATTCCGCCATGTGCAGCGGATACCCTTCATTCGAAGGCCGGCGGCCCCAGGGAGAAGTCGTGCTCTGCTGGCCAACGAGCGTGGTGGGAGCCATCTGCCCGCCGGTCATGCCATAAATCGCATTGTTCACGAAGAAGACCGTGATTTTCTCGCCGCGATTCGCGGCATGGATGATCTCAGCGGTTCCAATGGCCGCGAGATCGCCGTCGCCCTGGTAGGCAATCACCATGCTCTCCGGGTTGGCGCGCTTGAGCGCCGTTGCCACCGCCGGAGTCCGCCCGTGCGCTGCCTGCACGTTGCCCATATCAAAGTAATAGTAGGCAAACACCGAGCAGCCCACCGGACTCACAAAGATCGAGCGGTCCTGCACGCCCATGTCCGCGATGGCTTCTGCGATGAGCTTGTGCACCACGCCGTGGCCGCAGCCGGGGCAGTAGTGTGTCTGGTGTTGCAGTTCCGACTTTCGTTCATAGGTTTTGAAAAAGACAGGTGACTTCGACTCGATCACTTGGTATTCGTCCACGGTGCCACCTCTTCGCTAAATGCCTTTGCGCCTCAAACGCCCTACTCGGTAACCAGGCCCATGCGGGCAAACAGCTCTTTGCAAACCTCGTCGGCCAGCGGCACATTACCGCCGGTGCGGCTGTAGAACTCGACATCGACTCTTCCGTCCAGGGCCAACTTTATATCTTCGACCATCTGGCCCGTGCTCATCTCCACNACCATCACCATCTGGGAGCGCCGCGCCGCCTTACGCAACGCTTCACATGGGAACGGCCACAAGGTGATCGGGCGAAAGAGCCCGGCACGCACACCTTCTTTTCTTGCAGCGTCCACGACCGAGCGCAACACGCGTGACGCAATACCGTAGCCTACAAACAGCACTTCCGGATCGTCGGCGCAATACAAGTCATAGCGTAGCTCAATCTCGGCCGCCTTCTTGTATTTGGCGTCCAATTTTTGAACGTGGGCTTCCAGTTCGTCCGGCTCCAGGTAAATGGAGGAGATCAGATTTTTCCTGGTCTCGGCGGTGCCGCGAATGGCCCAGGGCTTTTGCGGTTGATNGACGGCACGCTCATGCAATTCGAGAGGCTCCATCATCTGTCCGATGAATCCATCCGTGAGCACGACGGCCGGATTGCGGTAACGGTCCGCGAGTTCGAACGCCAGAATCGTCAGGTCCGCCATCTCCTGTACCGAAGCCGGCGCCACAACGAAATTCTTGTAATTGCCGTGGCCGCCGCCCTTCACCACCGCAAAGTAATCGCTTTGCTCGGGAGCGATGTTTCCAAGGCCGGGTCCGCCGCGCACCACATCCACGATTACGCAAGGGAGTTCCGAGCCTGCGAGGTAGGAGATGCCCTCCTGCATCAGGCTCAGCCCCGGCCCGGAGGAAGCTGTCATCACGCGCTGGCCTGCCGACGCAGTGCCGTACACCATGTTGATCGCCGCCACTTCGCTTTCAGCTTGCAAAAAGGTACCACCCACTTGTGGAAGGTATTCCGCCGCGGCTTCGGCGATTTCACTCGCCGGGGTGATGGGGTAGCCGTAATAAGCGTTGCAGCCCGCGAGCAGCGCGCCTTTCACCACCGCCACATTGCCTTTACAGAGTTGCCGCATGGCTGGCCTCCGTCTTCAGGTTGCCGGTTTCGGTACAATCAATCGATAGACCGCGATGGCTCCCGGCTCCGGGCAAACGTAGAAGCAAATGCCGCAGCCGGAGCAGTTCTCGCCGCTGTAGTGCGCTGGATGGACGCCATAGGCGTTCAAATCCGCCAGCAACAGGAGGCACTTCGGCGGGCAGGCTTCGGCGCACACGCCGCAGCCCTTGCATTCCTCTGTATCGATGGTGACTTTGCCTCTAGCTTGTGTGGCCATGGTTCACCTTTCCTGCAGCGCCGGCCGCTGCAGCCAGCGCGTCTTCTCGCAATAGGCGTACAACTCGTTGCGGAAATCCGGATGGGCAATTTCGATGAGCGCTTCGGCGCGTTGACGAATGGTCCGGCCGTGGAGGTAAGCCACGCCGAACTCCGTGACCACNTAATGCACTGCGCCGCGGGAGGTAACCACTCCGGCGCCGGGGTCAAGCGTCGGCACGATGCGCGAAATGGTGCNGTTCTTCGCGGTAGCCGGCATAGCGATGATCGGNTTTCCGCCGTTNCAACGGGAAGCGCCACGAATGAAGTCCACCTGNCCGCCAATTCCGCTGTAGAACTGGGTGCCGATCGAATCTGCACACACCTGGCCGGTGATGTCCACCTGCAAAGCCGAATTCACCGCCACCATCTTATAGTTCTGAGAAATCACCACAGGGTCGTTCGTGTATTTATTGGGATGAAACTCGAACATCGGATTGTTGTTCACGTAATCGAAAAGCTTTTTCGTGCCCAGGACGAAAGCCAACACTATCTTTCCACGGTGAATGGACTTGCAGTTTCCCGTGAGCACGCCCGTCTCGATCAGCGGTATCACGCTGTCGCTCAACATCTCGGTCTGAATCCCGAGGTCCTTGTGATCGGTGAGTTTCAAAAGCACCGCGTCCGGAATTCCCCCAATCCCGAGTTGCAGCGTGGCTCCGTCTTCGATCAGTCCGGCCACGTGTTTCCCAATGGCATGATGCACTTCGGTGATCGCGATGGGCTTCAGTTCGCAGAGTGGCCGTGAGACCTCAACCACCTCATCAAGATCCTTTGTATGAATGAAGCAATCGCCAAACGTTCTGGGCATCTGGTCGTTCACCTGCGCGATGACGAACTTTGCGCACCGCGCTGCCGTAAGGGTCGCGTCTACACCCACGCCAAAGCTGCAAAAACCATGCGTATCCGGCGGTGATACCTGGATGAGCGCAACGTCGATGGGCATTTGGCCGCTTTCGAACAAATCCTCCACCTGGCTCAGAAACACGGGCGTGTAGTCCGCCCGCCCATCGTTGACGGCCTGGCGCACGTTGGGGCCGATGAACATCGCGTTGTGCCGGAAATGTCCTTCCATTTGCGGAGCGATGTAGTCCGCGCGTCCGGTGGTCATCAGGTGCACGATTTCGACGTTTTTCACAAAAGGCCCGCGAGCCATCAGCGCTTCCACCAAGCTTTCCGGTTCCGCGCACCCGGGATGGATGTACACACGCATATTGGACCGAATGAACTGAACCGCTTCCTCTGGCCGAACCAACTTTCTGCGGTATTCGTCTTGCCAGCTCATAAACTCTCCTGCTGTAAATCGTGGTGCTTCATCACAGATGATGGAAATTGCGCGCGTCCGCAAACGTGCCATCGCGCCACTCTGCTGTTTTTCACGGATTTCTTTTCTTGGCTATGTATATGGACTACGGGAAGGGCTGCGGCGTCCTCCCGGACGAACTCGACGCGGACCGTCAGCGTGTGCACAGACGCTGCCTCCCAATAGGAGAGTGCAAGCGGCATACCAAGGAAGCTGTTCCGGCGTAGTACTAAGCCTTTCTAGAACAATAACTTATGAAGGTCACAAGTTTGGCTTACGCCGAACCTTGCGCGTTTTAACCCAATGTTTGCCGCTCGCTGCGCTCCTTTGCGCAAAGCTTCCCTTACAGAGGTTAATTGCCTAGTCCGTTCATCTCCAGCGAGGCGAGGACCCGGACAGCCGAGCAAGTTTCGACGTTTGTTCCTGGTCCGGCAGTGGTGTTTTCTTCCTGCAACATCCCTCGAGGTTGCCCACCACTTTTTTCGAGTAGCGGTGTAGAGTTATTAGCGGACAGAAATCAATTTCGGTGAGCGAATGCCCAAGACAAAACTTTTGGTGTCTCTTACGACGAACGACAACGACTACCAGGTAGAACAAGCCCATGCAGCGGAGCAAGCTGCGCGAAAATTTGGCGCCGACCTGCAAATCCTCTATGCCGACAATGACGCCATCAACCAGAGCACGCAGATCCTCAAGGCCATTCAGGCGGCGCCCGATGAGCGCCCGGATGCGATCATATTTGAACCGGTGGGCGGTACGTCGCTTCCGCAGGTTGCGCGCGCTGCGGTCAACGCCGGCATAGGTTGGGCCGTGCTCAATCGCGAAGCGAACTACATCCCCGAACTTCGCAGCGCCAACAAAGCCCCTGTGTTCAGCGTGAGTTCCGATCACATGGAAATCGGCCGGATTCAAGGACGCCAATGCGCGGCGCTTCTGCCGGGCGGCGGAACGGTCCTTTATATTCAAGGACCGTCAGAGAACTCCGCCGCGAAAGAGCGCACCCTTGGAATGCAGGAAGCCAAGCCCACGAATATTCATTTGATCACGCTCAAAGGCCAATGGACCGAAGAAAGCTCACAGCGGGCCGTGCGCTCGTGGCTCAAGCTCCCGACTTCGCAAAAGACGAGTGTGGACCTGGTGGCGGCTCAGGACGATTCGATGGCTATCGGCGCGCGAAAGGCGTTCCAGGAATTGCTTTCCGAGAACGAACGCGAGCGCTGGTTGAATCTTCCGTTCCTCGGCTGCGATGGCCTCCCCAAAACCGGGCAGGCCTGGGTGCGCAGTGGCGTGCTGACCGCCACCATCTATATCCCTCCGAATACGGGCCAGGCCATCGAGATGCTCGTGGACGCACTTCAGAATGGGAAGAGCCAGCCGGAACGCGCGCTGACAGCGGCGCTCTCCATTCCTCCCGTTGAGACGCTGCGGCCAGCGAAATGACCGGTAGTTTCGCTGCACCTTGCTCGCCCCGAGGGCGTATAATTTTGCCGTCTTCTTCGCTTCATCTTTTTTCCAGTTAAATGGAGGCTCTCGCATGAGCGCACGACGTCCGAAGGGTTCGGATTCTTCCTCAAGTCTTGGCCGCAGACAATTTCTTGCTGCTGGAGGCACCGGCCTTCTCGCGGCCGCAATGCCTGGCGCCTCTAAACTGGCGGAGGTTGCGGACGGGCTCGCCCCGGAAGCTCCCGCCTTTCGCGCAGCACAGGCATCTTCGGGGGCGAAGAACAAAATCCCGATTGGAGTCTTCGATCCCGTTTACGCCGACCTTTCGCTGGATGCCATGCTCGACAAAGTCAGCGCGCTTGGCCTCGAAGCCATGGAAATCGGCACCGGCGGCTATCCGGGCGCGAAGCACTGCCCCGTAGATGAACTGCTGGAAGATCCCGCCAAGGCCAAAGCCTGGTTGAAGAAGTTCGAAGACCGCGGGATTCGCGTGGCGACGCTGAGTTGCCACGGCAATCCCGTGCATCCGGATGAAAAGCATGCCAAGAAAGATGCCGAGACCTTTCAAAAGACGGTGCGACTGGCCGAACGCATCGGCGTGAAAGTGATTGTGGGATTCTCCGGATGTCCCGGAGGCTCGCCGGCGGACACGCAACCCAACTGGATCACCTACCGCTGGCCGGAAGAGTACGACCAGATGCTCCAATGGCAGTGGAAAGAAAAGGTGGTTCCTTACTGGAAAGAGGCGGCAAAGTATGCGCGCGAGCATGGCATCCATCGTCTCGCGTTTGAAATGCATCCTAATTTCGTNGTCTACAATCCGCGCACCCTCATNCGGCTGCGCGAGGCCGTTGGCGANGAGATCGGCGCGAACTGCGACTTGAGCCATCTTTTCTGGCAGGGCTGCGATCCGGTNGAGGTGATTCATTTCCTGGGGAAACAGGGAATGATTTATCACGCACACATGAAAGACACAGTCCTGTATCCTGAAAACGTCGCCAAGTATGGCGTGCTGAATTTTGTTTTCGAAAAAAGCGATCTGCCATTGGCCTCCGATGCGTTTCGCGCGGTGGGTTACGGCCATGGGGCAGCCACCTGGAAGGCCATCATGCAGGCGTATATGGACATTGGCTACGAGGGCATTCTGAGCATTGAAAATGAAGATCCGATCTTGTCGGGCGAAGTGGGAGTCGAACGCGCAGCCTACGTTCTGAAGAATATTCGCAACGAGATTCTCAGTGCGTGAAATGCATCCCTGCAGGTTCTTGGAACCTCGCGCCGTGCCCGCCATGCGGGTCTCTTTCAGAGCCACTGTTGCCCTGGACCTCCATGTCGTAATGAAAGGAAAGCATGCTTCGGCGTGATCTGCTGCGCGTTCTTTCCGCCGCCGCGGTTGCGCCCGCGCTGCCTCGAGAGGTCTCCCTTCTTCTGCGACAAGCCCATGCTCCCGCCGGGTACGCGCTTCGCTCCCTCGACCCTCATCAGAACGCCACGGTCGTGGCCATGATCGATCTGATCATTCCGATGACCGACACGCCAGGCGCCAAGGCCGCGCGAGTGAACGAATTCATGGATGTCATACTCACCGACTGGGCCACGGACGCGGAACGCGCGCGCTTTCTAAAAGGGTTGGACGGCGTGGACACGCAATGCAATGCGCTCTTTGGCAAGAACTTTGTTGGCGCCTCAACCCCGCAGCAAACCGCTATTCTTCAAGCGCTCGACGATTCTGTTGACTGGCGCCAGGGCCCCCCTGCGGATCCGGCTCCTTCATTTTCGGGCCGGCGGTTTAACCAATTGCGCGGCGAATTTTTCCGCTCCTTCAAACTCATGACCATTCATGGCTATTACACGTCCGAAATTGGCCAGACTCAGGAGCTGAAACGCGAAATCATTCCAGGCGCGTTCGATGGGTGTGCTCCCATGGCTTCCGGGAAGAAGGCATAGAAACAGCTCCATGGAAAATACGACTTACGACGCCCTCATCGTTGGTTCCGGAGTGACGGGCGGCTGGGCGGCCAAAGAACTAACAGAAAAAGGCCTGAACGTTTTGGTGCTCGAAGCCGGGCGCATGATTATTCCCGAACAGGACTATGTCGAGCACGTGCCTGTCTGGGAGATGAAATTCCGCGACTGGGACAACCGCGCCGAGCGTTTGCGCACCCAGAGTATCCAGCGCGCCGCGGAAGATTGCGACGAATTCTCCGGCAAGTTTTTTGTGAACGATCTTGAAAATCCCTACTCCTGGGAGGAAGGGAAACCGTTCACCTGGATTCGCGGACGTCAGTTGGGAGGAAAATCCATCACCTGGGGACGCCAGACCTACCGCTGGAGCGACCTGGATTTCGAAGCCAATGCCAAAGAGGGCATCGCGATCGACTGGCCGATTCGTTACAAGGACATAGCCCCTTGGTATGACTACGTCGAGGACTTTGCGGGAATCAGCGGCCAGGCCGAAGGCCTTCCGAATTTACCGGACGGAAAATTTCTTCCGCCGATGGAAATGAGCTGCGTTGAGCAGGACGTCCGCGACGCTTTCCAGAAACATTACGACGACCGCATCGTGACGATTGGCCGCTGCGCCGTTCTTACGCGGGTGCACAAAGGCCGCGCCGCGTGCCATTACTGCGGCGAGTGCCAGCGCGGTTGCATCACGCAATCCTATTTCAGCAGCCTCAATTCCACGCTGCCCGCCGCGCAGAAGACCGGCAGGCTCGCCATCCGGCCGCACAGCGTGGTGCACAGCCTGGTCTTCGATTCGAACGCACGACGCGTCACCGGCGTTCGCGTAATCGACGGGCAAACAAAAGCGGCGCTCGAGTTCAAGGCCCGCCTGGTGTTTTTGTGCGCGGCGTGCCTTGAGTCCACGCGCATCCTGCTCAATTCGGCCACGGCGGAATTTCCGAACGGCCTGGCCAACAGTAGCGGCGAACTCGGCCACAACCTGATGGATCACCACATGGGCAGCGGCGCGGAAGGCATCTTGCCGGGTCATGCGGACAAAATGCCCTTTGGCTATCGCCCGAATGGGATTTACATCCCGCGTTTTCGCAACGTCAAAACCCAGCAAAAAGATTTCTTGCGTGGCTATGGCTATCAGGGCGACAGCGGCCGCGACGATTGGACGCGCGGGGGCACGCTGGCCGGATTCGGTCCCAGCTACAAGAAAACTCTTACGACGCCCGGACCCTGGCGGTTCGGCATCGGCGGCTTCGGCGAATGCCTGCCAAATCACAGCAATTATGTTGGGCTCGATCGCGAGAATCTCGATGCCTGGGGCATTCCGACGCTGAAGTTTCACTGCCAGTGGAGCGAAAACGAGCTGGCCATGTCGCGCGATATCGCCTTTCAGGCTGCGGAAATGCTCGCTGTGGCGGGAGCGCGCGAAATCGCTGTCTATCAGAAGATCACGAATCCGGGCCGCGCCATCCACGAAATGGGCACCGCGAGGATGGGGCGGGATCCGAAGACTTCTGTGCTGAACGAGTTCAATCAGGCGCACGATGTAAAGAATCTCTTCGTCACCGACGGCTCCTGCATGACTTCTTCCTCGTGCGTGAATCCCTCGATCACATTCATGGCGCTTACGGCGCGCGCGTGTGACCACGCCGTCTCCCAACTCAAAAAAGGCGAACTGTGAGGGTGGCAGAGTGGTCGTCCTCAGATCATCTCCGGCGTCCGAAATTCGCTGGGCTTGACAAGAATGCTCGGAGCGTGGTCAAAGAGCACGCGAGGGAACCCTAGTCGGAACCTTTCGATTTCTTGTGAACATCCGGGCCGACGTAAT
>JGI12627J18819_10000276_pt1 | contig 16760 bp, 20 predicted proteins | sample TexAe_OM1H0_M2_FD_18819 | JGI IMG/M metagenome (IMG submission 18819)
CGATTCCAAGATGGCGGCTGGAAGCTGATCCATCGGCATGCGGACTCGGCTGCCGATCGGCCTCACTAGGGCATTGTGCACGCTTGACGTATGATTCGTTCATGTCTGCGCCGGCCCAAGATGCCCTGATCGACGAAAACGCCCGTTATAAACGGGTGATGCGCACTGCCGAGGAATTGTTCAAGAAGGTTGGGTTTCGCGCCGTCACCATGGAGTTGGTGGCGCGCGAAGCCAATGTCGCGAAGGCGACGTTGTATAGCTACTTCAAGAATAAAGACGATCTTTATGTGGCCGTCTGCGCCCGCATGGCGAAGATCCTCAAAGGGTCGGTGGAGCAGGCGCTGATGGCGCCGGACCGGCCTCTCGATCAACGCCTGGCCGATGCCGTTGTCGCAAAGCACCGCCCGGTATTTACGCTTGTTCGCGCTTCGCCCCACGCGGCTGAACTGCTCTCATTTACGCACAGCATGGCGGGCCAGATTTTCGCGAACCTGGATTTGGAGATGCTCGACATGTTTCGAGCTGCCATAGCCGCGGATCCGGATCTTGGCCGAAATGCCGAGCAGCTTGCGCGCGCGCTCTACTTCGGGAGCGCGCCGCTCGCCAGCCGCAGCGAGACGACGGCACAGATGGAGAGCGAAGTGGGTACTTTCGCCCGCGCCTACCTCGTCGGCGCCCGCGTGCTTGCCCGCTCCGGCTAGCCGCCGCTCAAAACAAACAAACAGGAGCCAAAGGCTGAATTCGTCCGTTTTTTGACTTATTCTACGTTGACAAACTATACGATAAGGGTACGATTCGTTCATATCGTATAGTTCGCCATTAGGAGCAAGTCATGAATCTAGTTCGAATCGCACTCATTCTGGCGGTCTGCCTGGCGGACGGAATTCTCTTGTTAAGGAGCGCTTCGGCCGCTGCCCCGGAAATCGTCACCGACATCGCTCCGCCACCGCCGCGTGCCGAAAACATGGGCCATCCGCGCGACGGCTATGTTTGGGCGCCGGGGCATTGGGAGTGGAGCGGCCATGATTACCGCTGGGTCGCGGGCGGCTGGATCGTCGAGCATGGACGCGCCCATTGGATCGCGGATCAATGGGAATCTGCGGGAACTCGTTGGCGCTTCGTTCCGGGCCATTGGGAGCGATAAGGCAATGGGCGGCGCCGGGATCGATACGCCCAAGAAGCGGCTCGAATACATCTTCGGCGAGACGGCGCGCGGCAACGGGCAGCCCTTTTTGGACGCCCTCGCAGACGATGCCGAGTGGACCGTCATCGGCAGCACCGGCTGGTCAAAAACCTACCGAGGCAAGGAGCAGATCTTGCGCGATTTGATCGCCCCGCTCCGTCGCGCGCTGGCGCCGCCGCGCAGAAGTCACGCGCTCCACATGATTGCCGAAGGCGACATGGTGGCGGTGCAAGGCCAGGGGGAAAACGTCACGCGCGACGGGCGCAAGTACGAGAACACCTATTGTTGGGTATTCGCCTTTCGCGATGGCTTGGTGCGGGCGGTTACCGAATACGCGGACACCGAGCTGATGCGCGAAGTCCTCGGAGACCCTCAAGCTCACCGGAAGACATAGGTCTTGCGCAACTCTTTGAATCTGAGCCAATATTTGGCATTAGGCCTTGCCGCCGGATTCTTACCCTGGTATAAAGCGCGGCTCTCCTAAAGCTTCCAAGTTCAAAGGTTTAGCCATGTCGCGAGTTTGCCAAGTCACGGGCAAAGGCCCCAAAACGGGTAATACGGTTTCGCATGCGAACAATCGCAAACGCCGCCGTTTTCTGCCTAATTTGCATAGTCACCGATTCTGGCTGGAATCCGAGAAGCGTTTCGTCAGTCTGCGCGTGAGCACCCGCGGCCTGCGCACCATCGAAAAGCGCGGCGTCGACGTCGTGGTCGCCGATCTGCGAGCCAAGGGCATCAAGGTCTAAGGGGTCCAACATGCGCGACAAGATCAAACTGGTTTCTTCCGCCGGCACCGGTCATTACTACACGACCACCAAGAACAAGCGCCTGCATCCGGACAAGCTCGAGACGAAGAAATTCGATCCTGTCGTCCGCAAGCACGTCGAATATAAAGAATCGAAGATCAAATAGTTTAGGCCGCCGCTGCCCGAACTTCCCGAAGTAGAAACCACGAGGCGGGGCATCGCACCCGCGCTCGCAGGCTCTCGAATCGCGGATATGATCATCCGCGATCGCCGCCTGCGCTGGCCCATACCGGCAGGGCTCGAAGCGCAGATCCGCAATCAGGCCGTCCGCGACGTCTCTCGCCGCGGCAAATATTTGCTGGTCCATCTCGAGTCCGGTTCTCTCATCGTCCATTTGGGAATGTCAGGCAGTTTGCGGCTGGTTGCCGGCAGCGCGCCGCCCAAGCCGCACGACCACTGGGACCTGATTCTGGATAGTGGCCGCGCCTTGAGATTTCATGACCCGCGCCGGTTCGGCAGCCTGCATTGGACTGAAGGCGATCCCAACGCTCATCCGCTCCTGAAGAAATTGGCGCCCGAACCTTTGAGCGCGCAATTCAATGGGGACTATTTGTTCCGCGTGACGCGCAAGCGCGCGGTCGCCATCAAGCAGCTCATTATGAATTCGCAACTCGTCGTCGGCGTCGGCAACATATATGCCAGTGAGGCGCTGTTCCGTGCCGGGATTTCGCCGCGGCGCGCCTCTCGCAGGATAACGAAGGCCGAAGCTGAAAAGCTCGCGCGCGCCATCAAGGCCGTACTCAAGGACGCGATCAAAATCGGCGGCACCACGTTGCGCAACTACGTCAATGCCGAGGGCGCTCCCGGCTATTTTGCGCAGAAATTATTTGTCTACGAGCGCGCCGGAGAGCGATGCCGCGCCTGCAAAGCGATCGTCAGGCAATTCACCCAAGGCGCGCGGTCGACCTATTGGTGCGCGGCTTGTCAGCGCTAGTAAACCAATCCCTCGCCTTCCCCGCGAGGATCTGACGCAGCTTCGACCTTTCCGGTTGCGAAATCCCATGTGACCACCTGCATGTTGCCCCACGCGCGATTCGACAGGCGCAGCTTGTGCCCCATCGCCTGCAGCTTCGCCACGTCGGCATCGGTCAAGGCGCCAGGTTCATAACTCACTTCATCGGGAAGGTACTGGTGGTGGTAGTGCGGATATTTGACGACGTCCGCGGCATTCATCCCGTCCACATAATTCAGGATTCCCAGCAGCACCTGGCTGATGATGGTGCTTCCGCCCGGAGAACCGATGATCATCAATCCCTTCGGCGTCTCGACGAACGTGGGCGACATGCTCGACAGGCTGCGCTTATTGGGCGCAATCGAGTTGGCCGTGTTGCCGATCAGCCCGAAGACGTTGGGCTTGCCCGGTTTGACCGAGAAGTCATCCATTTCATTGTTGAGCATCACGCCGGTTCCGGCCGGCACGTACCCGTTGCCGAAGAAAAGATTGACCGTAACGGTAACCGCAGCGCGATTGCCGGCTGCGTCCAGCACGGAAAAATGCGTGGTATTCATGCCTTTCGGTTCCGACTCAATTCCCGGAAGCAAATCCGAGGGCATGGCCTTGTCGGCGCGGATGCTGGCGCGCTGGCCGGCGGCGTAATCGACGCTGGCGAGCTGCTGCAGCGGAATCTTGATGAAGTCCGGATCGCCCAAAAAAATCGCGCGGTCGCGATAGGCCCGGCGCATCGACTCGATGATCAGATGCTTGTGCGTCGTCGAGTCAAAATCATGGAAATCGAAACCCGCGAGAATATTCAGCGAGTCCACAATGGCGATGCCACCCGAGGAGGGCGGCGGTGCAGTCACGATGCGCGCGCCGTGATATTCGCTGATCAACGGCTTGCGCTCGACGACGCGGTAGTTCTTGAGATCCTCGAGCGTCCAGATGCCGCCCCCCGCGCGCACGCCGGCAACCAGTTTTGCCGCGACGGTGCCTTCGTAAAACCCCTTCGCGCCCTGATTGGCGATCGCTTCCAGGGTATTCGCCAACTCCGGCTGCTTGATAATGGCGCCTACTTCAGGCGCGTTGCCGTCGGCAGTTAGAAACGCCTTCGCGGCATCCGCCGAGCGCAGCAAAACATCCCGCTTCGCTTTGATGGCGAATTGCAGGCGCAGATACAGGGGAAATCCATCGCGGGCGAGCCGGATCGCAGGTTGCAAGCTCTGCTTGAGGGGCAACTTGCCGTATTTGCGCGCCATGTAATCGAAGGCCGCCGGTTCGCCCGGAATGGCGGCGGAAATAGGACCATTGGTCGAGCCGTTGGTTTCGTTGCCCGCCTTGTCCAAATACATGTCGCGCGTCGCGGCGCCCGGCGCCTTTTCGCGCGCGTCGACCATGGTTTCGAAGCCGTCGGATTGACGGTGAAGCAGGAAGAAACCGCCGCCGCCCAGGCCAGAGCTGCTCGGTTCAACGACCGCGAGCGCTGCCGCAACTGCGACCGCAGCGTCGAAAGCGTTGCCGCCTGCCGCCAAAATATCCTGCCCGGCCTTGCTCGCCAATGGATAAGCGCTCGCAATCGCACCCTTGTGGGCAACCGCTGCAACTGCGGGCCTCGCAGAGTCGGCGCGCGCGATAAATGGCGCGCAGCCGAGCAGGACGAGTGCGAAAATTGCGCTTACGGGTCCGGCGGGCCGCGGCCGGCGCGATGCGTTTCGCAGGCTCAAAGCTTGCGATGCCGTTTCAGTTCGATCTCCACCAAAGGATGCACGAACTCGGAGACATCGCCCCCGAGCACGGCGATTTCCCGCACCAACGTCGATGATATGAATGTGTATTGCTCTTGCGGAGTCATGAAGACCGATTCGATTTCCGGCGTGAGATGCCGGCTCATATTAGCCAATTGAAATTCAAATTCGAAGTCGGACACGGCGCGAAGACCGCGCACTATGACCGACAATCCGTTTTGCCGGGCGAAGCTCGTGGTCAATCCGACGTAGCCTTTGACTTCCACGTTGTGCACATCGGCGAGGACACCGCGAGCCATGTCGACGCGCTGTTCGAGCGTGAACATCGGCGCCTTGTTCGGATTCGCGGCGATAGCCACCACCACGCGATCGAAGATCGACGCGGCACGCCGGACAAGGTCGGTGTGGCCGTTGGTGATCGGGTCGAAGGTCCCAGGATAGACGGCATTTCTTTTGTGCATTGCTATTTCCGTCCGTTGACGCGCGCCAAATGATACCCCACCTCGCCTGCCGACTTCGATTTCAGCAGCTCCCAAGAGTCCGGCAGTCCAGGCTCGCCCGCAGCCCGCTCGTTCTCCAGGTAAACCAGGCCGCCCTGCCTCATCCAATTGCCTTCCTCGAGCATCGGAACGTACTCGGCGAGCGCATTCTTGCCGAACGGCGGATCCAGAAATGCGATATCGAAAGGCTCGGCCGACGCGCGCAGAAATCGGGATGCGCCCATTTCCATAATGCGGCCCTTCGCGGCTGCGCCGAAGCGATCCAGGTGCTCTTGCAAGGTCCGGGCTGCAGCGGGAGATTGCTCGACGAACACCACTTCCCTGGCGCCGCGCGAGAGGGCTTCGAGTCCCAAGGCTCCGGATCCTGCGAACAAATCGAGGCAGCGCGCGCCGGCAATCGAATGCTGCAGCCAATTGAACACCGTTTCCCGGATCCGGTCCGGAGTCGGGCGCAGCGCGGGCATGTCGGGGAAGTGAACCCGCCGTCCCCGCCAGACCCCTGCGATGATGCGCACCGAATTGCGCGGCGTAGGAGCGGGTAATTCCGTCTTGGATGTAGCCACTGCCGGTATCATACCTGTCCCATGACGAACGAAGCTGACAAGCCGGGGGTGCGAGGATTCTTCAAGCGCCTACGCGCCAAATTGAATCAGGGCCCTGCGTGGCTGACCACGGATATCGTGGAATTGCTGCCGGGCCGGAAGATCGATGCCGAGATCCTCGACGAGCTTGAAACCCGCCTGATCACCGCCGACGTAGGGGTCGAGGCCACCTCGAGAATACTGGAGGACTTGCGTCGGCGGGTGGCTCGACGGGAACTCGACGACGTCGACGCCTTGCTGAAAGCGCTCAACGACGCGATGTCGCAGATCCTGAAGCCGGTCGAGCGCCCTCTCGCGATCGATCCGGCGCACCAGCCTTTCGTGATCCTGGTGGTGGGCATCAATGGCGCCGGCAAGACCACGACCATCGGCAAACTGAGCGCCAGACTGCTGGCGGAGGGCAAGAGCGTCATGCTCGCAGCCGGCGATACCTTCCGCGCGGCCGCCCGCGAGCAATTGGAAGTCTGGGCTGAACGCAATAACGTGCCCATCATCGCCCAGCAAGCCGGCGCCGAGCCCGCCGCCGTTATCTTCGACGCGTTGAATGCGGCGCGTGCGCGCAATGTGGACGTNCTGATCGCGGACACTGCCGGGCGCCTGCACACGCAGACGCATCTCATGGACGAGCTGAAAAAGGTGAAACGCGTNTTGGCGCGCCTGGATCCTTCTGCGCCGCATGAGNTCTTGTTGGTGCTCGACGGAACCATCGGCCAGAATGCGGTGGCGCAAGCCGAGGAATTCAACAAGGGACTCGGGGTGACCGGTTTGGTCATCACGAAACTGGACGGCACCGCCAAAGGCGGCGTGGTGCTCGCCATTGCGCAACGCCTGAAGATCCCAATTCGATTCGTCGGCGTAGGCGAGCAATCCGAAGACTTCGGCGTGTTCAACGCTTCGGAGTTCGTCTCTGCATTGTTGCAGTCGAACCCGCGCGGCGCGTCGGCATGATCCGCTTCGACCAGGTTTTTAAACGCTATCCCAATGGCCGCGAGGCCCTCTCAGGGGTGTCTTTCAGTATCGAGAGCGGCGCGCTGACTTTTTTGACGGGTCACTCGGGCGCGGGTAAAAGCAGTGTCTTGAAGCTCATCGCGCTCATCGAGCGGCCGAGCCGCGGCCAGGTCATCGTCAACAACCAAAATACTTCAGGCATAAAGCCGCGCGGCATACCGCATTTTCGCCGCCAGATCGGCGTGGTCTTTCAGGATCACAAACTACTCCACGACCGGCCGGTGGCCGACAACGTTGCCCTGCCGCTGGTGATCGCGGGGGTAGCGCGGCGCGAAATCGACAAGCGAGTTCGCGCCGCTCTGGACCAGGTAGGGCTGCTCGGGCGGGAAAAATCCCGTCCTTTGGAGCTTTCCACCGGCGAGCAGCAACGGGTGGGAATTGCGCGGGCGGTCGTCGCCAAGCCGGCTTTGCTCATAGCGGACGAGCCCACCGGCAATCTCGACCCGGAGCTTGCCCTCGAGGTGATGAAACTTTTCAAGCGGTTCAGCGATGTCGGCGTGACCGTGGTGATCGCCAGTCACGATGTGCATCTCATCGATCAATTGGGCGCGCGGCGCATCGTGCTCAGCAAGGGCGCCATCGTGAGCGAATCGGCCGTATGAGCGTCAGCGCCTATTTCTCGCGGCACGCGCAGGTGCTCGTCGGATCCTTGGGCCGCCTCGTGGGCCATCCCTTCGCGACCTTGATGACCATGGGTGTCATTGCCGTGGCGCTGGCCTTGCCTCTGTTCTTGAGCCTGCTGCTTCAGAACGCGCGCAGCGCCACGGGTAATTGGAACGAAGCGTACGATCTCTCGGTCTATATGGATAAGCGGGCGAGTGCTGCACGCACGCAAGCGTTGGCCAAGCAACTGCGCTTGCGAGGCGATGTCGCCACGGTGCGTGTCATTACCGCTGAGCAGGCACTGGCGGAGTTTCGCAGCGACTCAGGCTTCGGCAATGCGCTCGACGCGCTGGCCGAAAATCCCCTGCCCGACACGCTGATCATCACGCCGGCGCTCTCGGCCAGTACGCCGCAGGGGACCGAGACCCTCAAGAACGCCGTCGCCGGGATGAATGATGTGCAGACGGTGCAAATAGACACCGAGTGGGTCAAGCGCCTGCACGCCATGCTCGATCTCCTGCGCAGGGTGGTTCTGCTCACCGGTGCGTTGTTGGGGATGGGCATCGTGCTCATCGTCAGCAACACCATCCGTCTCGATATTTTGAACCGGCGAGCCGAAATCGAGGTCATGAAACTGGTGGGCGCATCCGACGGTTTCGCGCGCCGGCCGTTTCTCTATGGCGGCATCTGGTACGGGTTGGGCGGCGGCTTATTGGCCCTGATTCTGGTGGGCGTGGCCTCGAGCGTTCTGGCCCGGCCGGTGGCGCAGCTCGCGTTCCTGTATGGAAGCTCGTTCAGTATGCAGGGCCTGAAATTCGACGTAGCCCTGAGCGTTTTGGCCTTGGCCGTGGGGCTTTCTTGGCTGGGATCTTGGCTTGCTGCGACGCGCCATATCCGTGCGATCGAACCGGCATAAGTATATGTTTTTAAATACTTTGTTGCCTCGCAGAACTCTTGGTCGCGTTAGCACTCTAACCCCAAGAGTGCTATTATGTGCACATGGTTTTAGGGCGAGATTTCGATTGGGAGGTAGGTATCAATGTCTGCTGCTCTGGTCGCTAAACAAACAGGAATGGTATTCGCGGGCCCCGTTGGGAGCCTCGACTCTTATATAGACCGCGTTTCCCAGATCCCGGTTCTGTCGAAGGAAGATGAAGTTGCACTGGCGGTTAAATTCCGTTCCGAGGCCGATTTAGAGGCGGCCCGGCAGCTGGTTCTGTCGCACCTGCGATTCGTGGTGCACATCGCGCGCGGCTACTTGGGTTACGGGCTGCCGATGGGCGACTTGGTTCAAGAAGGTAATGTGGGTCTCATGAAGGCGGTGAAGCGCTTCGACCCCGCCGTGGGCGTTCGCCTGGTCTCTTTCGCGGTTCATTGGATCCGCGCTGAAATTCACGAGTACGTGCTGCGCAACTGGCGCTTGGTGAAGGTCGCGACGACGAAGTCGCAACGCAAGCTGTTCTTCAATCTGCGTAAGAAGAAGAAGAGCCTGGCGTGGCTGTCGGAAGCGGAGACTGCGGCGGTCGCCAAGGATCTCGGTGTCGACGTATCCGACGTGCGCGAGATGGAACAACGTCTGTCGGCCCGCGACATGTCGTTCGACCCGACCCCGGAGAGCGATGAAGAAGAAGCGTATTCGCCGGCGATGTATCTGCCTGCGAGCAACGCGGATCCCGCGATCGAGGTCGAGCAAGCGGAATGGGAAGAGGACTCCACGGACCGTCTAGGAGCCGCGCTCGAAAAACTCGATGAGCGCAGCCGCAGCATCTTGAAGCGGCGATGGATGACCGACGACAAGGCGACGCTGCATGAGTTGGCCGACGAGTACGGCATTTCAGCGGAGCGGGTGCGTCAGGTCGAATCGAACGCCATCAACAAGCTGAAAGGATTGATGGCGGCCGCATAGCATTCTCACTCGAGGGCTTATGCAACGCGCGACGGCCTTTCTCATGGCAATTTCTGCGCTGGCGGGCTGCTCCAATCAGCGGCCCGCCCCGGAGTCCAAAGACGGCAAAGCCTGTTACCTGGAATCCGGATATCTCGATTCTTCAAATGGCTGTTCGGTCAGCAACGGCTATCCTGACTGCTATTTGGTTTGCCCGGAAAAGGGAACGCGAAGGCACCTCTGATCATGCGAACCGCTGAGCAGTGGTTGGAGGACTACGGATCGAGCCACCGTAACCCCACGAATGAGGCGCTGCACTGGATTTGCGTTCCCGCGATTCTCTGGTGCGTCCTTGGGCTTTTGTGGATTACTCCGTCGCCCGGCACCCTTCGCTTGAATTTCCCCTGGGCTAACTGGGCAACGCTGATCACGTTGCTTGCCGTGCTCTACTATGCTTCGCTGTCCGTGCCGCTGACTTTGGGAATTGCGCCTCTCCTGATACTCATGCTGTGGTCGATCGAGGCGTTGAGCCACAACACAGCCGTGCCCCTGTGGCTTGTTTGCGCAACGGTCTTCATCCTCGCTTGGATCGGCCAATTCGTCGGGCATGCGATTGAAAAGAAACGGCCGTCTTTTCTCAAAGACCTGCAATTCCTCTTGATTGGACCCATTTGGCTGCTCGCATCCGTATATCGGAAGTTGGGGATTCGGATCTGAACGGCGGCTCGCCCCCACGCAGAAATGCGTGTTATCAATTATTCACAGCAAGGTAATCAAAGACCCCGTCGGCGTTGATAGGCTGCTGGTATTACACTGAACCGGCGTCCTGTCGGTAAAAAAGGGAGCTGACGTGACGGAGCATCGAGCATTTGCTGCATTGGGCTTGGGAAGCGTGCTCTGCTGCTTCGCAGCCGGCACCACCGGTGCCGCCACCGTCGGCGACGTAGCAACGCCTTGCAACAATGCCTGTTCATACTCGATCGCAGTAGGTCCGGTCGGGGGACAGGAAACGACGGTAACGACGGGCACCTTCAACGTCGATCCCGTGTCCGGTCTCATCAGCTTGAATCCGATCAATTGGCAATCGGCCGGCACGTCGGCCAGCTTGAGTCTGCACGGCAATTCCGACCCCATTTTGGGCTTTAATTTTTCGGCCGGGACTGCCGGCACTTCCGAGAACTTTTCGTTGACCCTGTCCATGCCGATCGCCCTGGCGGGACGCATAAGCGCGAATTCATCCGTGGACTACACATTGACCGCATTGTCTGGGGCGGGAGCATCCATCACNCCGACTGCGGGTCACGTCGTCACGGCGGTGGATTTGAGCACGCTCAACGGCGGACCACCGCCCTTTAACAAGGGCGTGGACGTCGGCGATGCATTCTCGTTCATAGGCGGCCCCATTACACACAGTCCCTCGCAGGCGTTCACGGCGAGCGACATGTTCACGCTGGCGGCGGGCTATAACCTCATGAGCGTCACGCTCGATTTCACGCTTTCCGCGAATAGCGAAGTTGGCATTTCCGGCTTCGTCCAGCAAACTGCGGTGCCTTTACCGCCCGCGCTGTTGCTGTTTTTGTCAGGCGCCTGTTTGATATGGGGTTTGCGCCGCAAACCGCTGCAGGTCGATCTGCCGGCATTCATTTAAGGGGCCGCATCGCCGTTTGCTCAGCCCTTGTGCAGCTCTTGGTCGATGATCGACGACAGCTGCTCGAATGACTGGGTGCCGCTCACAAACCTGCCGTCTATGAACAGTATCGGCGTCGAGCTCAAGCCCAGGTCGATGGACGCCTGACCGTCGACGCGAACGGCTTCCTTCGCCTTGCCTGAATCCAGGCAGTCATCGAATGCGGGCGCGTCAATTCCCACGCGCCGCGCCTTTTCTTTGAGGCCTTCGGCGGTCAACGAAGTTTGCTCCGCAAACATCAGGTCGTGCATTTCCCAAAATTTCCCCTGGTTCTGTGCGCAGACCGCGGCCTCTGCTGCCTTCGCGGCATTGGGATGCAGCTGCGTCAACGGCATGTGCCTATAGAAGAGCTGCACTTGCGTTGGGTACCGCGCCATGACTTGCTTCAGGACCGGTTCCAGCTGACCACAATAGGGACACTGGAAATCGGAGAACTCGACGATGGTGACTCGGGCGTCAGACGGCCCGCGCCGCGGTCCGACGGCCGCTACCTGTTCGCGCAGCGGCGCCAGCGTGACGACGGCCTTATATTTCTTGCGGAGGGAATCCAGGTAGCTCCGATGGGCATTCTGCATCGCCTGCTCCTGCAGAAAAGCCTTGATCTGCCCCTGCACGGCCTCATAGGCCTGAGGGATTTGACCCTTGTTCGCCGCGTAGAAGTCGCGCATTTGCGCATCCGAGATCGGTTCGGCCCGCACCGCAGCCGTGAGCGCCTCCGGCGTGGATTTGCGCGCCTTGGCCTCGAGCGACAGGACTCGCTCATCGACGAGATCGTTCAGCTCTTTCTCGATAAATGCCTGGCGGGAACGCGCGTAGCCGAGCTGCAGCTCCTTGAGCTGCTCCTCATAGGTCGCCTGCTGCTTCGCGAGCTTGTCCGCGCTGCCCGCCTCGACATCCTGGGAGGAGATCGCCTGATCGCCAATCCTCGCGACCACGGTATCGGCCCGTGCAAGGCCTGCCCCAGCGGCGCCAGCGAGCAGAAGCGCCGCAGCGAGAAATTCAAAGCTCAGCCGTATAGACCTCATCGTCTCGCCATATGTGGATTGGGAGCCGCAGCTTACCGGCCCAATATGAACATTTTGCGCAAGCGCTGGTTGAGCGCAGCGGCCTCAGTGCGCGGGCTTGTCCTTCTTAAGCCGCAACTCCTCGGCGCGCGCCCGGTAGTCGTCGACCAGATTCTCGATGCGCGTTCGGGTGATCTTGGTGAAGGGCTCGCCGGCGCTCACCTTTGAGAACATGCCGACGTGCTCGTACCGATCCAGCACCTGACCTGTGATCTCGTATAGCTGCAGATTGTTCTCCGCGCAGGTGTCGAAGGCAGCGTTGCGCGTGGCCAGCTCAGCGCGTGTCTTGTTGCGGTCGAGCTCCGTCTCTTTCAGAGTCAGGCCCAATTCTTTGAATTTCGCCACCAGTTCGGCCATGCGCTGTTTCGACTGCTCGATGTTTTGCTCCGCGGACTGCTTCTCGCCATTGGCTCGCGCGACTGCCGCAGCGGACGCTCCGGCCTGCGATTTCAGCATGTCTCGTTCCTTTCGCATGGCAGCCAGATCCGCTTTTGCGGCGTCCAGGTCCTTTTTTTGCTGAGCTACCTGTGCTTGTAAAGCCGTGCGCTCCGCCGAAAGCTGCTGATATTGCTGCATGAACTTCTGCGACTCACCGCCACTGCGTTGCGTTTGCGCATAGGCCGCCTGCACGGTACCCAGCCAGAGCATCACCACCACCGTCCGCAACCGAGGCCGCATGCCGCTCTCCTTCAAAACCGGGTATTGAGGTCAATCTGCAGCGTATCGACGATGTACGTCGGCAAGTCGATGGAGTTGGAGCTCTGGTATCGCATCCTCATCCACACTCGGGTCGCAAGGCCGTAGTCCGCGAGCAGGTAATAGCCCTTGGCGTCGGTGCCTCCGAAATGAAAATCCGAGTCCGTATAGGCATCGATGACCGCATCGCGCTGCAGATACCGATAGCCCACGAGCGCGCGCCAAGCGCCGGCGGCCAGGACCTCCGGATTGCCGAAGCTGATTTCCCCTTGATACCCCTTGTTGCGCGGCGCGACGTCCATGCCGGTGCGCGCAAGAATTCCAGCCTCGTTGAAGCCCACATTTTTAACGGCGTCGGCGGTAAAGTTCAAAGCGTAGGGCCCGAAGGGGATGGAATACGTGGCCGCTATGTTGACCAGGCGAAATTTCGATGCCAACGCGAACAAGTTGGTCGTGGTGTCGGTGTCGTTGCGGATGTCGAATACGGTATTGCCGGTGCGGAAGAACTGCGGTGCCGTGTAGTCGAGCAGCGTGCTGTTGAGCGTGTTTTCCTGGCCTTCCACATGCTGGTAATCGTAGTAAGCAACCGCGAGCCGCAGGTTCTGTTGATTTTCGAAGCGCAGGAATGCACCAAGCTGCGCGCCATACAGCCATTTGTCTTTCGAAGACAGGGCCACTTCCTGGATCGGCATTGCGGCGGCCGTCAAGAAAATGTGCGATTGGTCCGCGCTGCCGTCGCCGATGCCGAGCCGTCCGGTCGCAGCGACGCCGTTGAACGTCAATTGCTTGTGAAAGATCAGATCGGTGGGTGAGAACCATGGACTGTTGTAGCGGCCGCCGACAACCGAGAGCCAGGGAAAGCGGCTCGCGGTGCGTTCATCCAAACGGATGAAGAGATTGTCCAACCCGAATGAAAACGGCGCGGTCCCATCCAATGTTTGCGAGGGCGAGACCAGATCCGACGTGTTGCCGGTCGAGATGCGCATGCCGGCCGAAATACTGTCGCTGAAATCCGTGACGAGACCGAGCCGCGCCGCACCGCGGAAACGATAGCGATCTTCATTGACATCCAGGAATGCATTATTGCCGGCCTTGGATATCCCGCCGGCGGCATTGACGGCGTTGTAATTGAGGTAGAAGTTCTGCGCGTTGCTGCCGGAGTACATGATGCCTTCTTCCCGCAGCAGCACGGTGCCGAAGAAGTGCGTGTTGGTGAGCCATTCAGGCAACGCTCCCGGCACGCCCCACTTCTCCTCCTTGGCTTCCTTGACCACCTCGGCAACGACCGCGGGCTTCACGCTTTCCGCGACCTGCTTGCTGATCTCATCCTTGACCACTTCCGGCACATAAGGCACGCGCACCGCGCCTTGATCGCTCTTCGCCACCGCAGCCGCGTCGGCGGCCGCCTTGTCTTGGGCCGCCTTCACCATTTGATTGGCCTTTTCGCGGCTGATGACTCCTTGGTCGACCAGAGCCTGCAGCAAGTTTATGACCGTGTTGCGCAGCTCTTCGAGTGACTGACGCGCGTCTTCCGCCAGCGCCGCCCCTGACGGGGCAATCGCCAACATCATGGACAATGCGATCTTCTGAACCTTGCCCCGGATTGATCCCATTATTCGATCCCTTGCTCGATCTTATGTGTGCGACACGATTTTCAAACTGATGGGCTGCGGCATTTCCAAGGGCGGCGCATCGCTCAAGTGAGTCAATCCCGCCAGGTCGGCTTGAATGCGCTGGTCAAGTTCGGAATTGCCCGTGGTGCTCGTCAGTTTGAATTCTCTTATTCGTCCGTCGCTTTCAATCCACACGCGCACCGAAACGGAAAAGCGCTTCGCCCCCAAGTGCGCATCAGCGCCGAGCTTCTCCAGCAGCGCATCCTTGAGCCTGTTCGTATACCAAGCGAAGGCGGCCGTACCGTTGCCGCCCACCAGGTCGCTGCCGCCATGTCGTGCCGCGAGACCGAACGCATCGCCGCCGGCGGAGCCGTCCGCGTCGAGCCCGAGCGGTTGTTGAGGCGCAGCCTCCTCTTCCTTCGGCGTGGGTTCCGGCTCATCCTTGGGCAAGGGCTCTTGAACTTTCTCGGGCGGCGGGGGCGGCGGTTGCTCCGGTGGCGGGGGCGGCGGCCGAATGAGCTGAACCGTCTGCACCTGGCGCTGCTGCTTCGAACTCTTGGCGTTCATCATGGTGTGCACGAACCAGGCGAATCCGGCGATCAGCAAGACGCCGATGACCGCACCTCCGATCCTCCAGGCGTGGCGGCGCGCCTTCACTTGACGATTCGCTGGGTCACGAGCCCAAGCTGCGTGATCTCCAATCGTCCGACGACATCGAGCACATCGACGACTCGTTGGTACGGGATGGTCGAATCCGCCTTGACGATCACGGGCAAGGCCGGGTTCGCCGCCTTGTATTGACGCAAGAGATTCTCCAGCTCCGGCAGGCTGACCGGATAGGTGTCCAGATACATCGTGCCGTCCGCGGTGATCGTGATTGCCTTGGTCTGAGGCTTGGCCAAAGATGGCGCATCGCTGGCCTTGGGCAGATTGACCTTGATGCCTTGGACAGAGGCGGTGGTCATGATGATGAAGATCACCATCAGCACATAGGCCAAATCCAACATCGGGGTGATGTTGATGTCGTCATAGACATCCTTATCGCCGCTGTCCATGGACCCTGACATGCGCGGCGCCTAACTGTATTGCTCGGCAACGCGCGTAACGAATTCGTCGACGAATACGCGGTTGTCGGCGGTAATGGATTTTATGCGCGAGTTCAGCCAGTTGTAGCCGAACAAAGAGGGAATGGCGACCGACAAGCCTGCAACGGTGGCTGCAAGCGCCGCCGCGGTGCCCGGCGCGATGGCATTCACATTCACGTCGCCGGACAACGCGATGGCGGCGAATGTGATCATTACGCCGATGACCGTGCCCAGCAAGCCCAAGAACGGTCCGCCCGAGATTGCGATGGTCAAGAGCACCATCTGGCTCGAGAGCCCCTGCTGCAACCGCGTCATCGATGCGTCCATTGCGGCGCGGATCGCACCGATGGATTGCGGCGACAAGGTTTGCACTAGCTTCGCGCTGACGGTCGAGCCGGCGGTGCGCTTGTTCACCTCGGCTACGCCATGCTGATACAGGCGGAACAAGGTCGATGCCCCGAACTCGCCCTTGTCCCCGGCAAGCGATGCCATGGTCGGCTTGTCGACCAGCAGGTCTTCATCGTCGTTGGCGTGGGTTGCGAGCACGGTGGCATCGCCGCTCAATTTTCGAAACGCGCGCATGAACGCCGTGTTGGCGCGTTCGACGCGCGCCAAGAACACCGCCTTGACGGCCATGATCAGCAGCGCAGTAACGAGCATCGCCATGCAGATGCCGATGACCACCCAGCCGTCGATGGTCAGGTTCTTTGCAATGGTGACGAAGTACGACGTCTGGCTGCCGCCTTCGCGTTGCCCGTCGCCGCCATACACGACCAAATTGGAATCCATCCCTTGGCTCATTGCGGCAGCCCTGATCCAGTCGGGCGAGCGCGCCGCCTTGGAGACCTCGACTTCATCAACTTCGCCTGTCAGGAATTGGCCGTTGTTCTGCGCTCCTACCGTTAAATTGCCGCCGATCTCCGGCAGCGATGCCGGTGCGCTGCCGGCCGGCGTGCCGTCCACGAACAGCGTCAACTTGCCGGCCCCCGCAGTCAGCGCAACGTGATGCCATTGGCTCAAGCTGAAGTCGGATGCCTGGGTAACCAGCACCGGCGCACCGGCTCCGACGGAGGCACGCGCAGCGAACTTGCTGCCGTCGATGCGCAACACAATTTCCTTTCCGCCGTCCGCCAGCGCCAACACCGTGGCCTGCTGCGGTTGTTCGATTCGCACCCATGCAGAGGCAGTGAAACCTTGATTCGGCAGCAACCGTAATGAAGGCGTAGCCGGCACGGTGATGCTCTGAGCTCCGGAGAACTTGGCGCCGCCCGCAATCAGCGATGCGGACGTCAATTCCGCCGTCGATGCGCTGGGATTGTTCTTATAGGCCGTCAGGTCGGCGGGAG
>JGI12627J18819_10000277_pt1 | contig 16737 bp, 15 predicted proteins | sample TexAe_OM1H0_M2_FD_18819 | JGI IMG/M metagenome (IMG submission 18819)
TTTGCGTGAGACCGTACAGCTGCCGCAGCTCCGTCTCGGCTGCCTCGACTGAAAGTTCCGGGTCCATCACGAACACCAAGGCTGACGGCGCCATAGGGTTGTGCGAGGCTGTCGCTGACTTGGTGGAGCGAATGTATACCGTGAGTGGTCTTTTGCCCGAAGGCCGGGCCACGGCGATGGCGGCAGCTCCCTTCGCCTTTCCTGTGGCGTTGGCCTGGGCTCTCTGCATCAGCCCTTCAAAAAGAGAACTGGAACCTTCCTGGATTTGGAGCACGCCCGCGGAAGTCAGCTCCAGGCCGTCGTGAGCCGCCAGAATCTGCTCAAAGTTTTTGTTCATCATCAGGAGCTGACCGGACCCGGTCGTTACCGCCAGTCCGACGTTCAGAAGGTTGAGGGCTTCCAATCCGGCCATGAGAAGCTGCGCAGGTCTTTCCATTTTCTGGGACACAAGTCTGGTCATTTCGCGCGCGTAATCGGCTTCCTTCTGCGCAAGAGCTGGCACGCAAACGGATGGATTCTCGCAGCCGCCCTCGGATTCCCAGGCGCCGCAATTGGGACACTTCACTTCATCGGGTAAAGCATCCTCCGAGCCGGTAGTGTTCGAAGACTTATCTCCGCTCATTCGTTCCTCAGCCAACCCCCACCGATGCCTGCGCTCCTAGCGTCGGCGGGAAACCTGCCGTTGTCATCATTTATTCAGATGAGAAGGCTCATCGATTCCGGGAATTCGCTGGGTTGAATCGCGCGACACCAACGGACGGTGGGACTCTGCACGCCGGCGATGCTGGGAATTCAATGCGAGACCCCCGCCGGCAGTCCGATGGGAACCGCCGTGGATTTGAGGTTGTATTTTCCAGTTGACACACGGAAAGGTTCCTAAGCATAATTATGACTATCAGTCGTATTTGATTACTAGTCATATACGGTTAAAGGTCGCATATGGCGCATCCATCCGAGTTCGACAACCTGCTGGAGATCCTGGGCGCTGAAAATCTACCGCATTTGCAGGGCATGGGCCGGCGGGAGCGCCGGGCTGCTGAAACCCGCTTGCGGCTGTTTCGCTGCGCTCTTCAGCTCTTCGCCCAGCACGGCTTCCCTAACGTGACGGTGGAAGACATCACCGAAGCAGCCGATGTTGGCAAGGGCACTTTCTTCAATTATTTCGAAAGTAAAGATCATGTCCTCGGCGTGATGGCGGAAATTCAGCTCGGCAAAGTTCGCGAAGCCTTGCACCAGGCTCGGGCCGGGAAGCGCTCGATTCGGGCGGTCCTGTCTCAACTGTTTGGGCGGGCCGGCGAAGAACCGGGCCGCAGTCCGGAACTCGGGCGCGCCCTGCTGTCTTCGTTTCTGGCGAGCGATCGCATTCGCGAGTTGCTGGATCGCAAGATGACTGAAGGCCGCCGCATGGCCGCCGAGATTGTCGAATTAGGGCAGCAACGCGGCGAAATCGATCCCAAGCTGAAGAAGGACCAAGTCGCCCTTCATTTCCAGCAGACATTTCTAGGGACGCTGCTCCTGTGGTCCTTGCGGGGTGAGCCCAAACTGCAAAAAGCCACGGAGGCGAGTTTCCAGCATTTTTGGAGAGCGATTGCGGTTGGGGATTGAGAGTGAAGGGAATGAAACGAGCTCTTTCTATACTTGGAGTCTCCATATTCACGTTGGCCTGCGGAGCCAGCGGAGCGTCTCAGGAGGCTGCCGCCTACCGCCTTACGCTGCGCGACGCCATTGAAAAAGGGTTGAAGGCGAATTTATCGGTTCTGGTAGCCGCTACCCGGGTCGAGGAATCGGAAGGCACTCGCACCCGGCGTCTATCAGCGGCTCTTCTGCCTCGAGTTCGTTCCCAAAGTTATGCCAACCTGCAGAATCGTAATCTGAAGGCCTTTGGAATCTCGGCTCCCGGGTTCCCCGCCGTGGTGGGGCCGTTTTCCAATTACGATTTCCGGATTTCCGCCGACCAAAACATCGTAGACCTGCAGAGTTATCGCAACTGGAAGGCGAGCAATCTTGCGCTGGATTCGAGCAAGCTGGATTACCAGGATGCGCGTGACCTGATCATTCGCTCGATCGCCAGTCTGTATTTGAGCGCACAGTCGGCCTCTGCCCGGGTCGATGCGGCTCAGTCGCGAGTCAACGATTCGCAGGCTCTTTATCAATTGGCGAAGAGCAAGCACGACGCGGGGACTGCGACCGGGGTAGATCTTTTGCGCTCGCAGGTGCAACTGGCGAATGACAAGCAGGCGCTGCTGGCTGCGCAGAACCAATACAAGCAGGCACTGCTGGTTCTGGCCCGCAACCTCGGCCTGAGCCCCGGCACGCCTCTGGAATTGGCGGAACCGTTGCGTTTTCAAGCTGTGACTCTTCTGCAGGCCGAAACCGCCATCCCCTCCGCCCTGCTGGCCCGCTCCGACTATCTGTCTCTTGCCACGCAGCATCGCGAACTCGTAGAGCAGCAACGCGCCAGTCATGCCCGCTACTTTCCCAAGGTGAGCATCAATGGAAACTATGGCGGGCTGGGCCGCAGCGTCGGAGGCATACAAGGCACGGGCCTCATCCAGGGTCAAATCGATTTCACGTTATTCGATCGCGATCGCCAGGGCGAAGCGCAGGAAATCGCGAGCCGTCTTCAACGTGTGGATGACCAGATTGCCGACCTGCGGCACGGGATCGAACAGGACATCCGCGAAGCGCTCCTGAACCTCGAATCCACTGCGGCACAGGTAGCGGTCGCGCAGGAAGGCCAGGATCTGGCGCAGCGCGAACTGCAACTCACGCAGGACCGCTTCCGATCCGGCGTTACCAACAATGTCGAGGTGGTCACGGCCCAGGACGAACTGGCTCGGGCAGAAGAGAACTACATCCTGGCAGTCTCGAGCTACGTAGACGCAAAGTTCGCGTTGGCCCGCGCGAGGGGCGGCACCGAAAAAGACATCAATGACTATTTAGGGAATCCGTAAGTCTCAATCTGCGGCCCGGAGTTCCAAGCGCGGCCGCGAGGCGTGAACATGAAACGACGATTACCAATTCTCATCACCCTGCTAGTGGTCGCGGGTGCTGCTGCGTACTTCTATCCTCGCTTGAAGAAGAAACCTCACTCTGAAAATGAGATTGTGCTGTCGGGAAACATCGAGGCACACGAGAGCCTGGTCAGCTTCAAAGTGTCGGGGCGGATCATCGAATTGCCGGTCGAAGAAGGTCAGTTTGTACAAGCCGGAGCACTCTTAGCGCAGCTGGAAGATGCCGATTATCAGCAAAGAGTCCGGATCGACGAGGCGAACGTACGCGTGCGGAAGTCCAATCTGGCGTTAACCCTGGCTGGAACCCGGGACCAGGAAATCCAGGCGGCTGAGCAAAACATGCTCGACGCCAAAGCGGACCTGCAACAGAAAAAGCTTGATTACGAGCGGGCTCAGCGACTCTACGGGGAAGACGCAATTTCGGCTCAAGACCGCGATCTGGCCGACACGGCCCTCAAACGCTCACAGGCTACATTCCAGGCCGCAGAGCAAAAGTATAGCGAGGCCCGGGAAGGCAGCCGCAAGGAGGACATTGCGATTGCGCAATCGAACCTGAAGGAGGCGGATGCCAACCTCGGGATGTCCCGTGTCAACCTGGGGTATGCGACTCTGCGTGCGCCGTCAGCCGGCGTCATTACGGTGCGGCAAGCTGAACTCGGAGAAGTCGTCGTGCCCGGCACGCCGGTGGTCACGCTTGCCGACCTGGATCATATCTGGCTGCGTGCGTATCTCCCCGAAACCGACCTGGGGCGTATTCGATGGGGACAGGATGCAGTCATCACGACGGACACGTACCCCGGAAAGCAGTATCACGGGCGGGTGTCGTTTATTGCGTCCGACGCGGAATTCACTCCCAAAAGTGTGCAGACTTACAAGGAACGAGTCACGCTTGTTTATCGCATCAAGATCGATATCGACAATCCCAGTCACGAGTTGAAGCCGGGTATGCCCGCGGACGCGCACATCACCTTGGCTTCCGAAAATGCCCCTTCTCCGCAACAGACCGGAACTCGGTAATGGGTGCGAATTCCCAATCCGCGGTAAGAGCCGAGGGGCTCACGAAGAACTTCCCGGGCGTGCACGCGGTGGATCACCTCAGCTTCGAGGTGCATTCCGGCGAGATTTTCGGGCTTGTCGGTCCGGATGGAGCAGGCAAGACGACCACGCTTCGGATGCTTGCTGGAGTCATGCCGCCAGACGAAGGCAACGTGACGGTCGCGGGCTCGGATGTGATCCGCGATCCTGAAGGCGCCAAACATCACCTCAGCTACATGCCGCAGCGCTTTGGTTTGTACGAGGACCTGACCGTCGAGGAGAACATCCGTTTTTACGCCGACCTGTTCGGTGTGAAGAAAGCAGAGCGCGATCAGCGCGCCACGCAACTGCTCCAGGCTGCGGGCATGAGCGAGTTCCGCAAGCGTCTTGCCGGGAAGCTTTCCGGCGGCATGAAACAGAAACTGGGCCTGGTCTGCGCGCTGATTCATCGGCCGAAAGTGATCCTGCTGGATGAACCCACCACTGGCGTCGACCCCGTCTCCCGGCGCGATTTCTGGCGCATCCTTTACGAACTGAGCGCCGAAGGGGTCGCAATCCTTACCTCGACCGCTTATCTGGATGAGGCCGAACGGTGCCATCGAGTTGCATTGCTTCACCAGGGGAAGTTGCTTTTCTGCGATACGCCCAACAACCTCAAAGGCAAGCTCGGGAAAGGCGTGCTGTCCTTGAACTCGCCCGAACCGCTTCGCTTGCGCGCAGAACTTGAACATGCCGAGGGAATCTCGAGCCTGGTTGTCACAGGCGACGGAATCCACGTGGTTGTGGACGACGCCCACCGTCGCATTCCGGAATTCGAGTCGCGACTGAAAAACGCCGGCGTTCCCTTCGAGGCCATACACCAGGTTACCCCTTCCATTGAAGATCTATTTGTGGACGCGGTCACGACTGAGGAGGAGGTGTTGCACGGTGCACAACGGTAACTCGGTCGTAATCGAGGACCTCGTGAAGCGCTTTGGTGATTTCGTGGCTGTCGACCATATCAGCCTGGAAACGCGAAAGGGTGAGATTTTTGGTTTTCTGGGACCGAATGGCGCGGGCAAGTCGACCACCATTCGCATGCTTTGCGGTCTTCTGACCCCGACGTCGGGTCGCGCGGTCGTGGCCGGCTTCGATGTCGGCCGCGAACCGGAATCGGTGCGCCAGAACATCGGCTACATGTCGCAGAAATTCTCTCTGTACAACGATCTCAAGGTCATCGAAAACATTCGGCTGTTCGCCGGACTTTATGGAGTACCGGCCAACGCGCTGAAGGAACGCCTCGAGTGGGTGCTCGAGATGGCTAACCTCAAAGGGCAAGAAACCCTGATTGTCGGCACGCTGCCTGGCGGGTGGAAGCAGCGCCTAGCGCTGGGCTGCGCCGTGCTGCATAAACCGCCGATCCTTTTTCTCGATGAACCGACGTCTGGAGTGGATCCGATTTCGCGGCGCCAGTTCTGGGACCTGATCCAGGCGATGGCTACCGACGGAGTCACGGTATTCGTAACCACTCACTATATGGAAGAAGCCGAGTACTGCAACCGGCTCGCTCTGATCTTTCGAGGCAAGATGGTGGCCCTGGGGACGCCGACGGAATTGAAACAGAAGTCGATGAAAGGCGAATTGCTGCTGGTGGAGTGCGAGCCTCTTGGACCGGCGGTGGAAGCCTTACAGTCGGCCGCCAGCGTTCTGGATGCCGCCGTGTTCGGCAACGCCCTGCATCTGGTCGTTCGCAATGCTGACAGCGCAATCCCCGAGGTGAGACAGTATCTCGCTGATCATCAGATCGCAGTGCAGCGCATTGAGAAAATCCGCCCTACGCTGGAAGACGTGTTCGTCTCGCTTACAACGGAGCGCGACCGCAAAAGGGAGCAGAAACCTTCATGAGTTTCACTCGACTCTTTGCCGTCGCCAGCAAAGAAATCCTGCAGATCCTGCGCGATTCCCGCAGCCTGATCATCGTGCTGATCATGCCGGTCATCCTCGTGCTCTTGTTTGGATATGGCGTGAGCCTGGATCTGAAGCACTTGCCGATCTATGTGTATGACCGCGATGGCAGCCAGCAGAGTCAGGACCTTCTGAAGCGGTTTCAGGCCAGCGATTACTTTGAAATCGCACATGTGGCCAACAGCTATGCGGAGCTGCCGCGAGCGCTCGACAGCGGCCAGGCAAAAATGGCGCTGGTCATTCCCTGGGATTTTTCCAACCGTCTGCACGATGGACGTCCCGCCCAGATTCAGGCGCTCGTGGATGCGACTGACGACAACACGGCCAATGTTCTCATTGGCTACGCCCAGGCTGTCGTGCAGGGATACTCTTCCGACATACAAGTCGATTGGCTGCGGGATCGCGGACAACTCGCAGGGGTCTCGCCGCTAAGCGTGCAAACACGGACCTGGTACAACGAAGACCTGGAAAGCAGCGCGTTCATCGTTCCGGGAGTGCTGGCCTTGGTGATGTCGGTGATCGGCGCGTTTCTGACCTCGCTCACCATTGCGCGCGAGTGGGAACGCGGCACGATGGAGCAGTTGGTCTCGACTCCGGTCACGCCTTTGGAGATCATGCTCGGCAAGCTCATACCCTACTTCGTAATCGGGATGCTCGACGTGATCGTCTGTGCGCTCATTGCCCTGTACTGGTTCCACGTTCCATTTCGAGGATCGTTTGTCACGCTGCTTTTCAGCTCCGCCATGTTCATGATTGTTGTTCTATCCCTCGGATTTTTCATATCGGTCATCACAAAAAACCAGCTCGCCGCCAGCCAGGTTGCGTTGTTGGCGACTTTTCTCCCGGCGTTTCTCCTTTCGGGCTTTCTCTACGCGATCGAGCAAATGCCGGTAGTTCTGCAGTGGATCACCCGTATCTTGCCGGCAAGGTATTACGTTTCGGCGCTGAAGAAGATTTTCCTGAAAGGGACACCAACCGCTTTGCTTTACGGCGATCTGGTACCGCTGGCAATTTTCACCGTGGTGCTGGCTCTGCTTGCCACTGGCTCGTTTCACAAGAGGCTGACGTAGGAGAGATCATGCTGGCGCGCCTCAAACAGATGCTGATCAAGGAGTTTATCCAGGTGTTTCGCGACAAGCGAACACGGTTCATCCTGTTTGGTCCGCCCATCATCCAGATGCTGGTGTTCGGTTATGCTGCGACCTTCGAGATCTATCACGTTCCCACGGCTGTGCTGGATCTGGATCACAGCCAGGAAAGCCGCGAATTCATTTCCCGCTTCACCTCCAGCCCGTATTTCGATGTCCAACGACAACTGACGGATTACCGGGAAGTTGGCGATCTCATTGAGCGCGGGGAAGTCGTCGTGGCGGTGAGAATCAATGCCGGGTTCGCACAAAGCTTACGCAAGGGGCAAACCGCGCCCGTGCAGGTGATCGTCGATGCGACCAACTCGAATACTGCGCTGATCGCGTCGGGCTATATCAACCAGATTGCGCTGGGCTTCGCCAACGATTACCGGCAAGACCGAATTCAAAGAATCTCTCCCCAGCTGATCTCGCTGGTTCCTTCCGTCGAACTGGAGCAGCGGCCCTGGTACAACCCCGATTTACGGAGCCGTTGGTTCTTTGTGCCCGGAATCGTGGGCAGCCTGACACTGGTGCTGGTGGTGACTTTAACTGCTTTCGCAGTAGTACGCGAACGGGAGATCGGCACGCTCGAGCAAATCATGGTGACGCCGATCCGCCCAATCGAATTCATCCTGGGCAAGACGCTTCCCTTCTTTTTGATTGGCCTCTTCGATGTGTCGCTGATCGCGACCGTGGGAACGCTATGGTTTCAGGTTCCGTTCCGCGGACAAATTAGCGTGCTGTTCATGGGGGCGTTCCTGTTCTTGCTCTGCATGCTGGGCGTGGGACTGCTTATCTCCACGGTCTCCGCCACTCAGCAACAAGCCATGGTGACATCGTTCTTCTTCATCATGCCCGCCGTAACCTTCTCCGGTTTCGGGTTCCCCATCAACACCATGCCGCAATGGCTGCAATATTTTACTTATCTCAGCCCGCTGCGATACTTCCTCGTGGTCCTTCGCGGCACCTACCTGAAAGGCGTCGGACTCGACATTCTCTGGCCGCAAATGCTGGCGATGTTTGCCCTCGGTATGGGATTACTGACGGTCGCGATCCTTCGATTTCACAAAGCGCTCGATTAGCGGCCCTGAAAACAATCTTGTTGAAAGCTACGCGCGGTGTGCGACGTTGGGGATGCACGGTCATTTCGGGTCCGTAGTTGCCTTCATCGTTCTCAGTGTCATTAAACGTTCGGACACTTCGACGGGCGATTCGGGGATGATTCGCGAAGCGGCATAGAACTCGATGATATTTTTTCTGACATCTTCTGGAATGCTTCGTTCGGGCTTCGATGTCAAGCGCTCCAGCAATCGTGCATAGGTCTGGTCTGCGAGAGGATAGTCGCCGAATTTAACGCGATCGCCAGTATCGAGGTCGACATTCGCAAGCGTAACCGGCTGATTGCTCTCCTCGCGTAATTTCCGGAGTATGTCGTGAAATACGTCCACGGTGTGATTGACGCTTCGAAGGTACGATTCCTGGGTTTCTGGATTGGGGATTTTTATGGCCAGGTCCGAGGCCGCGCCGATCTTCGGCACAATCCGGACTACAAAAGCCAATAGATGCGCCTTGAACCCAGGTCCCTTGTAGGTATGCTTCCATCTCCGCTCGTAGTTCGTGCGAGAAACGCGCTCAGCGAAGATGCGGTAAGCCTCATCGTCCGGATGTGGCGGAAATTGATGCCGGTGCAAAACCACTTCCGCTTCTGCGAATGCCGGGATGAAGCTGCGCACAGAAGACCGGTAGCTGCGAAGGGCGGGATGCGCGCGACCGAGGATCTCGTGAACGTCAAATCCGTAAACATGGATGAAAGCCCGTTCCAGGAACTTCCTCGGGACCTTGAAGCCGATGAAGCGCAGATAGGCTGGGGGCGCGAAGGCGGTATCCGTGAGTTCGCCGATGTCAAAAGCAAATTCAGTCCGGATATGCCCGTGAGGACTTTGATCATAGGTGACGCTGTCGCCAAATTTTTTCCTCAGCTTTGGAAATTCAACCGCTGTGGCCGGATTGACCGCTTCAGAATGACCCAACGAGTCGCCCAGGTAATGAGATAGCGCCCCAATCGCAAATGCATATTCATCGATGGTGTGTGCATTGCTCAAGAGCCAAGCAACGAAATCGCCGCTGCGCGCGTAGTGGGTAAGATTGCTGAAGAACTGCTTGCCAAACGGGTAATAGCCCATGTCCTGGATGGCGGAGCCACCGTAGGCATACGCATGCGCGTTGCGCAGTTGATGCTCCGTTGCTCCCGGAAATCTCGCAAGCAACAAGGGTCTGATCGAGTCATTCCACGCGAGATCGACAAGTTCTTCATGTGTAAAAACGGAATAGCCTGTGCTGTTTATTGAGAGAACGATGGCCACAACCGTGAGAGCCACGATGCGGCGTTGTGATCGGAGCAAGAGTGTCATGCCAGGAACCATGCGCAATCAATGTTCCAAAATCATTGGCTGGCTGCGAACGCGACTGTACCATCCGCCCGCCGGGACTTTGATGCTTCGTACCTGTTTATCAGTTGCGATGCAATGCTGCGTCTGGGCCACACCCCGTGAGAGGAACAGTTCGGCACGGGTCCGAACTGGAGACGAACGATGCAGTTGACAATAAACTATATTTCCGCAAATATAGAAAGATGCCTGGGCAGACCAAGAAAGGCGCTGAACAAATAGCGAAATACGCGGATATGTTCTCGGCGATGGGTACGGAAGCAAGGCTTCGGATCATGCAACTTCTGCTATCTGCCTACACCGAAGGCCTGGTCGTGGGAGAGATACAGGAAGAACTGGACATCCCGAACTCGACCCTTTCCCACCACCTGGACAAACTCAGGAACGAAGGCCTGGTTCAAGTCCGCCGCGAAAGCACTTTCCTGCGATACACAGCCAATACAGAAGCTCTACAAGAGTTGCTGCAATTCCTTTACGCCGAGTGCTGCACTCGCAACAAGGCACTCAAACCGCAAGATATCGTGCAGATCAGCCGATAGGGGAAGCAATGAGCGCGAATGACATTAATGACATTAAGGAAGTGGTGAAAGAAAAATACGGTCAGGCTGCTCTTCGTGTGAAAAGCGGCGGAAGCAGTTGTTGTGGCGCCGCTCCCGCGAGCGGGCTTTCCGGGGATCCGATCACGTCGAATCTCTACGACAAGTCTCAGTCTTCGCAGGTTCCGGAAGAAGCGATGCTTGCCTCGCTTGGGTGCGGCAATCCCACAGCGCTCGCCCAGTTGAATCCAGGTGAAGTCGTGCTCGACCTGGGCTCGGGGGGCGGTATTGACGTTCTCCTTTCTGCGCGGCGGGTAGGGCCCACCGGTAAAGCATACGGTCTCGACATGACCGATGAAATGCTTGCGCTTGCCAATGAGAACAAGGGGAAAGCCAGCGCCGAGAATGTGGAGTTCTTAAAAGGCGAAATCGAGAATATTCCCCTGCCCGACAATGCAGTCGATGTCATCATCTCCAATTGCGTCATCAACCTGTCCGCCGACAAGGATCGCGTACTGCGCGAGGCATTTCGAGTCTTGAAGCCCGGCGGACGTTTTGCCGTCTCCGATGTAGTTACGCGCGGCGCGATTCCCGATGAAATTCGGCAGAAGGTTCTGCTCTGGGTCGGCTGTATTGCCGGAGCGCTGGAAGAGAGCGGATACCGTTCGAAATTAAAAGCGGCGGGTTTCGAGCGGATCGAGATCGAGCCTACGCGGATTTACCGTGTCGAGGAAGCACGCGAGTTTCTCTGCTCGGCTGGAGTGAACGTGGACGCCATCGCGTCACAGATTGACGAGAAGTTCATGAGTGCTTTCATACGGGCCGTTAAACCTGCGAACACGGCGACGAAGGCCTGTTGTGGTCCGACTTGCTGCAATTGAAACAACGCAGCTTACAGAGGGCAGGTTTTGTGTGACGGCTCTGGCGGATGTCGCCCGGAAGGCCACGTCGATTATTTGCTTTTGGAGCGGGCCGGGATCTTAGAGCGGCTGCTCTTCGCGGGGCTTCGCTTGGGCCGGCGGACAGATCTCACCTTGCCGGTCCTTTCTCCTCCGCAGAAGAACTGATCGGCGCCATCGGACTCGAGCCCGGACACGCCGACTCCAGGCGGCATCTCCAGCCTTTCGAGAACCTCTCCGGTTCGCGGATCAACTCGCCTCAAATCACTCTCGTCACCTTCCCAGGTGGCGTGCCACAGCTCTCCGTCGACCCAGGTGACCCCGGTGACGAAGCGGTTGGACTCGATGGTGCGAAGAATGGCGCCGGTGTTGGGATCGACTTGATGAATCTTGCGGTTCCGATACTGTCCGACCCAAAGCGTACCTTCCGCCCACGCGAGCCCCGAGTCACCGCCGCCGCCGGGCGCCGGGATGGTGGCGAGCACACGACCGGTCTTGGGATCAATCTTCTGGATGCGATCTTCAGCGATCTGAAACAAGTGCTCACCGTCGAATGCCGTTCCTGCATGCGCGGCGACATCAATCGAGCGCAGCATCTTGCCGCTGGCAGGATCGAAGGCGTTCAGCTTGTTTCCGGAAGCAAACCAGACCTGCTGACCGTCGTAGGAGACTCCATGGACGCGGTCGGCACCGGGGAACGGGCCATACTCACGTAGGATTTCGGCGGCTGACCGCTTCATACTTCTACCTTAATCGATCGGCAAAGGAGCCGGGAGTAACAAAGTTGTCGTGAATCCTGGCAGTGGCGGGGTCATCCAGCGACGAGCTCGCCCATGACCGAAAGGCTGCGCCTTGCCTGCGGCTGCAAGCGAGTCGAGTGCGCGCTGCACGGTTCGTTGGCTCGTTCCAAGCGCAAGCGCCAGGGCCGAGCTCGACCAGGACTCCCCGTCGGCGAGCAAAGCGAGCACGGCCGCATGCTCGTCTTCGACAGGCTGCGCGAGCACCACGACCTTGGGTGAATGGTGCGGCGCCAGCGCAAACCCGCTCTTCGTCGCGGTGATGCCGCCCAGCGTCCGAAGCGCCCTGCGAAGCCTGCCGATTTCGACGCGCAACCGCGCACGATGGGATTCGTCCGTGAACCTTGCTCCGAATGCCCGCGAAAGAAGCTGGTCCCTTGGCACGTCGCCGGGCCACGCTTCGCCCAGTGCGCGCGCGAGGGCAAACAACACAGGACGCCTTGCCAGCGAGACGACCTTATGTGTGTTACGCACGACATAACGGCACGCATCCACGACGAGCGCTTTCGACCTTAGCAGCGCTTCAACATCTTCGAGCAGGAGGAGACGCTCCCCGCCACGCGCGACCAGGCGCGCTGCCGGCGTTTTCAGGATGCGGGATGCGCTTTCAACCTCCGCCGTCAGCGCAGGGATACCTGCCTGGCGGGCGGCGTGTTCGGACCGAGCGAGGGCAGCACGCGCCGCTTTCGTCCGGATGCGACGCATCGCGATACCCGCGACCACGAGTTCGTGGGCAGTTCTCAATGCGGGCGGAAATGGCGAGGGGTCGAGATCGGCGAGCATACGCTCGGCATCGTCCAGCCGTCCGATCAGGAGCAGACGACGGACCACGAGATAATGCGCAAACGCGGCGTTCAACCGATCGCCGTGTTGTTCGAGCGTCGCCCGCGCCGCGGAGAGCTCCTTCTCCGGCCAGCCCAGGTCACGCGAGGCGAGTGCGATTTCGGCCTCGGCAACGATGCACCTCGCACGCGCCACGGCTTCTTTCTGACCGAAAGCGCGCGCAGCACTCCGCAGAAGAACCTTCGCTCGCACGAAATCGCCGAGCTGCGCCATCGCGATGCCGCGAAGCGCGAGCGCTGGCGCATCGTCGCGCAGCGCGACTCGCTTCAAGGCGCCGAGAGGATCACCCGCAGCGAGCGCACGTGCTGCAGCCGTGATCAGTGAGTCCATCGGAATCCCGCCACACTTGTCACTCCCACCCTTTCGAGGTCCCGCGCTAAATATAGCGCATGGCAATCAAACACCCAGTCACATCGAGAATGGGACAAAAGGAGACGGGGACCATGACCACACACAAGACCGGAACACGAGAACAATGGCTGAAGGCCCGGCTCGAGCTGCTCAAGGCGGAGAAGGAACTCACACACCGAAGTGACGAGCTGGCGCGCCAACGGCAAGAACTGCCGTGGGTAGCCATCAACAAGGGGTATCGCTTCGAGACTGACGAAGGCAGCGCCTCGCTGGGAGAGCTTTTCTGTCGGCGTTCGCAGCTCCTCGTCTATCACTTTATGTTCGGGCCTGACTACGCGGCTGGTTGTCCCTCCTGCTCGTCGATCGCGGACGGCTTTAATGGCGTCGCCACGCACCTGGCCAATCATGACGTGATGCTCTGGGCTGTCTCGCGTGCCCCGCTTGCGAAGCTGCAGGCGTACAAGCAACGGATGGGCTGGACGTTCCCCTGGGCATCCTCTGTCGGCGGTGACTTCAACTTCGACTTCTGCGCTTCGTACACGGAGGAGCAACAGCGTGCGGGGATCGAGTACAACTTCACCCGCGAACCTGAGTTGCTGTGGCGGCCGGGTCAGGAAGGCGGCGGCCAGGCGGCGGAAGATAAGTTCGCAGCCATGTGCGGAACGGATGCGGCCACCTACCACCGCGAAAGGCCGGGCGTGAGCGCGTTCGCGCTGGACGACGGAGTCGTCTACCACACCTATTCCACCTACGCGCGCGGAGTGGATGGGCTGTGGGGAATGTATCAGTGGCTCGACCGCGCACCCAAGGGGCGCCATGAGACAGGCGTCTGGTGGAAGCGCCGCGACGAGTACGGCAGGTCATGAACAACATAGTGATGCGCCGCATTGTGGGTTGTCCGCATCGTTCGGAATGGTGCAGAGATTCGGCCAGGTACACGCATGTACCTAATTGCGCCTTGAACGCAAGAATTGGCAAGCTGGGACGGTGCCGACTGCGAAGCAACGGCGTGAGAGGCAAGTAAGAACGGTGATTTCGCAGAGACGTCTTTGCAGAAGCCAGAACGGCATGAGTACGCTACACGGATTAAAAATAGAGTCGTCACTCTTCATCGGGAGATGGACACCCAAGGTTTTGTTTTCACTTGACGAAAAGCCTTATCGGCACGGGCAGTTGCGCCGACGCCTGGGAAGCGTCTCGCAACGCATGCTCACCAGGACGCTTCGCAATCTTGAATCTACAGGGTTGATTGAAAGGCGTGTAACGGGATCGAAACCCATGGCCGTGGAGTATTCGCTGACGCGACTGGGGAGGACAATCATCACTCCACTCGGAGGCATGTGCCGCTGGGCAAGACGCCACGGCCGGAACGTGACTGCGGACGTGAGCCTGCCGGAAGTTCGATCTCAGGCGCGAACGAATTAGAAGTTCAGAGGAGGGACATATGTGCCCAGCATGCATCGAAAGCGCAGCAGTAATGGTCGCCGGAGCCGCATCGACGGGAGGAATTCTGGCGATGTGCATTGGAAAGCTCAGAAACATTTTCAGAGCGAATCGTCTTGGTCTGTTTCAGAAAGAAAAGGAGAAATAAGATGGCAACAAGCAAAGAGAGAAACAAGGAACAAGGGCAGCTCCCGATCAACACACCCCCCATCGTGTCGCAGCAGGAGTGGGAGGCTGCGCGCCAGGAGCTCCTGGTGAAGGAGAAGGCCTTTACCCGCTCCCGTGATGCGCTGGCCGCTGAGCGTCGACGGATGCCGTGGCTGGCGGTGGAGAAGAAATACGAATTCGAGGGGCCCAAGGGTAAGGTCAGCCTGCTCGACCTGTTCGAGGGCCGACCGCAGCTGATCGTCTATCGCGCCTTCTTCGAACCCGGGGTGTTCGGCTGGCCCGAGCACGCCTGCCGCGGCTGCTCGCTGGGCGCCGATCAGGTCGCTCACCTGGCCCATCTGAACGCCCGCGACACCACCCTCGCCTACGCCTCACGCGCGCCGCAGGCGGACATCGCGCGCCTCAAGGCGCGGATGGGCTGGGAGATGCCCTGGTACACCATCACCGACAGCTTCGACAAAGACTTTGGCGTCGATGAATGGCACGGCCACAACGTGTTCTTCCGCGACGGCGAGCGGGTGTTCCGCACATACTTCGTCAACGGCCGCGGCGACGAGGCGATGGGGACCACCTGGAGCTACCTCGACATCACGCCACTCGGCCGTCAGGAGACTTGGGAGGACTCGCCAGAAGGTTACCCCCAGACGCCGCCGTACAAGTGGTGGAACTGGCACGACAACTACGACGCCGAGGCCTCGCCTCACCCGAGGTGGGTCGCGGTGTCGGACGCGGGAGAAGCCGCGTTCCGAAAGCGCGACGCAGAGGAGAAAGCGAGCTAAGACGGGCGATGAGTTCAGGCTGAGTATTCGGATGAGTTGGGAGCCGGCAGGCGCTGAACCGCGCCTGCCAGCAGCTCGACCTCCTGCCCAAAGGGCGCGATGAGGAGGGCGTCAAATTTGCGGTCAATCGCCGATTAAGTCTCTTCGGCCGCGGCTACGGTTGCCGTCTCCGGCAAGGCTCCATAGACGTCCTCGAGAATGCTGCGCAGTAACTCGGCGGCGCTCCAAGCTTGCGCAATGCAGCCGACTGGTCGATGGGGCGCATCCCCATCGAAAATCTCCGAAATGTGCCCGAGCCCAGCGTCAGCCAGATGACTCTTGAGGGGAGTCAACCACGCTTTGACTTGACGCCGCGCCGACTCACTATCACCGTTCACTTTCATGAACCCCGTTATGAAGGGGCCCATAAGCCAGGGCCACACGGTACCTTGATGATAAGCGCCGTCTCGGCTGACTCCGTCCCCGGTGTAGCGGCCCCGATATTGCGGATCGCTGGGAGCGAGGCTGCGGAGACCGTATGGGGTAAGTAAATGCTCTTGTACTACGTTCACCACTTGCTTGGCCCGCTCTCGGCTGAGCATGGAGTGTTTCAGGCTTACTGCAAATATCTGGTTGGGTCGAATGCTCGCGTCCGGAGGGCCGCCGTTTACGACGTCGTACAGGTACCCACCCTCTTCGTTCCACAACAGGCGATTGAAGCTCCGTATGGTAAGGGCAGCCATGCTGTTGTAGCGCTTGCGGGCAGCTTCATCGCCTAGCCGCATGGCGATATTTTCCATGGCACAGATCGCGTTGTACCAGAGTGCCTGGATCTCAACCGGCTTACCACGGCGCGGGGTAACGACCCAGTCGCCAACCTTTGCATCCATCCAGGTCAGTTGAACACCTGGTTCGCCGGAGCTGAGCAGGCCGGACGGGTCCAGCTTGATTCCGAATCTGGTTCCGCGCACATGCCAGGCGATGATGTCGGTCAGGACGCTGTAGAGTTCATTTTGAACGAACGAAAGATCGTCTGTGTAAGCGAGGTAGGCGCGTACCGCTTCGACAAACCATAACGTCGCGTCGACGGTGTTGTATTCAGGCGTTTCTCCGGCGTCGGGGAACCGGTTAGGAACCATGCCGCGATCGACATATTGAGCAAAGGTCCGCAAAATGCTGCGCGCCACATCGAATCTTCGGGTCGCAAGCGTGAGGCCGGGGAGAGCAATCATCGTGTCGCGACCCCAGTCGCTGAACCAGTGATAGCCAGCGATGACGCTCTTGTGATCACCGCGCGAGACGATGTACTGATCGGCCGCCAAGATCAGCATCTTCACGAATTCATCTTCAGCGGGAGATTGAAGGGCATTGG
>JGI12627J18819_10000278_pt1 | contig 16708 bp, 11 predicted proteins | sample TexAe_OM1H0_M2_FD_18819 | JGI IMG/M metagenome (IMG submission 18819)
TGGAAATGGTGATGCCGGGCGACAACGTGAGCTGTGAAGTCACGCTGATCACGCCGGTGGCGCTCGAGAAGGGTTTGCGGTTCGCGATTCGCGAAGGCGGCCACACAGTCGGCGCCGGCGCGGTCACCGACATCGTCGAGTAATTTTCGCGCAGGCGGGCTGGCCCAAACCAGCCCTGGCCTGTAAGAAGGAATTCAAGAAATGCGGGAAATCATTACGTTGCAGTGTGGTGAGTGCAAGAACCGGAACTACACCACGACCAAAAACAAGAAGAAGCACTCTGAGCGCATGGAGACAAAGAAGTTTTGTCGCGCGTGCCGCAAGCACACGCCTCACAAGGAAGCAAAGTGACGGCCCGATGAGGGGCGTTATCCTGAGCGATGGCGCGCTCGGGAAAAGGAACTGAAGGGCTGGAGCCGGAAAAAGAAGTTTGAGTTCATCAGTAAGGCGTGGATAACCCTTCGCCCGCTGATGCGGGCTCACGGTAAAGGGGAGTCGTCCAACGGTCAGGACTCCGGTCTCCAAAACCGGGTATGGGGGTTCGAATCCCTCCTCCCCTGCCAGGATTCGGTGAAGGACACGGACTGAAAAGCCGTGCGGGTGAATAGAAGTCATGGCAACGCAGGCAGTTAACAAAACGAACGACGAGTCAAAGGGCAACGAGCTCACGCGGAAGGTGGCCGGCAGCATCGAGGGCACCCGTGAATTTCTTCACGATGTTCGCGTGGAAATGAAACAGGTGACTTGGCCCAGCCGCGAGGACGTTGTGTCAACGACGGGCGTGGTGATTGCCACGGTGGCGTTTTTCGGGTTGTTTTTGTCAATTGTTGATTGGCTGGTTCAGCACGGAGTACAGCGGCTGTTCAATTACTTCAAGGGTTAGGTACAGGAACGACTTATGTCGATGCAGTGGTACATCATCCACACCTACTCGGGCTTTGAGAAGAAGGTCAAAGAAAGCCTGGAAAGCCGTGTGGCCGCTTTCAATCTGCAAGACAAAATCGGTCGAGTGCTGATTCCGACCGAGGACGTCGTGGAAGTGCGCGGCGGGAAAAAGACCGTGGCTTCGCGCATGTCTTATCCCGGCTACGTGTTGGTCGAGATGGATCTTGACGAGAACACCTGGCACATCGTGCGCAACACGCCGCGGGTTACCGGATTTGTCGGCTCGGCCACGGCGCCGCCACCGCTTTCTGAAGCGGAAGTGGATGCCATCATCAATCGCGTGCACACGCCGATCGACCGGCCGAAGCCAAAGGTCGTGTTCGAGCGCAACGAGCAGGTGCGTATCGTCGATGGCCCGTTCGCCAATTTCAACGGCACGGTCGAAGAGATCGACAACGATCACAGCCGTTTAAAGGTTTCAGTCACGATTTTCGGGCGCTCCACGCCAGTGGAACTGGATTTTGCGAGCGTCGAAAAGCTTGGGTAAGAGCCTCGGGCGAAATGCCTGAGCCAATAAGATTATTGAGGTAAGGAACGATGCCACCAAAGAAGGTACAGACGACAATCAAGCTGCAATTGCCGGCCGGCAAGGCCACCCCGGCGCCGCCGGTGGGAACCGCGCTCGGCCCGCACGGCGTGAACATTATGGACTTCTGCAAGCAGTTCAACGCCAAGACGCAGAAGGAGCCTGATGGAATGATTTTCCCGGTGCTGGTGACGATCTATACGGATCGCACCTTCACCTTCATTCTCAAGACGCCCCCGGCCTCCGTGCTGCTGCTGCGTGCGGCGGGCATTGCCAAGGGTTCACCGGAACCCAATCGCAACAAGGTTGGAAAAGTAACCAAGAAGCAAGTGGAAGAAATCGCCAAGATCAAGCTTGTCGATCTCAACACCACCAATCTGGACTCTGCGGTGCGTACGGTGATGGGTACGGCGCGCAACATGGGTCTGGAAGTCGTGGAAGCCTAGGGAGTCACAGGCGCCAGGAGATCGCTAGAGGTAGCCGAATGAAGAAGTCAGGAAAAAACGTGGAAAACGCGCGCAAGAAAGTGGAGCCGCGCCCGTACAAGCTCGCGGATGCGACGGAGCTGATCAAGAAGACGCACCACACGAAGTTCAACGAGACCGTGGAACTTGCGATCAACCTCGGCGTTGATCCGAAGCATTCCGACCAGGTGGTTCGCGGAACGGTTGTGTTGCCTCACGGTCTGGGCAAGAGCGTTCGCGTTCTGGTTCTGGCCAGCGGCGAAAAGCAGCGCGAAGCCACCGACGCTGGAGCGGAGTTCGTCGGCGGCGATGACCTGGTGCAGAAAATCATGGAAGGCTGGACAGATTTCGACGCGGTGATCGCCACGCCGGACATGATGCGCTCCGCCGGAAAACTGGGTAAGGTGCTCGGCCCGCGTGGCCTGATGCCGAATCCGAAGACCGGCACGGTCACCATGGACGTGGCCAAAGCCGTGAAAGAAACCAAGGCGGGCAAGGTGGAGTTCCGCGTGGACAAAGCCGGAATCGTGCACTGCCCGATCGGCAAAATCAATTTTGACGCGCCGAAGCTTGCGGAAAATGCGCACTCCGTGATTGCAGCGGTGGTCAAGGCGAAACCGGCGGCGGCAAAGGGCAAGTATGTTCAGCGCATTACGCTGACCTCCACAATGGGCCCGGGGATCACGGTCGATCTCGCCGAGGCCGAAACACTAGCGACGGCCGCGTAACGCCGGAAGGGATTGGCAGAAACGGACATGAAGAAGAAAAGCGAAAAGCAGAAGGATCTGGACAGTCTGAAGACCGAGCTCGCGAAGGTGTCCACTGTGATTTTGACCACCTTCCAGGGCATCACCGTGGAAGACGACACCAAGCTGCGCCGCGCCGTGCAGGCAGCGGGCGGAAAGTATCAGGTTGTGAAGAATACCCTCGCGGAGTTGGCCGGATCCGGCACAGCAGCCGAGGGAGTGCTGAAGAACCTGAAGGGCACAAATTCGATTGCCTATACACAAACCGACCCGGTAGCGCTGGCGAAGGCGCTGACCAAGGTCGCCAAGGATGTTCCGGCGTTTCAGTTCAAGTCCGGCGTAGTGGAAGGCCGGGTGATCTCGATTGCGGAGATCAAGCAACTGGCGGATATGCCGTCAAAGGAAGAACTCATCAGCAAGATCATGTTCTTGCTGAACGCCCCGGCACAGCGGATTGCGATGGCGCTGAACGCGCTGCCGCGCAACCTCGCGGTGACGGTCAGCGAAGCGGTGAAGGCCGACAAGTTTAGTTCGTAAGGGTTCGGGGGCTAAGCGGGCCCCGCCCGCCGCGGTTCCGAAAATTTTGATTCAGAAATTTGAGAGGAGAAATAGCTGTCATGTCGAAAGTCGAAACGATCCTGGAAGAAATCAAGGGGCTAACGCTTCTCGAAGCGTCGGACCTCGTGAAGAAGATGGAAGAAACCTTCGGCGTGTCCGCGGCGGCTGCCACGGTGGTTGCGGCGGCGGGCGGCGGAGCGGCGGCGGGGGGTGCGGCGCCGGCGGAAGAGAAGACCGAATTCGCCGTTGTCCTGACCGATGTGGGCGGCAACAAGATCAACGTCATTAAAGCCGTTCGCGAAGTCACCAGCCTGGGGCTGAAGGAAGCCAAGGACCTCGTCGATGGCGCGCCGAAGACCGTGAAGGAAGGCGTGAGCAAGGACGAAGCCGCGGCCATCAAGAAGAAGTTCGAAGAGGCGGGCGCGAAGGTCGAGATCAAGTAATGGATCGCCGGCCCTTCGCGGCCGGGCGTTCCGTGGTTCGGGCTTCGGAGTTCGGCGTGGCCAGTCGGTGCGCGGTTGCGCCAGGGGAATTCAGTACGAAAGCTACGAACGGTTTTGTCATCAACAATCTGGGTCCGCAACGGACCTTTACTAATCGTGTGCAGAGCGGCTCCGGGCAAGCCGCGCGGCACCACGGTTAAGTGTCTCTTAGAAGGAATCGGTACCGTGCCCGAAAGGGAATGAGGTAAATCAGGCATGTCCAACAGCAACCAGCACGTTCGGGAACGCCAGCGACTGGATTTTGCGAAAATCCAGGGGTCGATCCAGATCCCTAACCTGATCGAGGTCCAGAAGAAGTCCTACCAGCGCTTTCTGCAGATGGATTTGCTGCCGAGCGAGCGCGAGGACGGCGGGCTGCAGTCAGTGTTCACATCGGTATTTCCGATCCGGGATTTCCGCGAAATGTCGCAACTCGAGTTCGTGGACTATTCGATCGGGAACTGGGAGTGCAAGTGCGGCAATCTGAAGGGGCTGCACCATCTTCGCGCCACCTGTCGCAACTGCGGCGCTTCGGTCGTTACCAATCCGTACCAGACCGGCGACGTGGTGTGCCACAAGTGCGGCACGTTCAACAAGAACACGCCCACTTTCTGCAACAAGTGCGGCGACCCGGTTGCCATGCAGTTGAAGTATGACGTGAACGAGTGTCAGGAACGCGGCATGACGTATTCCGCGCCGCTCAAGGTCACCATCCGCCTCACCATTTACGACAAGGATCCCGACACCGGCGCGAAAACCATACGCGACATCAAGGAGCAGGAAGTTTTCTACGGCGATATTCCGCTGATGACCGACAACGGTACCTTTATCATCAACGGCACCGAGCGCGTCATCGTCAGCCAGTTGCACCGTTCGCCGGGCGTCTTCTTTGAAAGCGCCAACAACCGCACTTATTTCCTGGGCAAAATCATTCCTTACCGTGGTTCGTGGGTGGAATTCGAGTACGACACCAAGAACGTTCTCTACGTCCGCATTGACCGCAAGCGCAAATTCCTGGGGTCGATCTTCCTGCGCGCGCTTGGCATGAAGTCCAATGAAGAAATCCTGCGCACCTTCTACCAGGTGGAGCGCATTTCGTTGCGCGACAAGGAACTGCTCTGGAACGTTTCCCCGGGCATCGTCGACCGCAAGCTCGCGCACGAGATTCGCAATCCCAAATCCGAAGAAGTAATCGTCGGCGCCCACAAGCGCATCACCGAAACCCTCTTCAAGGAACTGATCAAGGCCAAAATCACGCAGGTTCGCGCAGCGCTGGCTGACCTCGAGGGCGCCTACAGCGTTGCTGACGTGGTGAACCGCCAGACCGGCGAAGTGCTGCTCGAATCCAACAAGCCCCTGACGGCGGATTTGTGGCAGGCGTTTGCCGATGCGGGCATCACCGAAGTCGACGTGTTCTTCCCCGAACGCGACGATATCGGCGTGGTGCTCTCCCGCACGCTTGATAAGGACTCGATCCGCTCCTCCAAGGAAGCGCTTATCGAGATTTATCGCAAGCTGCGCCCGGGCGACCCTCCGACGCTCGAAACCGCCACGAACCTGTTCCGCGGCATGTTTTTTGACCCGCGCAAATACGATTTCAGCCGCGTTGGCCGCCTGAAATTCAACATCAAGATGGGGCTGGACACGCCGCTCGACAACCGCACGCTCGATACCACCGACTTCGTTTCGGCGATCAAGTACCTGTTCAAACTGCGCAAGAACATCGGCGTGGTGGACGACATCGATCACCTTGGCAACCGCCGCGTGCGCGCGGTCGGCGAACTGCTCGAAAACCAGTTCCGCATCGGCCTGGTCCGCATGGAGCGCGCCATCAAGGAAAAGATGAGCGTGTACCAGGAAATGTCGACGGCTATGCCGCACGACCTGGTGAACGCGAAGCCGGTCATGGCCGCGATCCGCGAGTTTTTCGGAAGCTCGCAATTGAGCCAGTTCATGGACCAGACCAACCCGCTCAGCGAGATCACGCACAAGCGGCGCCTTTCGGCTCTTGGGCCGGGCGGCTTGTCGCGCGAGCGCGCTGGATTTGAAGTGCGCGACGTGCACCCGACGCATTACGGCCGCATTTGCCCGATTGAGACTCCCGAAGGTCCGAACATCGGGTTGATCAGCTCCCTGAGCTGCTTCGCCCGCATCAACGACTATGGCTTCATTGAGTCTCCATACCGCCGCGTGAAGGGTGGACGCATCATCGACTACGTCCAGATCGTCAATGCCGGCGACAGCGAATTCAAGGCAGGCGACATCGTTGAACGCGACCGCGTGGAGGAACTCAACGAAGAGTTGAAGCGCCGCAAAGTCGTTTACGAACCCTACTGCTTCTACCTCTCGGCGTGGGAAGAGGACAAGTACGTCATCGCCCAGGCCAACGTTTCGCTCGACGACAAGCTACGCATCACCACGGAACTCGTCAACTGCCGCCAGGCCGGCAACTTCGTGCTGAAGCATCGCGACGAAGTGGACTACGTGGACGTTTCGCCGAAGCAGCTCGTCTCCGTCGCCGCCAGCTTGATTCCGTTCCTCGAAAACGACGACGCGAACCGCGCGTTGATGGGTTCGAACATGCAACGCCAGGCTGTGCCCCTGATCCGCGGCGAAGCGCCGCTGGTCGGAACGGGCATGGAGCGCGTCACGGCGCGCGATTCCGGCGCGGTCGTGCTGTGCAAGCGCGATGGCATCGTGGATCAGGTCGACTCCGAGCGCATCATTGTGCGCGTGGAAAGCGACCACTCCGGCGTACTGAGCCGTGAAGTGGGCGCGGACATCTACACGCTCACGAAGTTCAAGCGCTCGAACCAGAACACCTGCATTAACCAGAAGCCGCTGGTTCGCGTGGGCGACCGCGTGAAGACCAGCCAGGTGCTGGCCGATGGGCCGTGCACGGACCGCGGTGAACTCGGGCTTGGCCGCAACGTGCTTGTGGCCTTCGTGCCGTGGCGCGGGTACAACTTCGAAGACGCCATCCTCGTCAGCGAAAAGCTGGTGAAGGATGACTACTACACCTCGATCCACATCGAGGAGTACGAAATCGAAGCTCGCGACACCAAGCTGGGCCCCGAAGAAGTTACTCGCGACATCCCCAACATCAGCGAGTCCTTCTTGCGCAATCTCGACGAGAGCGGCGTCATCCGCATCGGCGCGGTTGTGAAGCCGGGCGACATCCTGGTCGGCAAGGTCACGCCAAAGGGCGAAACCACCCTGACCCCGGAAGAAAAGCTGCTTCGCGCCATCTTCGGTGAAAAGGCCGGAGACGTTCGCGACGCTTCGCTCTATTGCCCGCCGGGCATTGAGGGCACCATCGTTGACGTCAAGATCTTCACCCGCAAGGGCGGAGAAAAGGACGAGCGCCACAAGGCTATCGAAGCTTCGCAGGTCTTCAAGCTCGAAAAGAACCTGGCTGACGAAATCCGTATCCTGACCGACGAGCGCTTGAAGCGTCTTTCGGACTTGCTGGGCGGCAAGATTCTCCAGGCCGACCTGCACGACGAAAAGACCAACAAGCGCCTGCTGGTCAAAGGGACCGAGCTCACGCGTGACCTGATCGAGAAAATCTCCACGCGCAACCTGAAGCGCCTGAAACTCAACGAGCGCGACCCGCTGCTCATCGAGAAGATCGAGGAAGTCGAAGAGATGACTTCCCGCCAGATCGATGTGCTGCGCAAGATCACGGAAGAGCGCAAGGAAAAGCTGAAGAAGGGCGACGAACTGCCGCCGGGCGTCATCAAGCTGGTCAAGGTTTACATCGCCATGAAGCGCAAGCTCTCCATCGGCGACAAGATGGCCGGCCGTCACGGAAACAAGGGCGTCATCGCGCGTGTCGTTCCCGAGGAAGATATGCCTTACCTCCCGGACGGCACTCCGGTGGAAATCGTTCTGAACCCGCTCGGCGTTCCTTCGCGTATGAACGTCGGACAGATTCTGGAGACGCACCTCGGCTGGGCCTCCAAGGAGCTCGCCAACAGCTTGAAGCGCCTGCTGAGTAAAGAAGCGAAGGCCGAAGCGCTGCGCCGCTGGTACCGCGAGGTATTCAGCGACACGGCGATCTGGAAATCGCTTCAGAAACTGAGCGACGACGAGTTGTTGGAGTTCTCCGAGGGCTTCCGCGACGGAATTCCGTTTGCCACGCCGGTGTTCGACGGCGCGCGCGAAGCGGAAATCCGCCACCTGCTGGAAGTCGCGGGTTTGCCGCACGCCGGGAAGATCAACCTGTTCGACGGAATGACGGGCGACCAGTTCGACCAGCCGGTTACCGTCGGCTACATCTACATGCTCAAGCTGTCGCACCTGGTGGACGACAAGATTCACGCTCGCTCCATCGGTCCGTACTCGCTCATCACCCAGCAGCCTCTGGGCGGCAAGGCGCAGTTCGGCGGGCAGCGGTTCGGTGAGATGGAAGTGTGGGCCCTTGAAGCTTACGGCGCTGCGCACATTTTGCAGGAACTGCTGACCGCGAAGTCCGACGACGTTTATGGCCGCGCCAAGATTTACGAGGCCATCGTCAAGGGCGAGCCGGGCATCGAGCCGGGCGTTCCCGAATCGTTCAACGTGCTCGTGCGCGAGTTGCAGTCTCTGTGCCTCGACGTCGAGTTGATGAAGCGGCAAAAGCCGACAGTGGAGAAAGCAGCCGATTAGCCATCGTGGGGCGCAGCATTCTGTGCCCCAGCGGGACGAAGGCATTAGGAAGTATTCGGTAGTTGGGTTCTCAGCCGCCTCCTGTAGCGGACCTACCGCTACAAGGGGCGCGTCCCCGGTGAAAGCCGGGGAGGGAGGAAATCACCTTGTATCGCAGCAGCCCTTATGATCGCGCCAGNTTGATCGCGGATTTTGATTCCATCCGNATCAGCCTGGCGAGTCCGGAAAAAATCCGCTCNTGGTCCCATGGAGAAGTCACGAAGCCTGAGACCATCAATTACCGCACNTTCAAGCCGGAACGNGACGGCCTTTTCTGCGCAAAAATTTTCGGTCCGGTTACGGACTGGGAGTGCTTGTGCGGAAAATACAAGCGGATGAAGCACCGCGGAGTGATCTGCGACAAGTGCGGTGTCGAAGTTACCCTCAGCAAGGTGCGCCGCGAGCGCCTGGGGCACATCGAACTGGCATCNCCCTGTTCTCATGTGTGGTTNTTCAAGGGCCTCCCCAGCCGCATCGGCTACTTGCTGGACATCTCNATGCGCGACCTCGAGCGCATTCTNTATTTCGAGGCCTTCGTCGTTGTTGACCAGGGCGAAGTCGCGATCCTCAAAGAGCGCCAGGTCCTCCNGGAAGAGGAATNCCGCAAGCTCACGACAGANTATCCCGGCCAGTTCGTCGCCAAGATGGGTGCNGAAGCCATCAAGGAACTGCTGCGCCGCGTCGATGTCGATAAGCTCGCCGACGACCTGCGCGAAAAAATGAAGGCCGATCCTTCGCTCCAGAAGCGCATCAAATACGCCAAGCGCCTCAAGGTGCTCGAAGCGTTCCGCAAGAGCGGCAACAAGCCTGAATGGATGATTCTGGACGTTATTCCGGTTCTTCCGCCGGAATTGCGTCCCCTTGTGCCTCTCGATGGCGGGCGCTTTGCCACTTCGGATCTGAACGACCTGTATCGCCGCGTCATCAACCGCAACAACCGCTTGAAGAAGCTGATGGAACTGCGCGCGCCCGACGTCATCGTGCGCAACGAAAAGCGCATGCTCCAGGAAGCGGTGGATGCGCTCTTTGACAATGGCCGCCGTGGCCGCGTGCTGCGCGGCACCAACAACCGTCCGCTGAAGTCCCTGAGCGACACGCTCAAGGGCAAGCAGGGCCGTTTCCGCCAGAACCTCCTCGGCAAGCGCGTCGATTATTCCGGCCGCTCGGTGATCGTCGTCGGCCCCGAGTTGAAGCTGAATCAGTGCGGTTTGCCGAAGAAGATGGCGCTCGAACTTTTCAAGCCGTTCATCTATCACAAACTCGAAGCGCAAGGACACTGCACCACCATCAAGCAAGCCAAGGAAATGGTGGAACAGCAGGAATCGGTCGTGTGGGACATCCTCGAAGATGTCATCCGCGAACATCCCGTGCTGCTGAACCGCGCTCCTACGCTGCATCGCCTGGGCATCCAGGCCTTTGAGCCTACCCTGGTCGAAGGCAAGGCCATCCGCATTCACCCGCTTGTCTGCACTGCGTTTAACGCGGACTTCGACGGCGACCAGATGGCCGTGCACATTCCGCTTTCTCCGGAATCTCAGGTGGAAGCGTCTGTGCTCATGCTTAGTTCGCGCAACATTCTTTCTCCGGCGCACGGTCTGCCGCTGGCGGTCCCTTCGCAGGACATGGTTCTCGGTCTCTATTACCTGACCAAGTCCAAGCCGGGAGCCAAGGGCGAAGGCCGCGTGTTCGGTTCGGCTGAAGACGTCGTGCTCGCACTCGAAGCCGGAGAAGTCGAGTTGCTGACCCCCATCCGCTTGCGGTACACGGGCGAGGCTATCGATCTCACCACGGCCTACGACACCCAGGACGTTACGCACACGGAGCCCGTGAAGATGGAGCGGCAATTCATCCAAACCACCGTCGGCCGCGTGATTTTCAATTCGCACCTGCCGAAGCAGATGCCCTACATCAACGGCTTGCTCAAGAAAAAGGGCGTTCAGCAGTTGGTGTACTATGCCTACTTGCGTTTCGGCCTCGAAGCCACCGTTGAACTGCTGGATCACTTGAAGGCCCTGGGCTTCGCCTACGCCACCAAGTCCGGCATCTCCATCGGCATCGACGACATGCTCATTCCGAGCGACAAGTACAAGCTCGTCGAAAACGCCGAGAAGGAGGTCGTCAAGGTCCAGCAGCAATATCTCGACGGCGCGATCACCAACGGCGAACGCTACAACAAGGTCATCGCCATCTGGGGCGACGTCACCGAAAAGGTGGCCGACGAAATGTTCAAGGCTCTCGAAGGCCAGGACCGCGAAGGCAACATCAACCCCGTCTATATCATGGCGGACTCCGGCGCCCGCGGTTCCAAGCAGCAGATCCGCCAGCTTTCCGGAATGCGCGGCTTGATGGCCAAGCCCTCGGGCGAAGTCATCGAGACCCCGATTACGTCCAACTTCCGCGAAGGCCTCACCGTGTTGCAGTACTTCATCTCCACGCACGGTGCGCGCAAGGGCCTTGCGGATACGGCGCTCAAGACCGCGGACTCAGGCTACCTGACCCGCCGCCTCGTTGACGTGGCGCAAGACGTCATCATCAACGAACGCGACTGCGGCACAAGCGATGGCATCTTCGTCGAACCCATCATCGAAGCCGGCGTCGAAGTCGAACCGCTGCGCGACCGCGTTGTCGGCCGCGTGTCACTCGAACGCATCAAGGACTTCGAGGGTAACGTCATTGTCGAGGTCAACCAGGAAATCACCGAAGAACTGGCAAACGCCATTCAAGCCGCCGGTATCGAGCGCGTACGCATCCGCTCCGTGCTCACCTGCGAATCCCGCCGTGGAGTTTGCGCGCTGTGCTATGGCCGCAACCTGGCCACCGGGCGCATGGTGGAACTGGGCGAGGCGGTCGGTGTCATCGCTGCTCAGTCCATCGGCGAACCTGGCACGCAGCTCACCATGCGTACGTTCCACATCGGCGGCGCGGCTACCCGCGTCAGCGAGCGCTCCACTCTCGAAGCCAAGAACAATGGCGTGGTCAAGTTCGTCGAACTGCGCCACGTTCAGGGCCGCGGCGGCGCTCTCATCGCCATGAACCGTTCCGGCCTCATCGTTATCCTGGATGAAAAGGGCCGCGAAAAGGAACGCTACCATGTGGTGTACGGCGCGCGTCTCCGCGTCAACGACGGAGATTCCGTCACCCACGGCCAGATCCTTGCCGAATGGGATCCGTTCACCTTCTCGATCCTGACCGAAACCGCAGGCTCGGTGAAGTTCGACGATCTGCGTCCAGGCCTCACGATCGAAGAGCAGGTAGACGAAGTCACCGGATTGTCGCAGCTCGTGGTCACGTTGCCTCCGGGCGACGAGAAGCACCAGCCCGCCATTCTCATCCGCGATTCTTCCGGCAAGGTCCGCAAGAAGTACCTCATGCCTTCCCGCGCCCACTTGATGGTGCAGGATGGCGACGAGGTTCAGGCCGGCGACGTACTCGCGAAGATTCCGCGCGAAACCACCAAGACCAAGGACATCACCGGCGGTCTCCCGCGCGTTGTCGAACTCTTCGAAACCCGCAAGCCCAAGGATCCTGCCGTCATCAGCGAAATCGACGGCGTTGTCCGCTACGGCGAAATCAGCAAGGGCATGCGCAAAATCTACGTGGAAAGCGAGGATGGCAAGACTTCCAAGGAATATGCCATTCCGCGCGGCGTGCACATCAACGTTCAGGAAGGCGAGCATGTCCGCGCCGGTGAAGCGCTCATCGACGGCCCGCTGAACCTGCACGACCTGCTCGCGGTTCTGGGCGAGAAGTACACCCAGGCCTACCTGGTCAATGCGATTCAGGAGGTCTACCGCCTGCAGGGCGTCAACATCAACGACAAGCACATCGAGACCATCTCCCGCCAGATGATGCGCTGGGTGAAGGTCGAAGACGTCGGCGACACCACGTTCCTGCTCGAAGAGCAGGTGGACAAGTTCCGCTTCCGCGAGGAGAACGACCGCGTCATCGCCGAAGGTGGCCGCCCCGCTACGGGCCGTCCGCTGCTTCTTGGCATCACCAAGGCGTCGCTCTCGACCGACTCGTTCATCTCCGCGGCCAGCTTCCAGGAGACCACTCGCGTCCTCACCGAAGCTGCTGTTGCCGGGAAGGTGGATTACCTGCGCGGCTTGAAGGAAAACGTCATCATGGGCCGCCTCATCCCGGCGGGCACCGGACTCGAGCACTACCGCAGTATCCAGTTGCTCACGGAAATGCCCGCACCTGCTCCCGTCGAAGAACTGCCGGAGGCCGCGGAATTCGCAGCCGCCGACGAAGCCGCCGGTCTGGACTTCCTGGGTGGCAAGGATACCGAAGAAGAAGCCGGGGCAGCTACCGAAGGCCTGGAGTAACCGCAACCAGGCTGGACGCTTGCCACCTTTTGAGACAATTTCGGCGCCTCGGATCGCTCCCGGGGCGCCGTTTTTCTTCTAACCGTCCTTTCGTACAGGTATGGCTGAGGAACCGGTTTCGTCCGTGGTCCTTGCCGCTTCTCGCACGTCCTTCTTACTATGAACTTAGCCTGATTCGGAGCCAGTTAAACGTCAATCGACCGTTGGCCTTTGCACATGCACACCGAACAGCAAAACGGCAGCGACCCTAGAGCATCTCCCGGCCGGAAGTCCACTCGTCTTATCGGCGCGCACCTCGATGAATTTGGCAAGCGTCAGAATGAGCTTTGGCGCCTCACCTTTATCGTCCTGCTGATCATCTCGCTTGCCTTCGCCTGGTTTTCCTGGGATGTAATTCGCTCCGCAAAATTTCACATGGAAGTGCTGCCGGTTGGTCTCGTGGTCCTCGTGGTCCTGCTGGGCGCTTACGTCTGGAAGAAGACTCAGGACATCGCAGAACTGAAGGGCCTGGTGCGCGGTCTCGACCAAAAGAGCGAGGCTCTGCCAAGCGACACCCAGTTGGAACATCTCATCGCCATGATTTCGAAGTCCCAACAGGGCTTCCGCGACTTGATCGATTCGTTTGACGACATCCTTCTGGCTCTCAGCCTTGACGGCGAAATCCGCGCGGTCAACCGCAGCTTTGCCGATTTCGTCGGACAGCACTTCCAGGAAATCATCGGGCTACCGCTTACGCAGTTTCTCAGCGACGAGAGCGGGACGTCAAAAGAAACTCTCGCCCGCGGCATGGAACGATTTCTCGAAAGGCGCATCTGGGCTGGGGTCGTGCAAGTGCGCCTCAAGAAAACGGGCGCCGTGCATTTCTTCGATTGCGTCGCTCACGGCATGGTCCGCGACGACAAGGTCCATGGCCTCACCATACTGGCGCGTGACATCACTTCCCTGCGGCGCAGCGAGGCGCGCTTTACCGAGCTGTTTGAAACTCTGCAGGAAGGCATTTACATCGTCACGCCCGACGACAAGATTCTCGAGGTCAACCCGGCTCTCGTCCACATGCTCGGCTACCACTCCAAGGAAGAGTTGCTCGGCAGGCGCGTCAGCGAGGTCTTCGTCGACCCCGACCAGCGGGCCATCCTTGCTCGAGAAGTGAACCGCCAGCCTGAGCCCCGGGGACACGAGATCACGCTGCGTCGCAAAGACGGCGAATCCATCGTCTGTCTCAATACCGCCACCGCGGTGCGCGACACGGGCGGACGCGTTGTCCGCTATCAGGGTGCTCTGGCCGATATCACCGAGCGCCGCGCCATTGAAAAGCGCCTCCACCAGCAACAGGAATTCGCCCGCCGGCTCGTCGATAGCTTCCCCGATCTCATTTTTGTCGTCGATAAACAGCGCGAGTACACCTTTGTCAGTCCCAGAGTCCAGGAAGTCTTGGGCTACGACCAGAACGAAAGCGTTGGGATGATTTTTGGAGAGCGCACCCACCCGGAAGACCGTAGCGCCTTGCTCGCCGTGTTCGATGATCTGCTCTCGAGTAAACGCAGTTTTGCTTCGATCGAGATTCGCATCCGCCATCGAGAGGGTGAATGGCGCCGTTTGCGCTGCCATTTCAGCCCCTTGTTCGATGAAAACGGCCAAATCGAAGGCGTGGTGATCTCCGGGCGGGATATCACGGAAATGAAGCGTCTCGAAGAGCAGTTGATCCAGGCGGAGAAACTGGCTGCCATGGGACAGATGCTCGCCGGCGTCGCTCACGAACTCAACAACCCGCTCACCGCCATCCTTGGCGCCAGCGAGTTGGTGCGCGATCGCCCCGGCGTTGACGAGACCACCAGAAAACAGCTCGAAATGACTCACCGGCAGGCCCGCCGCGCCGCACGCATTGTCCAGAACCTGCTCGAATTCTCCCGTCCCGCTTCTGCCCAGAAGAAATCTGTGGACCTGAATGCGGTTATCGACCGGACTCTGCAATTGCACGAACACTCTCTGCGCCGTAACGCCATTGAAGTGGATTTCCGTCCCTGCCAGGGCCTGCCCTCGATCGTCGGAGACGCCAACCAGCTCATCCAGGTGTTCCTCAATCTTGTAAGCAATGCTGAACAAGCCATCCGCGAAATTCGTCCCTCCGGACGCATCCAGATTCGCCTCCGTCAGGAGGGGGAGCGGGTTCTAACGACGGTGCAGGACGACGGCGCCGGCATAAAGCCGGAAGTCTTGGCGAAACTCTTCGATCCGTTTTTCACCACGAAGCGCCCCGGCGGTGGCACCGGTCTCGGCCTCAGTATCTGCCTCTCGATTATCCGCGAACACGGCGGTGACATTGACGCGGAGACGTTACCCGCGGGGGGCGCTGCGTTCACGGTTTCCCTGCCGGCCTCTCTCCAGGAGTCATCCAGACAGACTCTGCGCGATCCGGATTCTTCGGGCGCCGGCGAAAAGCGCTCCCCAACAATGGATTTGCTCAAGGGCCGTACCATCATGGTTTTGGATGACGAAGAGAGCATCCGGTCGCTGCTCTCGGAAGGCCTGGCGGCTCACGGCCTGAGAGTCGAGTGTGCGGCAAACGCGGAACAGGCTCTAGAGCTCATCCTCTCTCGAAGATACGACGCGGTTCTTTGCGATTTGAAACTTTCTGGATCAGGTCCCAACTCCGATGGCTACAATGTTGCCCAGCGCCTCGGGATGGCCGCCGGCGTCAACAAACCCGAAGTAATCTATATGTCCGGCGACGTGGCGGGAGAGGTAGAAGGGTCCAGCGCCATGGCCAGTGTGCGCCGCTTGCAAAAGCCGTTTCGAATTTCCGATGTTTTGAATATCCTGATGGTCGCGTTCAGCCGGGTGCCAGCTGGCTCTGGGAAGCGCTAGCCGCTCAGAGCTTCCTTAGTTCTTGCCGCTTGATGCGCTGGGGCCATCCACTCCAAAGTCCCAGACAAAATAGTTCAGCCCGTCGGGCAAAATCTCCGCGAGTACATACTCACCAGGAGCTAGCGGCTGGCTCAGCGTGAACCGGTAGACCATCGGCGCCACCTCCCAACGCTGCACCGAAATCGTATCCCGCGCCTGCGAGATTTCCTGTCCAAACAAGCTGCTGATCGACTCCAGTTGCCGGCTGTTATGCACAACCTTGGCTCGGAGCAGTTCTACCTCGGGGCCGGATTCCCCGGGCCGGCTGCTTTTCACGATGGGCGACACGCGGTCTGGATCCGGCGGCACCTCCCGCAGATAGAATTCCGGCGTGGCCGACCGCAGTCTGAGCGTTGCATGGGCACCTGGAATGACCACCGTACGCTTGCCGGGTACGATCGGCACCGGGGACATGATCTGTTCGAGGGTGCGCAGCTTGTCGCTCTTGGTCTGTGAGCCTACCTGCACGAGCAGCTTCACCGATTTGCCTTCGACCGCGAACATCCCCTCCCCTGAGGGCAGGAACACGCCTTGACCCACCTGCAGGCTCGCGTCGATGTCCGCCACGTTGTCCATGCGCTTGGCTTCTTCCTGTTTGTGCACTTTCTCGACCAGCGCGGCTGCGGCTTTATCCTCTGCTGCCACCTCTTTCGTGGTCGCATCCCAGTCGATCATGGATGCCGGGATCTCTTCCCAGTCGCCACGCTCCAGGCTGTAGTAGCGCACGTGGTCCCCGTTCCGCTGGTATTCGCGGATGATCTGATAGGTTCCATCTTTCAAGTAAAGTTTCTTGCCCTTCGGGAAGGCCTCGGGGGTGGCGCTCGGTTTTGGTGTGGTCGATTCCTGTTGTGGCGTGGCCTTTGCTTGCCAGTGTGCCCGAGCAAACGCGAAAGGGAGGCAGAGCAGGCCAAGCAGGCTCAGGCGGGAAAAGTAGGTAGGGATGCGCGAACCAAACATGGAAACCCCGGCGGCCCATTCCGCGGGGAATGGAATACCGCGCCTAAGGCAAGGATAGCGCGGCCGAATGGACGCTAGCAAGGATCGAGAATTTAGGGAAACGGTCGGG
>JGI12627J18819_10000280_pt1 | contig 16599 bp, 9 predicted proteins | sample TexAe_OM1H0_M2_FD_18819 | JGI IMG/M metagenome (IMG submission 18819)
CAACAATCGGAGAGTTGCGGCGCATCGCCCCGCCGGAGAAAACAGCGGGACTGCGCAGATGTGAAGGTGTGTGCGAAAGGAATAAAAACAAAAGTTAAAAACTCTTGACGCGGCCGACTTCGTTAGGGATGTTGATAAATCAGCTTACCGCTCAGAACCCGAGATTATGCGCCCTGTCAGTTTTGACAGATGTGTGGAGATCCGGATCTTTGGAACACGTGCCTAGAGATGGGTCCGACCGGAGAAGCCCCGCCCCCACACTTTCGGAGGGCACTCGTTCATTCCCATTTCTGGAGATTGATCACCCACTGATGTCCTCTCCGGAGGACGAGTTTCATCAGAGAGGTCTACTTGCCTGTCAGTTTTGACAGTTGTTGATTTCGAGGAGTGGAGCAACGCTCTTAAATGAACCACTTTGGCAAGGAGGGTGAATATGGCTCCAGGTGTAGCAGCTGAAAAAGGCACCAATCCTCTAAGTTCATATGGCTTCGCGAGATCCACCGTCTCAGGGACACCTCTTAGCGCCGAAGAATTGCGCAAGACGCACGCATTCTGGCGAGCCTGTAACTACTTGATGCTAGGCATGATCTACCTGCAAGACAATCCCCTCCTGAAAGAGCCTCTGAAGGCGGAGCACATCAAGAACAGACTTCTGGGACACTGGGGCGCGAGTCCGGGTCTGTCATTTGTCTACATACACTTCAACCGCCTCATCAAGAAATACGATTTAGATATGATTTTTCTCGCGGGACCCGGGCACGGTGCCCCCGGGGTTCTCGCCCCGGTCTACCTAGAGGGAGCTTATTCCGAAATTTACACGGATAAGAGTGAAGATGAGCAAGGTTTGCGCGAGTTCTTCAAACAATTCTCCTTTCCAGGCGGAATCGGAAGCCACTGCACACCGGAAACCCCCGGCTCAATTCACGAGGGGGGCGAACTTGGCTACGTCCTCTCGCATGCCTGCGGCGCTGCTTTTGATAATCCCGACCTGATTGTCGCTGCGGTGGTCGGAGACGGTGAGGCGGAGACCGGCCCGCTTGCAACTTCGTGGCACGTAAATAAATTCCTGAACCCCATCCGCGACGGCGCGGTCTTACCGGTGTTGCATCTGAACGGCTACAAAATCAATAACCCTACACTCCTTGCGCGCATCACTCACGAAGAGCTGGAAAGCTTATTCCGGGGTTATGGTTGGACCCCTTACTTTGTGGAAGGCTCTGACCCCGAAAGCATGCATCAAGCGATGGCCGCGACAACGGACCACTGTGTTTCCGAAATTAAGAAAAATCAGCAAGCAGGTCGGAAGACAGGCGTGGCTGACCGAATTCGTTGGCCGATGATTGTATTGCGGACCCCCAAGGGTTGGACCGCTCCGAGGGAAGTCGATGGCCACCGGTTAGAGGGATTCTGGAGGGCACATCAGGTTCCGATGGCGGATGTCAAAAAGAATCCCCAACGCCTTCACGAGCTAGAGAGCTGGATGCGCGCTTACAAGCCAGAAGAACTCTTTGATCAAGGCGGAAAACTGATCCCGGAACTGAAAGAACTTGCCCCAACCGGTGCGCGGCGCATGGGCGCCAACCCTCACGCCAACGGAGGACACCTTAAGAAGGCGCTGCGGCTTCCGGATTTCCAGCAATACGCCATAAAGGTCGATAAACCCGGGACTATTGACGCGGAAAACACACGCACGTTGGGTGCGTATCTTCGAGACGTCATGAAGTTGAACCTGAAAAATTTCCGAGTCTTTGGGCCGGATGAAAACACGTCAAACAAGCTGAATGATATCTATGCTGCCAGCAAGAAGTTTTGGATTGCTGATTACTTCGCGGAGGATGGGGACGGTGGGGAGCTCGCGCCTGATGGGCGAGTAATGGAAATGTTGAGTGAGCACACGGTCGAAGGCATGCTTGAAGGCTACCTGCTCACGGGTCGCCATGGCTTCATTTCGTCTTACGAAGCCTTTATCCATGTCATCGACTCAATGTTCAACCAGCACGCGAAATGGCTCTCCATCTGCAATCACCTCTCGTGGCGCGACAGGATTGCATCTCTGAATATTCTAGTTACCTCAACCGTTTGGAGACAGGACCACAATGGTTTCACCCATCAGGATCCTGGTTTCCTGGACGTGGTTGTCAACAAGAGCTCCGACGTCACACGCATCTACCTACCTCCCGATGTCAATTCACTCTTATCTGTTGCCAACCACTGCCTGAGGAGCGAGAACTACGTGAACGTAATCGTCTGCGACAAGCAGCTCCACCTGCAATACATGAACATGGACGAGGCGATTACAAACTGCACTAAAGGGATTGGAATGTGGGATTGGGCGTGTAACGACCAGGGGACCGAGCCGGATGTGGTGATGGCCTCAGCTGGCGACATACCTACGCAGGAAGCTCTGGCTGCCATTGTCCTGTTGCGACAGGAGTTTCCTGACCTCAAGATCCGTTACATCAACGTGATTGATCTTTTTAAGTTGCAACCGAGCACCGAGCATCCCCATGGCTTGTCCGATCGGGAATTCGATTCTCTCTTTACCGTGGATAAGCCAATTATCTTTAATTTTCATGGATATCCGTGGCTCATCCATCGGTTGGCCTACCGCCGGACGAACCATGGCAACATGCACGTCCGCGGCTACAAGGAGCAAGGAAATATCAATACACCCCTCGAATTAGCGATCGAGAATGAAATTGATCGTTTCAGTCTGGCAATGGACGTCATTAAACGCGTTCCTAGGCTCCAGAGGATCGGAGCTCATGCCATGGAAAAATTTCGCAATGAGCAAATTTCGTGCCGGAACTACGCGTACGAGCATGGTACCGACAAGCCGGATGCTACAGGCTGGAAGTGGCCAGACTAAGTGTTCCGAGCTATTTGCTTAGTCTGGGCGCGTTGAACCAGCCGACTTGCAGTTTATATTCATCGCGCTCGGTCGAAACGACGCGCCTCTGAAACAACGATGAACGTCCTCGTACTTAACTCGGGAAGCTCTAATTTAAAGTTCCAACTGATCGCCACGGATCTTGAGCGGATCTCGCAGAACAATGATGGTCGGCTATGCCGCGGACAGATTGAGAGGATCGGGGGAGAAGCAATCATTGCAGTCCAGACCCGCCAGGGCTTGAAGCAGAAGTTCACAGTTTCGCTTCCCGACATCTCAGCCTCATTGGAATATATCGTGCATTGGATAGTGTCCAATGCCTCGGGAATTGCGGAAGTCCAGGCGATGGCTGACATCCACGCCGTAGGACACCGCGTGGTTCACGGTGGCGAGTTGTTTGCAGAATCCGCCGTCATCACTGACGACGTGTTAAGGGGAATTGAAGAATGCATCGATTTGGCTCCGCTTCACAACCCGAATAACATCAAGGGAATTTTCGCCGCACGACAGGTATTCGGCCCCAAACTGCCCCAGGTGGCGGTCTTCGACACCTCTTTCCACCAGTCCATCCCAGAGCACGCGTTCCTCTATGCCGTGCCCTATCACTTATACCGTCGTCACCACATCCGTCGCTATGGCTTTCACGGCACCTCGCACCGATATGTGACGGACCGATATAGGGCCTTGCGTGCCTTATCCAATGAACGCACCCATGTCATAACGTTGCACCTCGGGAATGGCTGCTCAGCTGCCGCTGTTCGGGGCGGCCGATCGGTCGACACTTCAATGGGGATGACGCCGCTGGAAGGGCTGGTCATGGGGACACGCTCGGGTGACATCGATCCCGCTATCGTAAATCTCATTGCCATCAAAGAAGGACTGTCCACACACGAAGTGGAGGCTCTCCTCAACACCCAATCGGGATTGTTGGGCATCTCTGGGCTGACAAACGATATGCGCGTGCTACTGGAAGAACTGAAGGATCATGACGACCGTAGGGTACGACTTGCAATTGAGGTCTTTTGTTATCGCGCCAGAAGATACATCGGCGCATTCCTTGCCTGCATGGGCAGCGCGGATGCGATCGTCTTCACAGGAGGAATCGGCGAGAACTCCCCAGTCATCCGTGCTCGAATCTGCGAAGGTCTCGAATGGGCTGGATTGAAATTGGACGACAGCCGTAATGCGCAAACGGTCGGATTGGAAGGTCAGATCAGCACGGAGAGCTCCCGTCTGCACGCGTTCGTCATTCCGACTGACGAGGAACTCCTAATCGCCCGAGACACCGTCCGTTGCATAAAAGGCGAACCTCATCCTTCGCAGGCAGAGAGCTCGCCGAAAGTCGAGGAACTGCGGACTTGATGAGGGTGATCGGACCCATAACTCCGCGGATGTGAATATATGTCCCTTCCAGGTTCGCTTAACTATCTTCGCATCGGTGTTCATCAACATCTCTAGGCTTTCGGAGACGAAGCGATGAAAGATGAACTTCCTATAATTTATCTCGCGAGACACGGTGAAACTGCTTGGACCTTGTCGAGGCAACACACCGGCCTCACCGACCTACCACTGACCGAACGTGGCGAACAGACCGCCCGGCGACTCGGCGAACGTCTTAGAGGACTGACCTTCGCAAAGGTACTAACGAGCCCATTGCAGCGCGCACGCCGAACATGCGAACTGGCGGGGTTTGGTTCGGTAGCCGAGGTCGACCCCGACCTCGTCGAGTGGGATTATGGTCAGTATGAAGGACGCCGAGGTGAGGACATCCGCGCGGAGCGCCCGGATTGGAATTTGTTTCGGGACGGTTGTCCGGGAGGGGAGACGCCACAGCAGATCAGTGCTCGAGCAAATAGGGTCGTTGAACGGGTGCGGGCAGTCATGGCTGACGTGCTGCTTTTTACGAGCGGGCACTTCATAAGGGTATTGGCCGCCAGCTGGCTCGGGCTCGAGCCAACTGCTAACAGTCGATATTTCATGCTGAGTACGGCGAGCCTGAGTGCCTTGGGCTATGAAAATGATTTGTCGCGACCAGTGATCCGATTCTGGAACGACACTCGTCACGCAGACGCCGAGCCAGAAATAGCATCGCACGCCATTGTCTGAAGATCGTGATGTTGAAGGACTCGATGTAACTGGGGAACTTCAAAAAGGACAATTTCAATGAGCACAAAGAGCGGTATGGGGGCCGGGACAAGAGCGGTGCAGGAGGATACAGCTAGTCTACTCAAACAATACGGATGCGGTGCCATTCAATTCACAGGAACCGATGGATTGTACGAACGACATCTCCTCTTCGACAACATAAAGGACCTTCGTGCGATGGGAGACCGGGAACGTTTCGAAGCTGTGGCTCGCTCTGTGCGAGATGTCCTTTCGCAGAGATGGGTACTCACCGAAAAAACATACGAACGCGAAAATCCCAAGCGGGTCTATTACGTTTCGATGGAGTTCCTTATCGGCCGCTCGTTGGCCAACAATGTCTCCAACCTTCTGCTGGATCCACTGGTCGTTCAATCAGCGGAGCAGAAAAAAATTGACCTGCTCTCCCTGCTGCAACAAGAGCCCGACGCGGGTCTGGGAAACGGCGGCCTTGGTCGTCTCGCTGCGTGCTTTCTGGATTCCATGGCTACCCTGCAACTTCCTGCAATGGGCTATGGCCTTCGCTATGAGTACGGCATGTTTAAGCAGACTATTCAGGATGGCTGGCAATATGAGGTGCCGGACAATTGGCTGCGCCATCAGGACCCTTGGGAGGTCGCTAGCCCGTATGAGCGTGTGGAGATTAAACTGAACTGTTCCTTTGTCCTGCGCGAAGGCACGCTCCGCGCGATCGCAAGCCGCGAGTCCTATCTCTACGGAATCCCCTACGATCGGCCCGTGGTCGGCTACGGGGGCAAAAACATTAATACGCTTCGCCTGTGGGCTGCAGCGGCACCGGATTATTTTGATTTTCAGGAGTTCAGCAGTGGGGATTTCGTGGGTGCACTCGCAGAGACCTTAGCGGCCGAATCAATTACCCGAGTGCTGTATCCGGACGATACGACCAGCCTGGGTCAGGCGCTGCGCTTCGTACAGGAATACTTTCTTGTTGCGTGCTCGCTCGCCGATCTCGTTCGCCGCTTCCGGCACAACAACCAAGATTGGAACGCCTTCCCTGAAAAAGTAGCCATTCAACTCAACGATACGCATCCGACGATGGCCGTTCCCGAGTTGATGCGGATCCTGCTGGACGACGCACATCTGGGCTGGGATCAGGCTTGGGACATCACCCAAAAAACGCTCGCCTACACCAATCACACACTGCTGCCAGAAGCACTCGAAAAGTGGCCGGTGGATTGGTTTGCGAGGGTCGCGCCCCGACTTCTGGAGATTATCTATGAGATCAACCGCCGATTCCTCGACGACGTGCGGGCCAAATTCCCCGGGGATGACGGTCTTGTTTCCCGGGTGAGCCTGATTGAGGAGGGCGCAGTCCGCAAAGTGCGTATGGCGAATCTTGCCATAGTGGGGTCGCACAGCACCAACGGCGTGGCCGCAATTCATTCGCAGCTTCTTCGCACTACGACGGTCAAGGAACTCGCGGAGATTTTTCCGGAGCGTTTCAATAATAAGACAAATGGCGTGACCCCGCGCCGATGGCTGAGGCTCTGCAACCCGCCATTGGCGCGTGTGATTACTGAGGCCATCGGCGATGGCTGGATTACAGATCTCAGCCAGCTGTCCCGGCTGAAACCAGTCGCGGACGATGCGAGTTTCCGAAGTGCCTTTCTGAAGGCCCAAAACGAGTGCAAAGCGCAATTTGTCAATTGGCTGAAGGCCACCTTGAACCTGACCGTCGACCCCCTAACGATTTTTGATTCCCAGGTGAAGCGCATTCACGAATACAAACGACAGCTCCTGAACGCCTTGCGCATTATTGTGATTTACAACCGGCTCCGCGAAAATCCAGGCCTTGAGGTGCCGCCCCGCACTTTCTTTTTTGCGGGCAAGGCCGCACCGGCCTATCGATTCGCGAAGCTCATCATCAAATTCATTAACAATCTCGCTGGGACCATCGACGGCGACCCCGCCGTGAAAGGCCGACTGCGGGTTTTGTTTCTTCCCGATTACCGGGTTTCTCTGGCGGAGCGCTTGATCCCCGCGAGCGACGTCTCCAACCAGATTTCGACTGCCGGATACGAAGCGAGCGGCACGAGCAATATGAAATTCATGATGAACGGTGCGATAACGATTGGGACCCGCGACGGAGCAACTATCGAGATGGCCGAAGCGGCTGGTGAGGAAAACCTATTCCTATTCGGGTTGACGGCGGACCAGGTGGCCGGCAGCCGCGGCTGGTACAACCCGCACTGGCACTATGAAAATGAGCCAGAAACCCGTGCAGCCTTGGACTTGATTTCCTCCGATTACTTTAGCCGCAATGAACCAGGGGTCTTTATGCCGCTTCAGGACACGCTCCTGACCCACGGGGACTTCTACATGCACCTGGCGGATTTGAAGTCCTATTTGCAAGCAGATCAGAGGCTCGTCGAACTGTACGCCAACCCGGACAACTGGGCTCGCAAGGCCATTTTGAATGTTGCGAGTTCCGGGAAGTTTTCAAGCGACCGCACAATCAAGGATTACGCGGCCGACATATGGAAGGCAGAACCATGTCCGGTACCGTAAGCGCGAAAGCATCGACCATCGGCCTGAAGAACCAGATGTCGATTTCACCGCTTGCGGGACAGCCCGCGCCAAAAGCGATGTTAGTGGATGTGTCGAGGCTCGAACAGGAATACCTAGAACGTGAGCCGGATGTCACCGATCCCAACCAATGGGTGAACTTCGGTACGAGCGGGCATCGCGGCTCTCCTCTGAACGGTAGCTTCACGGAAACGCATATATTGGCTATTACGCAGGCCATCTGTGACTATCGGCGAAGTCATGGAATGGACGGTCCTCTCTACCTGGGAAAAGATACCCACGCGCTCTCTTCTCCTACTCAGCGCACTGCGCTGGAAGTGCTGGCGGGCAACCGCGTGGAGGTCATCCTTCAAAAGGATGACGGAGTTACCCCGACCCCGGTCATCTCCCGAGCAATCCTTGCCTATAATCGAGGCCGCCACGAGCACCTTGCCGATGGCATTGTAATTACTCCGTCGCACAACCCACCGCGGGACGGCGGCTTCAAGTACAACCCACGCAACGGCGGACCCGCCGATACAGGAGTGACACAGTGGATCGAGACACGAGCCAATGAGCTGATGCGACAGAGAAATGCAAATGTGAATCGCGATGTGTTCGAGAGAGCAATCCGAGCGGCGACGACACACCAAGAAGACTTCATCCTTCCCTATGTAACCGATTTGCGAAATGTAGTGGACATGGAGGCGATCCGGGCCGCTGGGATCAAGCTCGGTGTGGACCCGCTCGGCGGCGCGGCGCAACCATATTGGGAGCCCATTAACTCCACCTATGGAGTGAACATCGTTGTCACGAATCCAGTCATAGACCCGACTTTTTCATTTATGACGGTCGATCATGACGGGGAAATCCGGATGGATTGCTCGAGTCCTTATGCCATGGCTCGCCTGATTGGCCTCAAGGATCGTTACCGTCTTGCTTTCGGAAACGATCCGGATGCAGATCGGCACGGAATCGTCACACCCACTGCGGGATTGATGAATCCCAATCACTATTTAGCTGTAGCGATTCGATACTTGCTCACACATCGTCCCCTATGGTCCACCGAAGCCGCGGTCGGAAAAACATTGGTGAGCAGCAGCATGATCGATCGCGTCGTGAACAAGCTCAACCGCCAGTTATCGGAAGTTCCGGTCGGCTTCAAATGGCTCGCGGAGGGCCTATCCGATAGATCGTACTGCTTCGGCGGCGAGGAAAGTGCAGGAGCTAGTTTCTTGCGGTTCGATGGTTCCGTTTGGACGACTGATAAAGATGGTCTCATCATGGATCTGCTTGCGGCCGAAATTACAGCTCGCACGGGAAAGGATCCAGGTGAGCACTATCAGGAATTGACCGCGGAGTTTGGCACACCCTATTACAAGCGCATTGACGCACCCGCCACGCCGGAACAGAAGGCGAAATTGCAGAAATTGGCCCCGGAGGATGTCAAGGAGTCCGATCTGGCTGGCGAGCCGATCCTCAGCAAACTCACCCAAGCCCCGGGAAACAATGCCCCCATCGGGGGCCTGAAGGTCGTGACCGCAAGCGGCTGGTTTGCTGCCCGGCCTTCGGGCACTGAGAACATTTATAAAATTTACGCAGAGAGCTTCAGGGATCAAACCCACCTCAATGCACTTGTAAGCGAGGCGCAACAAATAGTGGATAACGCATTGCTATGAAGCTCGCTGATGGCAGGGAGCACGCGAAGGATGACCAATCAAACCCACCCGAAAAATCTACTGCCCTTCCCGCCGGATTATCGGGCCTCCGGCGTGCTGCTACATATTACTTCCCTGCCCTCGCCTTACGGCATTGGCGACATGGGACCAACCGCATTCGCGTGGGTCGACCAGCTAGCGGAAGCAGGCCAGAGTCGGTGGCAGGCCCTCCCGTTTGGTCCGACCGGATACGGTGACTCTCCCTATCAAGCTCTCTCGTCATTTGCCGGCAATGGATTGCTGATCAGTCCAGAGCTCTTGCTCGCGGATAGGTTGCTGCCAGCGAGGGCCGGCGAAGGTCGTTTATTCCCATCGAGCTACGTCGATTATCCCGCAGTCATTCAGTTCAAACACGGTCTGCTCGACCAGGTATGGGCTCGCTTCAGAGCGGGTGTCCGTCAGGAGTTACGTTCGGATTACGAGCAGTTTTGCCATGAGCAGGCGCACTGGCTAGAAGACTATGCTCTCTTCCGCGCCCTGAAGCAGAAGTACCACGGCGCGTCATATTTATCTTGGCCTCGAGAATTGGTTCGGCGGACTCCTGCCGCTATGGCTCAAGCCAGGGTCGAGCTATCGAATCAGATCGACAAAATTCGTCTCGCCCAATTCTTGATCGTCCGGCAAGCACGAAACCTCAAGGAACATGCGCATGCCAAGGGGGTCGGATTGATCGGCGACCTTCCGTTTTTTGTCTCACCTGATTCGAGCGATGTATGGGCCCACCCAGAACTATTCCTGCTCGACGAAAAATGTCATCCCCGCTTCGTCGCCGGAGTGCCCCCCGACTACTTCAGCGAGGACGGACAGCTCTGGGGCAATCCTATGTACGATTGGGACGCACTCGGGCGCACGGGTTTCCGATTTTATATTGACCGCTTGCGCGCTCTCTTTGCCCATGTGGATGTGATTCGCCTGGATCATTTTCGGGCCTTCACTGCTGCCTGGCACATACCGGCCGAAGCAAAGACTGCTCGAACAGGGCACTGGGTGCCAGGCCCAGGTGCGGACTTTTTCAATGCGGCGCAGAAAGAATTCGGCTCTCTGAGATTCATCGCTGAGGACCTTGGGTTGATCACACCAGATGTTCGCGCACTGCGCGATCAATTTCATATTCCGGGAACAAAAGTGCTTCAGTTCGCCTTCGATGGCAAGTCTGATAACCCCCATCTCCCGGAGAACTATCCAACGAACGCCGTTGTGTACACCGGGACCCATGATAACGACACGACTCGTGGCTGGTTCGAATCTCTTCCCGAAAGTGAACAGAGGCGCGTGTGGGACTACCTGAATCGAACTAACGGAGACAGCAGTGAGATCGTTGGAGAACTGCTCCGCTTGGCCTGGTCTTCGGTTGCTGCGCTCGCAATCGCTCCCTTGCAAGACCTGCTCAATCTAGGAAGCGAAGCGCGGATGAATACGCCCGGTTCTGCTGGGTCGCAATGGCGATGGCGCTTCACAGAGGACATGATAGACCCATCGGTTTTTGAGCGTCTTAGGATTCTCACAGCGAAATCAAATCGATTGCGCCTGCCACGCAACTCGCCCGCAGCAAGTGCGGTTCAAGCGGCAATGTGAGCGCCGGGCAGGCGCTGCTTGACAGCTTTGATGGAGGTGAGAAATGAAAGCGACACAACTGCTCCATAATTTGGGACAGAGCATCTGGCTCGACAACATCACGCGTGAATTACTCGATAGCGGCACGCTCAAGCGTTACATCGAGGAGCTGTCCGTAACCGGACTCACATCGAATCCCACGATTTTTAATCTTGCCATTCATAACAGCACCGCTTACGACTCTGACATCCGCAAAAGATTAGCGGAGGGCAAATCCGGCGAAACTCTCTTTTTCGAGCTAGCGCTGGAAGACCTGACACGGGCCGCTAACCTGTTTCGCCCGATCCACGATCGTACCAACGGTGTGGATGGGTGGGTCTCGCTGGAAGTGTCACCGTTGCTCGCATTCGACACCGCCAAGACACTGGCGGCTGCTAAGGACCTCCATGCCCGGGCGGCGCGGCCCAACCTTTTGATAAAGATTCCTGGCACGAAGGAAGGCCTGCCTGCCATCGAGGATGCAATCTTTGCCGGAATTCCTATCAACGTGACGCTCTTATTTTCGAGCGACCAGTATCTAGCGGCGGCTGAAGCGTTCCTACGAGGCGTCGAGCGGCGTATCGAAGCTGGGCTCAAGCCCAATATAGGCTCGGTGGCGTCGGTTTTTATCAGCCGATGGGATGCCGCAGTCACCGGGAAGGTCCCCCGCAATTTGAAAAACAAGCTCGGGATCGCCGTCGCGATGCGCACCTACAAGGCGGCGCGCAACTTGCTCAGCTCGCCACGCTGGCACCGGATCTACAACGCCGGCGCCTTTCCCCAACGCCTCTTGTGGGCCAGCACGGGAACGAAGGACCCCACTGCGTCGGACGTTCTCTACGTCAAAGCTCTCGCGGCACCATTTACGGTCAACACCATGCCCGAGGCAACCTTGAAAGCGCTTGCGAATCAGAAGTCACTCGGATCGATTCTGCCGGACGATGGCGGAGACTGTGAACAAGTGCTGTCGCAATTTGCTTACGCCGGCATCGACATCAATGCTCTCGCTGCTCAGCTTCAGGACGAGGGAGCCAAGTCATTCGTTAAATCCTGGAACGAGCTGATGTCTGAAATATTGTCCAAGACCGAGGTGCTCAAGAAAGCTGCCAGTCAAGGCATGGCATAATCGGGGGGTGGTTGTTCCGGAGTGATACCACTTTACGAAAAGCGGCGTGCGATGAAGACCCATTTCAGGGATCTACTTGTCGCAGGCATCAACAGGATCCATGCCATGGAAGTTCCGGCAAGCAAGAATTCGCAGACCGAGGAGAGGGGTCATGAGTGCTACGCAGATTTCTCCGTCATTGGCAGAGAATGACGTTGCCCANCTGTCAATCAACACCATCCGCACTCTTTCGATTGACGCGGTCCAGCAAGCCAACTCAGGTCATCCCGGAACACCGATGGCACTGGCGCCGGTCGTCTATTGTTTGTGGCAGCGTTTTCTGCGCTTTGACCCTGACCATCCAATCTGGCCCAATCGCGACCGCTTCGTGCTTTCGGCTGGTCACGCTTCGATGCTGTTATACGCGATGCTGCATTTGACCGGAGTGAAAGCCGTCAATCCCAGGTACGAAACTCTTGGTCACCTCTCTGTGACCTTGGAGGACATTCAGCAATTTCGGCAATTGGACAGCAAATGCCCCGGACATCCGGAATACCGTTGGACCTCAGGTGTCGAGACCACGACGGGCCCGTTGGGACAAGGGGTTGCTACGAGTGTGGGCATGGCGATCGCAGCTCGATGGTTTGCCAGCTACTTCAATCGTCCGGGCTTTGAACTGTTCAACTACGATGTTTATGCCCTGTGCGGCGACGGATGCATGATGGAGGGGATCTCCGGAGAGGCCGCCTCGCTAGCCGGACACCTCAAACTCTCCAAACTGTGTTGGATCTACGACAACAACAACATCACCATCGAGGGCAACACGGCATTAACTTACAGCGAGGATGTTGCTGCCCGATTCATAGGGTATGGCTGGAACGTGACGCGTGTGGGTGATGCCAACGACTTGGATCTGCTCGAGCGCGCATTCCGTACCTTCAAGAATGAAAAGGAGCGGCCCACCCTAATCATCGTCGATAGTCACATTGCCTACGGTGCCCCGAACAAACAAGACACCAGTGCTGCGCACGGCGAGCCATTGGGCGAACAAGAGATCAGACTGACAAAACGCCATTACGGTTGGCCAGAAGACGCCAAATTCCTCGTGCCTGAGGGCGTGCGCGATCATTTCCGAGAGGGTGTGGGTGCGCGTGGTCAAGCGCTGCGCGACGCTTGGATGGTTCAGTTTGATTCCTACCGACATCAGTACCCACAACTTGCGGACCAAGCCTACCGGATTCTCCGCCGCGAACTGCCCGATGGTTGGGATCAAGGACTGCCAATCTTCGACGCAGATCCCAAAGGGATCGCAACTCGAGACGCTTCCGGCCGAGTGTTGAACGTGCTTGCAAAGAATGTACCTTGGCTGCTCGGAGGCTCGGCGGATCTCGCCTCGTCCTGTAAGACACGACTCACCTTCGAAGGCGCCGGTGACCTTAGCGCTGAGAACCCCGCCGGACGAAATCTCCACTTTGGCATTCGGGAACATGCCATGGGCGCTATCCTGAACGGCTTATCACTATCCAAGGTTCGGCCCTTTGGATCTGGGTTCTTGATCTTCAGTGATTACGGCCGGGCGGCGATTCGCCTGAGCGCCTTGATGGAAATCCCGGTCATACATATTTTCACGCATGATTCGATCGGAGTCGGTGAGGATGGCCCCACCCACCAGCCAATCGAGCATCTTGCCTCGTTGCGCGCCATCCCCGGATTGATCACCCTGCGTCCGGCGGACGCCAATGAGGTCGTTGAAGCGTACCGTTACATCATGCAACTGACTCATGAGCCGGCCGTGCTGATACTCTCGCGTCAGGCCTTGCCGACACTCGATCGCCGCAAGTACTCAGCAGCTTCAGGTGTTGCGCGCGGGGCCTACGTTCTCGGCGACGCTCCGGACGGGAACCCTGAAGTGATTCTCATTGCCTCTGGAAGTGAAGTCAGTTTGTCCGTAGAGGCTCACGAAAAGCTGCTTGCTGAGGGCATTCGTTCTCGGGTGATCTCGATGCCGTCGTGGGAAATTTTTGACCATCAGCCAGAGGATTACCGGGACAGCGTGCTACCGCCGAACATCCGGGCACGAGTAGCCGTTGAGCAGGCCTCCACTTTCGGATGGGAGCGCTACACCGGCCTGGAGGGCCGCATCATAGGCATGAAGACTTTCGGGGCCTCGGCGCCTCTCAAAGAACTTCAGAGAAAATTCGGATTTCAACCAAACCTCGTGGTTACGGCGGCCAAGCAGTTGCTCCAGAGGGGGTAAGCAATGTCCCAAACTCGGGCGGGCCAGCCGAGCGCTCTGGGAGCAGCTGCGACCGGAGCGAGCGCGCAACCAATCCATTCACCGCTAGTGAGTCCAGGCGCGAATGCTGGACAAAGCTCCCCTCTTGGCGCCACGGTCTGCTCCGGTGGCGCGAATTTCAGCCTGTACTCACGTGGCGCTACAGCCATCGAACTACTGCTCTTTGCCAAGGAAGAGGACGTGCAACCCGCCCATGTGGCCTCTCTGAATGAAACGGTCAATCGCACCTACCACTACTGGCATGTTTTCATTGCCGGTGTGGGAGCGGGGCAGTTGTATGGATATCGCGTCCATGGACCATTCGATCCCTCCCGAGGGTTGCGTTTTGATGCTGCCAAGGTCCTGCTCGACCCGTACGGTCGCGGTGTCGTTGTGCCCAGGAACTACTCGCGTGAAGCGGCCGCCGGAAAAGGTGATAACGCCGCGACAGCGATGAAGAGCGTTGTCGTAAACCCACATCTGTATGACTGGGAAGGCGATACGCCGCTTCGGCGGCCATCGTCTCAAACGATTATCTATGAAGTGCACATGAGGGGATTTACGCGCCATCCGGGCTCCGGCGTCTCCGAGGAAATTCGCGGAACTTATCGTGGACTCATGGAGAAGATTCCATACCTTCAGGATCTAGGCGTCTCGGCCGTGGAACTTCTCCCGGTATTTCAGTTCGATGCTCAGGATTGTCCGCCCGGTCGCGTCAACTATTGGGGGTACGCACCGGTCTCCTTTTTCGCACCGCACCAGGCCTACAGCTCTCGGCAGGATCCGCTAGGCCCCATTGACGAATTTCGCGATATGGTCAAGGCCCTGCACCGGGCGGGGATTGAAGTCATCCTGGATGTGGTCTTCAACCATACGGCAGAAGGCGATCAGAGCGGGCCAACATTGAGTTTTCGCGGACTCGACAACCGTACCTACTATATTTTGGAAAAGGACCTGTCCCGTTATGCGAACTACAGTGGCACGGGAAACACGCTCAACGCCAACGATCCGATAGTTCGCCGAATGATTGTAGACAGCCTCCGCTATTGGGTCGAACAGATGCACGTGGATGGTTTCCGTTTCGATCTTGCCTCGATCCTCGCACGAGATTCCGGTGGTAAGGTGATGGCCAGCCCCCCCGTTCTATGGGATATCGAGTCGGATCCGGTGCTGGCCGGGACAAAGATGATTGCGGAAGCATGGGACGCCGCAGGACTGTACCAGGTCGGCAGTTTTGTTGGAGATAGTTGGAGGGAATGGAACGGGCGCTTTCGTGATGACGTACGGAGTTTTTTTCGTGGCGACTATGGCTCAGTCCAGCATTTCGCGGACCGGCTTGTGGGCAGCCACGAGATTTATCTTCACAAGGAACGCGAAGCCGAGCAGAGCGTGAACTTCGTAACGTGTCATGACGGATTCACCCTCAATGATCTGGTCTCCTACAACCGGAAGCACAACGAAGCGAACGGGGAAGATAACCGGGACGGCACAGACGACAACCGAAGCTGGAATTGTGGTTTCGAGGGCCCAACACACGACCCGGCAATCGAAAAGCTCCGAAACCGCCAAGTGAAAAATTTTATGACGGTTACTTTGCTTTCCCTTGGTCTGCCGATGTTTGTGATGGGCGACGAAGTCCGCCGGACGCAGGACGGCAACAACAATGCCTACTGTCAGGACAACCAGGGCAACTGGTTCGATTGGTCTCTGCTCACAAAGCATGCGGACATCCATCGCTTCGTGAAATTGGTCATCGCAAGGCGGCTACTCCGAGGCAGTGACCCCGAGCGCCAGCGTATGACCTTGACTCAATTAATCAGCGAAGGGATCAAGGGCTGGCATGGAGTCAAACTCAATCAGCCGGACTGGAGCAAGGAATCCCACAGTGTTGCGCTTAGTGTTGAGCTGCGCAACGAAGCCCTGCTTTTCTACCTCATATTCAATGCTTACTGGGAACCTCTTGACTTCGTATTCCCGCAAATCGGAACGGGCGAGGGAGGTTCTTGGCGCCGCTGGATCGACACTTTTCTAGAGGCACCCCAAGATATCGTCCCCTGGCAAGAAGCACCCCCTGTTGTCAAGCAGAGTTATCGAGCCGGACCTCGGTCTGTGATCGTTCTCTGGGCAAACCTTGGCAGTTAAGTGAAGTAGCAACCACTTCCGTCCTCGACGGTTCTCTCAGAGATGGAATTGCTGTTGAGAAATCTCAATATAAAAGGCGCCCACTTTGAGGTAGGTTTTGATCGCTCGCATCACCACCTACCGAAAGGAACGCCGTTGTGAACCAAGCAAAGTATATTGGCATGGACGTTCATCAGGCAACGATCTCGGTTGCGGTCATGGATTCCGC
>JGI12627J18819_10000281_pt1 | contig 16583 bp, 13 predicted proteins | sample TexAe_OM1H0_M2_FD_18819 | JGI IMG/M metagenome (IMG submission 18819)
GCGATGTTGCGGTTCGGGACCGTAAGCAATATTCGCGTGGCGCTTGTAGGAACCGAAAGCGGCGGGCGCATTCGCAGCAAAAAACCCGAGCCGCGAACAGCCTTCGAGGAACAGTGCCGAGAGGCCTGCAAGCGCGGTGCGGCGCGAAAGTGCGTCCGCGTTATCGGCAGGCATATGAGGGGCGGCTTTGCGCATCGAGCACGCCGTGATGGATCAACCATTCGCGCGCATCGTCAGCGTCGCTCTCGAACCATGCAGAAGCGCTTCCCAGCCTGAAGGTGTATCCCCACGCATCCATGTCGCTGCACATGCGCAGCCTTCCGGCGTTGGGAATGAAATCGGCCAGGATGATCTGCAGATAACAAACGGCATTTTCTTCGGCGTGATCGCCGCCGGCGTCGGTATCCAGGCCCGCGCGGCGTTCCGGTGTCATGCAAATGAAATGCGCCCCTTCGTGCAGGACCGAGTGCAGAGGTGTGTCGAGGCGGGCAAATATCTTGGATCCCATCAAACCGGCTTCGCGTTCGCCCCAATATGATCCGGGGATGATTTCGTCGGGCGCCACCAGTTGGAGCGTGAGGCCATAGCGATCCAACAACATTTGCAGTGAAAGCCGGTCAATGGCGTTTAGCAGGAGCACCGTGGGAGGGCACGCCGGTGTTACTTCAAGCTCGTCAGCCGGCGCATGGTGATTGCGACCAAGTCTCTGGCCATTTGCTGCCGAAGAATGTCCGCCTCGTGCTCCTTGGCCAGCTGCAAGGTCTCGTCGAAGCTGAAATCCTTGGAAAGACTGATGGTCTGCGGGGCCAATAGCTCCTTGCCGGTGCCATGCACGCTGAACGTCACCGTATACGTGAGCTCGTATTCGGTGGGGATGTTTTTCGCGGACACGGCGAGCGTTCGCTGCTCCACCAGATCCTTGGTGACGTCGACGGTAGCGGTCGCTCCCTCCCGGGCAATCTGCAACGTCGCTCCCGACGCTTTGAGCTGATGCTCGAATTCACGCGAAAAATCGGTGTAGGGGTCCTTGAGCGACAAATAGGGGCGAGCCATCACCGCCGGCAGCGGGTCGCTGCCTGCCAATCGGAAGCCGCAGCCGCTCAGGGCGCAAATGCCTATCAAGATGCAGTATTTGGCGGTTGCCACAGAGCATTACACCACGATGTTCACGAGCTTGCCGGGCACGAAGATCAGTTTGCGCACCGGCGAGGCGCCGATGAATTTTTGAACATTGACGTCGGCGAGCGCCGCCGCCCGGACCGCAGCCTCATCGGCATCGACGGCCACGGTGATGTGCGCGCGCAGCTTGCCGTTCACTTGCACGACCAATTGACGTGTCGCCGACAGCATCGCCTCGGGATCGACGGCGGTCCAGGATTCATCGATCAGCGCCGCTCTGTGGCCCAAGTGTCGCCACAAGACATGGGTGACGTGCGGAATCACCGGCGACAGCGCCAGTACGGCGATCTCGAGCGCCTCTTGGACGACGCTGCGATCCTGCGCTTCCGTGTGGGAAAACTTGGTCACGGCATTCAACAGTTCCATGACAGCCGCGATCGCCGTATTGAAGGTGCGCCGCCGGCCGATGTCATCGGTGACCTTGGCGAGGGTTTGGTGCGACTGCCGCCGAAGCGTTCGTTGCGCCTCGGTAAGGGCCGGCTTATCGAGAGGCGCCGCCGGACCCAGTGAAATGTGATCGTGAACAGCCTTCCAGAGGCGCTTGATGAATCGAAAGGAGCCCTGCACTCCTTCATCGGACCACTCGAGGGTCTGCTCCGGCGGCGAGGCAAACATCATGAACAGGCGCGCCGTGTCGGCCCCGAACTCGTCCACGAGCGTTTGCGGATCGACGCCGTTGTTCTTGGACTTCGACATGGTCACCACGCCGCCCGACTCTACCTTCTGGCCATCCTCGCGCAGCACCGTCACTCGCTGCTGAGTGACCGGATCGACGGCCACGACGACGTCTGCGGGATTGAAGTATTGCACCCGCCCCGATTCGGGTTTGCGAAAGAAGACCTCGTTCAACACCATGCCCTGGGTGAAGAGGCGCGCAAAGGGCTCCTTGAAAGAAAGCGCGCCCATGTCGCGCATGAATCGCGTCCAGAAGCGGGCGTATAGCAGATGCAGAATGGCATGCTCGATGCCGCCGATGTACTGATCCACGGGCAGCCAATACTGGACCCGATAATCGACCATCGCCTGATCGTTGTCGGAGCAGGCGAATCGCAAGAAATACCAAGACGAGTCGACGAAGGTATCCATCGTGTCGGTCTCGCGCCGGGCGTTGCCTCCGCACGAGGGACAATTGACGTTCAAGAACCTCTCGTCCTTGAGCAACGGATTACCGCTGCCGTCCGGCACCAGGTCAACCGGCAGAATCACGGGCAGTTGATCGTCCGGCACCGGCACAGCCCCGCATCCGGGACAATGAATGATCGGAATCGGGCAGCCCCAATAGCGTTGCCGGGAAATGCCCCAATCGCGCAACCGCCAGGTCGTGCGCTTTTCGCCCAGACCCTTCGCGGACAAATCGCGGGCAACGGCATCGACGGCAGCCTCGTACTTCAGCCCGTCGTAGTTTCCAGAATTCACGCAGCGTCCGTGGTCCGAATACCAGGGCTCCCAGGCGGCCAACGAATAAGGCCGCCCCTCGACATCGATCACAGGTTTGATGGGCAGATGATATTTCTTGGCGAATTCAAAATCGCGTTCGTCGTGCGCGGGCACGCCCATCACGGCGCCGTCGCCATAGCTCATCAGCACGTAATTGCCGACCCATACCGGCACCTGTTCGCCGCTCAAGGGGTGCTTGACATGGAGGCCCGTGGGCATGCCCTTCTTTTCTTGGGTCGCGAGTTCCGCCTCGACCGCAGGACCGCGGTTGCACTCCTCGATGAATGCCGCCAGCTTAGGATTGTTCTGCGCTGCCAGTATCGCCAAGGGATGCTCGGCAGCCACGGCACAGAAGGTCACTCCCATGATTGTGTCGGCACGCGTCGTGAAGGCGTAGAGCACGCCGCCTCCGCCGATGTCGTGCGGGAATCCCAGCCGAACGCCTTCGCTGCGGCCGATCCAGTTGGCCTGCATGGTGCGCACGCGCTCCGGCCACTCCTGCATGTCCTTCAGGGCATCGAGCAGATCCTCGGCGTACGCCGTGATCTTCAAATAGTACATCGGGATTTCGCGCTTCTCGACCAGCGCGCCAGTGCGCCAGCCGCGCCCGTCGATCACTTGTTCATTCGCCAGCACGGTCTTATCGACCGGATCCCAATTGACCAAGCCTGTCTTTTGATAGGCAATGCCCTTTTCGAGCATGCGCAAAAACAGCCACTGGTTCCATCGGTAGTAGTTGGGACTGCAGGTCGTGAGCTCGCGCTTCCAATCGAGCCCATAGCCCAAGGATTTGAACTGCGCCTTCATGTGCGCAATGTTGTCCAACGTCCACTTCGCGGGCGGCACGCCGTTCGCGATGGCGGCATTCTCGGCCGGCAGGCCAAAGGCGTCCCAGCCCATGGGCTGCAGCACATTGCGCCCATTCATGCGCATGAATCGCGTCAGCACATCGCCTATGGTGTAATTGCGCACGTGCCCCATGTGCAAGCGTCCGCTTGGATAAGGAAACATGCACAGGCAATAGTACTTCGGGCGGCTGTCGTCTTCCTTGGCCTCGAAGGTGCGCTGTTGGTCCCAATAATGCCGTGCCTCCGCTTCGACAGCGGCGGGTTCGTATCTTTCTTGCATGATTGGGGCTCAGAATACCCGACTTGACGAGAAGCCGTGAACTGCTCTTTGACTTGAAGGACGAATGCGAAACTTGAATTTCTACGGCGCGTTGGGTCTGTCGACCTTAAGCGGCTGTCTATGGTTTCTAGCGGTCACTCCGTTCGATTTTTCCTTTCTTGCCTGGTTCGCCGCGGTCCCCATGCTGGCGGCAATCGAGAAAGCGGGCAGCTTCCGCCGCGCGTTATTCTTGGGTTGGTGGGCCGGCGTGGTCGAGACCGGGGGCGGATTTTATTGGCTGATCGATGTCATGCGCCGATTTGCGGATTTTCCGTGGGTGGGCGCGGTCGCGGTATTCCTCCTGTTTTGCGCGGCGCGCGCAATTATTTTTCTTCTCTTCACCGCGGCCGTCTGCAGCGTTCGAAAACGCGTGCAGGTGCCGATGACGATTCTCGCGCCTATCGGCATGGTGAGCAGCGAGCTGCTGGTGCCGCAGCTGTTTCCCTGCGGCCAGTGGATCAGCCAGGCGTGGAACCCTCTGGTCATCCAGATCAGCGAGTTGACGGGCCCCTTGGGCGTGACGGCGCTGCTGATGCTGGTGAACGGCGCGCTGTACGACTTGACGCAAAGTGCGCGGGCGGCGCGCTACCCGGCGCTGGCCGCCGGCGCGCTGCTCTGCGCCGCGCTGATATTCGGCGCGGTTCGAATTCGTCAGGTCGACGAGATCGTGGCGCATGCTCCGCGGCTGAAAGTTGGGTTGGTGCAGCCGAATTTTGCCTACAGCATGGATGGTGAGTTCTCGCGCGAGGAAGCATTGCGCCAATTGACCGCTCTTCAGGAACAATCGCAGCGCCTGGAACGACGCGGAGCTCAATTGCTGGTGTGGAGCGAGGGAAGTTTCCCGATCGCCGTGCCGCGCGATTTCACCGCCGATTTCCCGGCGGAATCGCTGGCGATGATCCGCCGGGGATTCAGCGTTCCGACCATGATCGGCGCCGAGATGTACGATGCCGCGCGCGAAGATGCCTTCAATTCCGCCGTGCTTCTCGACGGGAATGGCAAGGTCGCGGGCCGCTATGACAAAGTGCGCCTGTTGGCCTTTGGCGAATATATCCCCGGCATCGAAACTTTCCCGTGGCTGCGCAACCTGCTGCCCGCCGGTGCGGGCCGATTCACCGCTGGAGCCGGCCCCGGCGTGATTTCAATGCAGGATCCAAGCGGCCGCGACTGGCGACTGGGCCCCGTGATTTGCTATGAAGATATTCTGCAAGGATTCTTGCGCGGCGTCGGCCGGTTGCACCCGAATTTGCTGGTCAATTTGACCAGCGATTCCTGGTTTGGCGCTGAAACTGAGCCGTGGGAACACATGGCGCTGTCGGTATTCGCCAGCGTCGAGCTGCGCGTCAGCATGGTGCGTTCGGTCAATTCCGGCATATCGGCGCTCATAGATCCCAATGGCCGCGTCGTGCAGAAGACCTACGCCAACGATCCGTACCGGCAGCCGCGCTCTTCCGACAGCATTTTGGTGGACGTGCCCTATATGGCCGGCGGCCGTACGGTGTTCGTTGCCATCGGCAATCTCTTCGCGTACCTCTGCCTCGCCGCCACGTTTGGCTTTTTGGCCGCTGCCTGGCGCCGGCGACCGCCAAAAGCTGGGGCTTGATGGCGTTATGTTGCATCGCAATAGTGGTACTGTAGCCGCCGGAGCCGTCTCGCCTTGACCGCTCGCGGGCAATTAGAATAATAGTTTTGCGCCGCAGTACGCCGCGCCTCTCAGCTTTCGGGACATCATGGCTAAAGAAAGAAGCGGGGTCACCGCAGCAGCCGGATTTCTATCTGGTGGCGGTGCCGTCGGCAAGCAAATGCGCGCCATCGAGTGGCAAAACACTCCGCTCGGTCCGCCCGAATTCTGGCACCAGAGTCTCAAGACCGTCGTTCGCATCCTGCTGACGTCGCGATACCAAATGTGGATGTGCTGGGGTCCGCAGCTCACCATGTTCTACAACGATGCCTATGGACCGACGCTCGGCGTGAAGCAGCAGTGGGCGCTGGGTGCTTCGGCCCGCGAAGTCTGGAAGGAGATTTGGCCCGACATCGGGCCACGCATCGAACACGTCCTGAAAAGCGGGGAAGCAACCTGGGACGAAGGGCTGATGCTCTTTTTGGAACGCAGCGGATACCCGGAGGAAACCTATCACACCTTTTCGTATTCTCCGCTGGCAGACGATGACGGCAAGATCGTCGGAATGCTCTGCGTGGTCACGGAGGAAACCGAGCGCATCATCGGCGAGCGGCGTCTTTTCAGCCTGCGGGAGATTGCTGCCGAGGTCGCCGGCAACAACACGATGGCGGCGGTCCTCGAAGCTCTGCAGCGGCAGCTGAACAACAACCTCAAGGACCTGCCCTTCACGCTGACCTATCTGTTCGACGATCAGGGAATCGCTCGTTTGGCGTGCGGCAGTGGAATCGAGGCGGGTCACGAAATCGCTCCGGCCGCGGTCGACCCGCGCGATCCGGGCGCAACTTGGCCTGCCGAGGAGATCCTCTCGCGCCGAACGGTGCTGAACCTCAGCGATCTGAAAGATCGCTTTGACTCCATCCCCACAGGCGCATGGGACAAATCGCCGCGCGAGGCCATCATCGCTCCTATCGCGCAGCAGGGCCAGGAACAACCCGCCGGATTTCTGGTCGCCGGCATCAATCCGCATCGGCGCATGGACGACGCCTATCTGGGATTCATCAATCTCGTGGCCGGGCAGATAACTTCCGGCCTGGCAAACGCTCGTGCCTATGAAGAAGCCCGGCGGCGCGCGGACGCATTGACGGAACTCGACCGCGCCAAGACCGCGTTCTTCTCCAACGTCAGTCATGAATTCAGAACGCCTTTGACACTGATGCTGGGGCCCTTGGAAGACGTCTTGAGCCGCGCCGACGAGCTTCCTTTGAAAGACCATCGGCAACTGGTCCACATCGCACACCGCAACGGCGTGCGTTTGCTGAAGCTGGTGAATACCTTGTTGGATTTCTCGAGAATCGAAGCCGGCCGGGTCCAGGCTTTTTTCGAACCGCTCGACTTGGCCGGCTACACCGCGGAACTCGCTTCCAACTTTCGCTCTGCGCTCGAGAAGGCCGGATTGCGATTCATCGTGAATTGCCCGCCGCTGCCGCAGCCTGTGTATGTGGATCGGGACATGTGGGAAAAAGTGATCCTCAACCTGCTGTCGAACGCTTTCAAATTCACTTTCGAGGGCACGATTGCCATCGACGTGGGGACTTCCGATGACGGCACACGTGCCGAGGTTACGGTACGCGACACCGGCACGGGCATCCCGGCGCCGGAACTTCCGCACCTATTCGACCGCTTCCGCCGTGTCGAGGGCGCGCGCGGCCGCTCGATCGAAGGCAGCGGCATCGGGCTCGCGCTGGTTCAGGAATTAGTCAAGCTGCACGCCGCAACCATCGACGTTCAAAGCAAAGTCGGGGAAGGCAGCGAATTTACCGTCTCGCTCAGCTTCGGCAACGCGCACCTGCCGCCGGAACGCATCGGCAAAGCGAGCATCCAATCCGCCGGCGGCACGCGCGCGCAGGCCTACGTCGACGAAGCCCTGAGCTGGCTGGCGGACCCGTCGCGCCAGGCGGAAGCAGCAGATCTGGGCGCGCAGTCGGGCGAGTTCGCGACGATTGCGCCGCTCGACTTCGCAAGCGGCCAAAGCGTGCTCATCGCGGACGACAACATCGACATGCGGACCTATTTGCAAAAACTATTGCGGACGGCGGGATTTGAAATCGACGCAGTCGGCGACGGCGAGCAAGCCCTGGCCGCGATACGGGAACGCAGGCCCGACCTCGTTCTCTCGGATGTCATGATGCCGAAGCTGGATGGCTTCGGATTGCTTGCCGCCCTTCGCGCGGACCCGGATCTGCGCGACATTCCGGTGCTGCTGTTGTCCGCGCGCGCCGGCGAGGAGGCGAAGGTCGAAGGTTTCGCCGCCGGCGCCAATGACTATCTGACAAAACCGTTCAGCGCCCGCGAGTTGGTAGCAAGGGTGCGCGCAAACTTGGATCTCGCGACGCTGCGGCGTGAATCTGAGGAAGCCCTGCGGCGTCTCAACGAATCTCTGGAAAGGCAGGTTGCCGACCGTACGGCGGACCTGCGCGGCAAAGAAGCGCGGCTGCGAACCATCTTCGGCAACAGCTACACTTATCAAGGCTATCTGGCGACCGACGGCACGCTGCTCGATGCCAACGCCACCTCGCTCGCCTGGATCAATGCGCAACTGATCGACGTCCTTGGCAAGCCATTTTGGGAAACGCCATGGTTCACCGGTACTCCGGGCATGACGGAAGTCGTGCGCGAATCAATCCCGGTGGTGGCCGCAGGCAATGTCGTGCGAAAGGAAATTCACCTGAACCTGCCGCAAGGAGGCTGGCGATGGTTCGATTTCCAGATGAGACCGGTTCGCGATCATCAAAACGAGGTCGTAGCCATCGTTCCCGAGGCGGTTGAGCTGACCGAGCGGCGCGCCGCCGAGGAGGCTCTCCGGCAGGCGCAAAAAATGGAGGGCATCGGTCAATTGACCGGCGGCGTGGCGCACGACTTCAATAACCTGCTGACCATCATCGTCGGCAGCCTGGAAACATTGCGGCGCCAGATCAAGCAGCCGGATTTCGATCCAGCCAATGTAGAGCGCGTCGCCGACAGCGCCATGCGGGGGGCACAGCGCGCCGCCTCCCTTACTCAACGATTGCTGGCGTTCTCACGCCAGCAACCGCTGGATCCCAAGCCGGTCGACGTCAGCCGCTTGGTGACAGGCATGTCCGATCTATTGCACCGGACGATCGGCGAGCAGATTGCCATCGAGACGGTCCTCGCCGGCGGCCTTTGGCGCACGAATATCGATGCCAATCAGCTGGAAATCGCCATCATCAACCTCGCCGTCAACGCACGCGATGCCATGCCCAATGGCGGCAAGCTCACCATCGAAACGTCCAACGTCTCGCTCGACGAAGGCTACGCGCTCAATCAAGCGGAGGTCGTGCCCGGTCAGTACGTCATGCTGGCGGTCACCGATAATGGCGCAGGCATGTCGCGCGATACCGTGCTCAAGGCGTTCGAGCCTTTCTTCACGACCAAGGATATCGGCCACGGCACCGGACTGGGGTTGTCGCAGGTCTACGGGTTCGTCAAGCAATCCGGCGGGCATGTGAAAATCTATAGCGAGATTGGACTGGGCACAACCGTCAAGATCTATTTGCCGAGACTGTACTCGAACGAATCCGCGGTATCGGCTGAGCCTTCGGCGAGAATCGTCAAAGGCCGTGAAAACGAAACGATCCTTGCCGTCGAGGATGACGCGGACGTTCGCGCGCATACCTGCAGCATCCTGCGCGAGTTGGGATACCGGGTGCTCGAAGCCCCGAACGGCAAGGCGGCGCTCGACTTGCTGCAGGCCAATCCCGACGTGGATCTGCTGTTCACGGACGTGGGACTTCCCGGCGGCATGAATGGCCGGCAACTTGCGGAAGCCGCGCGCAAGTCGAACGCCCGGCTCAAGGTTTTATTCACCACCGGATACGCGCGCAATGCCATCGTGCATGACGGTCGTCTGGATCCCGGCGTGCAGCTGCTCACCAAGCCCTTCACCTATGCGGCTTTGTCGGGAAAGGTTCGGGACATGCTGGATGCGCGCAGCGCTCCCGCTCGAATCCTGATTGTCGAGGATGAAGACCTGATCCAGATGCTGTTGAGCGCCCAGCTCGAGGACTTGGGGTTCGAAACGGAGGTCACCGGCTCTGCCGCGGCCGCGATGGCTAAACTAGCGCTGCTGCAGGGCGAGTGCGCGGCGGCGATCGTCGATCTGGGCCTGCCCGACTCCAAGGGCAACTCCCTGATCAACGAAATGCGCGCGCTCTACCCCCAACTGCCCATCGTCATATCCAGCGGCTATGACAAAGCGACGCTGCGGACTCAGTTCCCCGCCGAACGAAATATGGAATTCTTGAGCAAGCCCTTCGCCGCGGAACAGCTCGAAGCTGCTATCCGCGGCTTGGGACTCAAGCCATCACGTTGATCTTCGAACCCGCTGCGGCGGAATTTGCAGCCGCGTTATTGGCGGTGGTTGCCGCCAGTTTCGCGGCTGCGGGCGCCGGCTGCGCACCGATGAGCTGCTGCAACGAGTTGAACAGGCTGCCGAACAGGTTCTGGGTCGAGCCCACTGGAATCTGAGCTGCGGTGCTGCTCGAGGAATCCGATGTCGGGTCCAAAGGTCCGTCCTTTTTATGCCCATGGCCATGCGGATGAACGTTTACCGCCGGCAACGTCGAGGTGACAGCAGAAGGAATTGCGAGTGATGACATAAGTCTATCCTTTGTGAAGATGAATCATGTTCGACCGGCAACCATTTGCCGCCGGCGGGCGGCAACGGCAGAAACTTGCCGCGCCGCGGACCGGCAAACCCAATGGCTGTCCGTTCGAAACATGCGAATACTCCTTAGGCTTGCATGGCAAAGCAGGATTCATGCCAAAGGGCCACGACCGATTGCGGGTGTCCGTTGCATGCGGGAAAACGTACGAGTTAAAGTGCAGTTGAAGTCAAGTTCCGAGGAGAAGCGATTGAGAGCGGCGCGATGAACGACTCAGGCGTACTCAAGGACGTGAAAATCGGCGAGCACGACCTGTTGTCTTTTTTGAAGCCCGATTCGCTCTGGGGCGCGATCATCTACTTCGTGATTTTCGTGTTTATTGCGGTTCTCTTCTCGCGCATTCTGCGGGCGGCCGTGCATGCCTCGATGACCCGCCAGGGTCACATCGATCGCACCACGATAAGCTTCCTGCAGCAATTCGGGAGCGTGCTGATCTGGGTGGTCGTCCTGATCCTGTACGCGCATCTCATTCCCATGCTGAGATCGATGGGAACCGCCTTGCTGGCGGGCGCAGGCGTGGTCTCGGTGGTCATCGGACTCGCGGCGCAGAGCACGCTGGGCAATCTCGTGGCGGGCATTTCCATCGCCATCTACCGGCCGTTTCGGCTGGGCGACACGCTGCAAGTCACGGCGCCGACCGGCACCGACATCGGCGTGGTCGAGCTGATTTCGCTGGGCTACACGACCTTGCGGGCGCCGGACGGACACATGATCGTTCTGCCCAATGCCATTGCGGCAAGCCAGGTCACGATCAATCTCAATACGACCTACGCCCCATGGCCCATCACCATTACCATTCGATTGAGCCGCGACGCCGATGTGGAAGCGGCTCGCAAGCTCGCCTTGAGCACCGCAGCCGAGATCGCCGGCGAAGCGGCCGTGGTAGGCTGCTTCCTCACGAAGATCGATGCTGCGGCAATAACACTCGAGCTGCGACTCAAGGCCGCGAATGCCGGCGGGCGCGATGTGCTGCGGTCAAAAATGCTGACCACCCTGCCGCAGCGTTTTGCCGAGGCCAAGATCGGCTCGAGCGGCACGGAGCTGCCGGCTTTCAGCTAAAACGGCAACGGTTTCAGGTCGGGATCCACCCAGCGGCGGCGTGCCTCGATGGAAAAAAGCAGCCCTCGCGTCCAATATTCAAGCAGCCAATCCGACCTACCCAGGGGGGATGCCATGAGCGCATTACAGGTCGCAAACAGGCTGCGCTTCGGATGCTCGCGCAGGAAGCTGCGCGCGGCGCGCAATGAAGCTTGCGTGATGGTTTCGTGATAGCCGTCCGTATCGGTATTGGCAACCCCCGTAGCCTCGTTGTACGCCCGAATGAATCCCGGCATAGCGCGCGACGCATCGAGATCCGTGCGGCATGAAATCAGCCACAATGCGGCCGCGAAATGAGCGGCGTGCGTCCAGCGTGGCTTCGGCAGCGACAAATCGAGAACTCCGCGGCCGATCGCGGCTATTTCTTCGTCGGAGTTGAAGTGCATCCGCGGGCAATGTTAGCAAGCTTGTAAGCGCAACGCCCTGCGGTTTAGGCTTCAGTGCAATCCAAGCAGCATCCGCCCGCCTTTAAGGAACAAAAATGACCGCAACCGACAACGGCACACTCAAGCTATACGAACTCGCGTTGGAAGATGGCCGCTCCGCCAGTCCCTTCGTGTGGCGCATTCGTTACGCATTGGCGCACAAAGGAATTCCCTACGAAACCGTATATGTTGGCTTTACCGAGATACCCGGCCTTTTCGGCGGAAAATTCAAGACCGTGCCCATCTTGCAGCATGGAGATACCGTGCTCAACGAAAGTTGGGACATCGCCGAATACCTGGATCGGGCGTTTCCGGACACGCCGTTGCTATTCAATACCCCGGCGGAGCATTCGTTGGTCAAATTCACCGACGCATGGTTCATGGGCGAAGTGCTGCGCAGAATGTTCCGGGTTTACGTCAAGGACGTGCACGATGCGGCCCGGCCGCAGGACCGCCGATACTTTCGAGAAAGCCGCGAAAAGAATATGAAGGGGCACACTCTGGAAACCTTCACCGCGGATCGCGCCAGTCATCTGCCGGCAATACGGACGGCGTTGGCGCCGCTACGCCAATACCTGCAGAAATCTCCCTTTCTCGGCGGCGCCAAGCCCAACTATGCCGACTACGTCGCGCTCGGCGGATTCTATTGGGCCGCGAGCGCCGGCACGCTTCCGCTGTTGGAACGCGACGATTCGCTTCGCGCCTATGTGAGCCGCGGTTTCGACCTGTATGGCGGCATCGCGCGCGAGCCGGGAATCGAGCCGCTGTTCGAATAGCTCAGCCGCTGCGGCGTCTCCAGACGGCAAATGCCAGCAGCAGCGATGCTCCTATCACCACCGGAAAGTTGCCCACCCGCGCATAGGGCGTGAGCCCGGTCATCGGCTGCACCGTGGCACGCAGCACGGCTTCTTGGAATTGCGCCACGCTCGCGGTGATTTTGCCGCGCGGATCGATCACGGCCGTTATGCCGTCATTCGCCGCGCGCACCTCATATCTGCCCGCCTCCAAGGCACGCATGCGCGCGATTTGCAGATGCTGATGCGGAGCGGTCGAGTCGCCGTACCATGCGTTGTTGGTGACATTGACGAGTAAAGTTGCCTGGCGCAGCGCTTCGAGCTGCGCGCTGCCGAAAGCGTCTTCAAAACAGATCGTCATGCCGAGCTTCTGCCCGGCAGCGGTCAATAGCCGCTGATGGGCATCACCTGCCGTGAAGTCGTCGTACGGCAAACTCATGAGGCGTAGCCACGAACGCACGAAAGCCGGCACCGGAAAGTATTCGCCGTAGGGCACCAGATGGCGTTTGTAGTACCAGCCGTCTCCGGCATCGCTCAGCACCAAGATGCCATTGAAGTACTGCTTGGTCTGCGGAAGATAGTCGACGAGCCCGATCGCGAAATCCGCATGGTGAGCATGCCCCTGCTCCTTGAGACGGTGCAGGTAATCCTGGAGTTCGGTCGACAGCGCCGGCAACGACGCCTCAGGCCAAATGATGATCTGCGCACCCCAAGCTTCGTCCGTGAGACGCAGGTAGCGTTGCATCGTGAGGTCGCGATTTTTCGCCTGCCATTTCTGATCTTGCGGCACGGCGCCTTGCACGGCTGCGACGGCGATCGGCGGCCCGACGGCTTGCGTCCAGTCGCGCGGCATCAATAGCGGCACCGCGAGCAAGGCCGCCGCTGCCGCCACGCTCGAAGCCCGGCGCGCAAACGAGCCTCCCGGCATGAAGACCACATTCACCGCGACAGAAATCAACACCGCGGCCCAGGTCACGCCGTACACGCCCAAGAGCGGTGCCCACTCGGCCAGCGGCGAATCGATCATCGCATAACCGGCCGAGAGCCATGGAAATCCGGAGAGCAGCCAGCCCCTCAGCCACTCGAGCAACACCCAGAGGGCCGGCAGCACCAGCCAATCGCGAATGGCGCCGGGTTTGAGCCAAAAGCGGTTGGCGAGATAGCAAAGGGCGGCAACGTACACCGACATGGCGCCGACGAAGACCACCTGCAGAATCAGGGTCAGCCAGACCGGAACCAGGCCGAATACATGCAGGCAGGTGTATAGCCAGTATGTGCCGAAGGCAAAAAGCCCCACTCCGAAGGCAGCGCCGGCCCACCCTGCACGGCGCGGCGGCAGTCCGCGGATCAATGCGAAGAGAGCAGCGGGCGCCAGCAAGGCCATCGGCCACCAGCCATACGGAGCGAACCCGAGGTCGAAGCTCGCGCCGGCGGCAAATGCGGCCGTCGAGCGGGCCACAGCCTGTTTCCATTGCGCGGGTTGCGGGCCGCGCACCGCGACGCTCAAGCGGTCGACTCGGCAGGCGTAGGCGGTTCGATGTCGAAGGGAACAGTCACGCGCAACAAGTCGATGCGGCGGCGGTCGGCGCGCAAGATCCGGAACTCCAGATCGCCGATCTTGACGGTTTCGCCGCGGCGGGGCAGCCGCCCGAACTCCTGCATCAAGAGTCCGCCAATGGTGTCGTACTCTTCGTCGGAAAAAACCGTGGAAAAGAATTGATTGAAATCGGCGATCGGCGTCAGGGCGCGCACCGTGAACTCGCGCGGCCGCTCCTTGCGAATACCCTGGTCATCCTCGACATCATGCTCATCGTCGATCTCGCCGACGATCTGCTCGATGACGTCTTCGATGGTGACCAAGCCGCAAACTCCGCCATACTCATCGACCACCATGGCAATGTGATTGTGGCTGCGGCGAAACTCTTTCAACAGTACATTGAGCCGCTTGCTCTCCGGAACGAACACTACCGGCCGCATGTACTCGCGTATCTCGAAATCCTCATCGGCCGCTGCCTGCAGCCTCAGCAAATCCTTGGCGAGCAAGATCCCCAAGATTTGATCGCGGTCATCGCCAATCACCGGAAAGCGCGAGTGACCTGATTCGACCACCAACTCGACCAGCTTGTCGGGAGGCTCGTCGCGCTCCACAAAAACCATCTGCGATCGCGGCACCATGATGTCCCGCACCTGCATGTCGGCGACCGCAAGAACACCCTCGAGCATGACCAACGCATCGCCGTCGAACAGGCCGCGCTCGCTGGCCTCGCGCAGGTGCTCGACCAGTTCCGCAAGATCCCGCGGTTCCCCGGTCATGGACTGCGTTATTCGTTTTAGCCAGCGGCCGGTAGTGCCGCCTTGAGATTCGGGCATGGGGCGAGAGCATACCGGATCAGCGATAGGGGTCTGAAAACCCAAGCCGATCAAGGATTTGAATCTCTCGCGCCTCCATTTCCTCCGCCTGCGGACCGCGCTCATGGTCAAAACCCTGCAGGTGAAGCACACCGTGCACGGTCATGTGCGCCCAATGCGCCGAGAGAGTTTTGTGTTGCAGGCGCGCCTCGCGCGCCACCACGGGCGCGCAAATCACCAATTCGCCCAGGAAAAATCTTCCATCGGGTGCGAGGCCCGCTCCCGCGAAGGACAGCACATTCGTCGGCTTGTGCTTCCGGCGATAGCGCCCATTCAAGCTGCCGCTACCGGCATTGCCGACGATGCGAATCGACAAGGCAGCCGCCCTGCGCGAGATCAACGCGGCCTCGGCCCACTTGGTCAGAAGGCGGGGACCCGGCACCCAAGGATTGCGGGCGGCGTAGCTGACATCGAGGGCTAGCCGCGATGCCACTTACTTCTCGTCTTTCGGAGCGCTCGCCTCGTACGCCTGGACGATTCGTTGCACCAGCGGATGACGCACCACATCGCGCGAAGTGAACATCGTAAAAGCGATGCCGTGCACGCCGCGCAGAATGTCGATCACCGTGCGAAGCCCCGATTGCCTTGCGTTCGGCAGGTCGACCTGCGTTATGTCGCCGGTCACCACCGCCTTGGACCCGAAGCCGATGCGGGTCAAGAACATCTTCATCTGTTCGTTGGTCGTGTTCTGAGCTTCATCCAGAATCACGAAGGAGTCGTTCAACGATCGTCCGCGCATGAAGGCCAGGGGCGCGACTTCGATCACATTGCGCTCGATCAGCTTCGCTACCCGCTCAAATCCCATCATTTCGTATAGCGCGTCGTACATGGGCCGTAGATAAGGATCTACCTTTTGCGACAGATCGCCGGGCAAAAATCCAAGGCGTTCGCCCGCCTCTACCGCCGGCCGAACCAACACGATGCGGCGGACCCTCTCCGACTGCAGAGCCTCGACTGCGCAGGCAACCGCGAGATAGGTCTTTCCCGTGCCCGCGGGGCCGATACCGAAGGTCAAGTCGTGGCTACGAACGTTGTTGAGGTATTCAGTTTGATTGGTTCCGCGCGCGCGCACCGCGCCGCGAGCCGTGCGTACCTTGAGCTCATCGGACTCGGCGTTGGGCTCGGCCGTTCCGCCGCCCATGTCCAACTCTTGCAGCGCGATGTGCACGCGTTCCGAATCCACAGGTTCGCGCTGGGCGCGGGCGTATAAATCTTGAAGCACGGATTCCGCGCGCTCGATGGCGGGCGCCAAACCCACCAATTGAAAGCGGTTGCCGCGTCGCCTCACTTCCACGCCCAACCGGGATTCGATCAAACGCAGGTGCTCATCGAGCGGACCGCACAGTTCGACCAGGCGCACGTTGTCGGCGGGCGCCAGCAGCACGTCCCTCGTCACGGGTGCGGAGCTCACAGTTCTCCGTCGGCGGCAAGCCGGCCGCGCAGCGAATTCGGCATGGCTTCGGTAATGATGACGTCGGTGAAATTATTCATGAGTGACCGCGAATTATCGCCCGGACCGTCGAAATTCACCCAGCGATTGTTGTCGGTGCGTCCGGCCAACTGGGCCGGATTTCGCCGCGAGGGGCGCTCGACCAGGACGCGTTGCCGGCTGCCGACCATGCGCTCGGAGATCGCGCGGGCTTGGCCATTCAGACGCTGCTGCAGCAGCTCGAGCCGCGCCTGTTTCACGTCGTGCGGCACCTCATCCGGC
>JGI12627J18819_10000282_pt1 | contig 16579 bp, 19 predicted proteins | sample TexAe_OM1H0_M2_FD_18819 | JGI IMG/M metagenome (IMG submission 18819)
GAGCCGGCTCGAGATCGGGTAGTCGAACGGACTGCCCATCACGCTCGCGCTCATCTCGTAGGACGTGCGGCAGATGAATTTCACGCCGGGCGCGTTGGTCGGCACCATGAACACGACCGCGAACTTCTTGTCCTGCAACGGAATGAGGCCGTGATGCGCGACGAACGTGTAGTTCGTCAGCACCGATCCGGTCGCGACCACCTTCGCGCCTGATACGATCAGGCCGGCGTCGGTCTCCTTCTCGACATGGCAGCAGACGTCCGCAACTTCGTTCGGCGGCCGGTCGCGATCAACCGGCGGGTGGATGATCGCGTGATTGATGAACGGCACGCGTTCCTGGCTGAATTTGTACCAGCGCTTGGCGTTGTCCTGGTAGGGCTCGTAGAAATCGGAATTCGCGCCAAGCGTTGCGAGAAACGCGGCCTTGTAATCGGGGGCGCGTCCCATCCATCCATAGGTGATCTTGGCCCACTCGGCGATCGCATTGCGACCGGCGATCATCTCATCCATGGTTTTCGGCGCCTTGAAGAAGGCGTGCGTCATGCCGCCATTGCCGGTCTCGGTCGGCAGCAGGATCTTGTCTTTGCGCTTGTCGTCGTGAAGCGCGTCGTAGAGGCGGGCGACCATCCGCGCGGTGTTGCGAAACGCCGGATGCTTGGTGACGTCCTTGACTCGCTCGCCATAGATGTAGACGACGCGATCGTCGCGCAGCGAGTCCAGATATTCCGCTCCGGTTTGCGGACGGGAGACTTTGACATTGCCCGTGTGTTCCGGAGCAATATCGAATGGTGCGCTACCCTGCGCCTTGCCTGCCATCGAATGCCTCCCTCGATTGTTCGATTATCGAACGCGCGTCCGTATTCCGAACTTTTGGCGACGATACGGCGGCTCCCGGCGAATGGCAAGGGGGCGCAGAGGGTATAAGACCGCCATGTCAGACGGTCATGGACGAAACTTGTTGGGCGATGCGATTGAGCTCGGGGAGAAACTGCTCACGCATTTCGCTGCGGGTCGTTCGTGTCGAATGCGCCGACAGGTTGATGGCGCCGACGGCCTGCCCGCCGCGGTCGAGCACCGGCACGGCGAGCGCGCGCAGCCCGCGCTCGAGCTCTTCGTCGACGATCGAGAATTTCTGCATACGGTCGGCGCGGATGCGGTCGAACAGGGCCTGGAGATCGGTGATGGTCTGTGGAGTGTAGGCCTCGATCCGCTGCGACTTCAGCCGTCGCCAGAGCTCTGCCTCATCGAGATAGCCGAGCAGGACTCGCCCTAAGGCCGTGTGCAGGGCCGGCAGCCGGCTGCCGACCGAGAGCGCCGCCGACATGATGCGCCGGGCCGGTATACGCGCGACATAGACGATGTCGTTGCCTTGCAGGATCGCGGCTGAACAGGATTCGCCGACACGCTCGCTCAACTCGCGCATCAAGGGCCGCGCGCGATCGATCCAGCTCTGCGTCGAGAGATAGGCAAAGCCGAGATCGAGGATCTGCGGCGAGAGCGAAAACGTCCGGCCGTTCTGCTCGACATAGCCGAGTTGGGTCAGCGTGCGCAGCACGCGGCGCGCGGTGGCTCGCGACAGGTCCACAACCTGGGCGGCCTCCGACAGGGTCATGGTCGGGCGCTGCTGACCGAATGCGCCAAGCACTGCAAGGCCCTTGGCGAGCGTCGTCATGAACTCCTTGTCGTCGGGATCGCCTTTGGGCTGCTGTGGGGCTTGCGTCATGACGCGACCTGTTGACTCGATCTTGTCTCTGGCGGAAACTGGTCGACATACGAACGCATGTTCGAATATCGAACGCCGGCCCGTGTGTCAATCGATCCACGACGAGAATCCGGCGCATCCCAGGGGAGGACGCGCAGATGACCTGCCACAGCACCAGATCGCGCCAACGCCATTCGATCGACCGCCGCACGCTGTTGAAATACTCGGCCGCAACGGGCGCAATGCTTTCGGTCGGCGTGAAGTCGCCGGCGATCGCGCAGAGCCGCGCGATCAAACTCGGCTATGTCACCCCGCTCACCGGACCGCTTGCAGCCTTTGCCGAGGCCGACAATTTCATCATCGCCAATTTCAAGGAGGCGACGAAGGGCGCATTGAAGATCGGCAACGCGACTGTGCCGGTCGAGGTCGTGGTAAAGGACAGCCAGTCCAATCCGAACCGCGCCGCCGAGGTCGCGAAGGATCTGATCGTACAGGACAAGATCGATCTCATGCTGGTGGCATCGACGCCGGAGACGACGAACCCGGTCTCGACCCAATGCGAGATCGAGGAGGTGCCGTGCATTTCCACCGTCGCGCCCTGGCAGCCCTGGTTCATCGGTCGCCAGGCCAATCCCGGCGGCGGACCGTCAGCCTGGAAGGGCTTCGACTACACCTATCATTTCTTCTGGGGGCTCGAGGACGTCATCGCCGTCTTCACCAATATGTGGAGCCAGGTCGCGACCAACAAATCCGTGGGCGGACTGTTTCCGAACGACGGCGACGGCAACGCCTGGGGCGATAAGGTCGTCGGCTTCCCGCCGGTGCTGGAGAAGGGCGGCTACAAGCTCACCGATCCCGGCCGCTATCAGAATCTCACCGACAACTTCTCCGCCCAGATCGGCGCATTCAAGTCGGCCAATTGTGACATCATCACCGGCGTGGTGCTGCCGCCGGATTTCACCACGTTCTGGAAGCAGGCGTTGCAGCAGGGCTTCAAGCCGAAAGTCGCCTCTATCGGCAAAGCGATCCTCTTCCCCGTCGCGGTCGAGGCGCTGGGCAAGGATGGTCACAATCTGTCCTCCGAGGTCTGGTGGACGCCGAACCATCCCTTCAAGTCGTCGCTCACGGGAATGAGCGCCAAAGATCTCGCGAGTGCCTATGAGGCCGCGACCAAGAAGCAATGGACGCAGCCGATCGGCTTTGCCCATGCGCTGTTCGAGGTCGCGGTCGATGTGCTCAAGCGTGCGCCGGACCGCGACTCCAAGGCGCTTGCTGCGACGATTGCTGCGACCAATCTCGACACGGTCGTAGGCAAGCTGCAGTGGGGTGGTCCGAACCTGCCGCCATTCGCCGCCAAGAACGTCGCCAAGACCCCGCTGGTCGGCGGCCAGTGGCGGCTCAAGGATGGCAAGTACGATATCGTCATCACCGACAACCGCACGGCGCCGGCAATCCCGGTCGGCGGCCAGATGGAGGCCATCGCCTGATCGCGTAAGGCGTTGACAGATCATGCTGCTGGAAGTCGCGGGCTTAAAAAAGAGCTTCGGTTCGATCATCGTCGCCGATCATCTCGATCTCGCGATCGCACAAGGTGAGGCGGTCGGCATCATCGGGCCGAACGGCGCCGGCAAGACCACGCTGTTCAATCTGATTGCCGGCGGCCTCTCGCCGAGCGCGGGCTCGATTCGCCTGGATGGTCGGGACCTCAAGGGAATGCCGCCACAAGGACGCTGCCGGGCCGGCATCGGCCGCACTCACCAGATCCCGCAGCCCTTCGAGAAGCTCACGGTGTTCGAGAACCTTCTGGTCGGCGCAGTCTACGGCCGCCGCAAGGCGGAGCGCGACGTCGCCCAGTCCTGCGGCGAGATTCTCGAACGGCTTGGTCTCATCAAGCGCGCCAATACGCTGGCGGGCGGGCTGACGCTGCTGGAGCGCAAGCGGCTCGAAATGGCGCGGGCGCTTGCGACGGCGCCGCGACTGCTGCTGCTGGACGAGATTGCGGGTGGGTTGACCGAAGGCGAATGTCTGGAACTCGTCGCCACCATCCGCGAGATCCGCCGCACTGGCGTTGCGATCCTGTGGATCGAGCATGTCGTGCACGCGCTTTTCGCGGTCATCGATCGCTTGGTCGTGCTCAATTTCGGACGAAAGATTGCGGAAGGAGCGCCGAAGGAGGTAATGCAGCGGCCCGACGTGCGCCAGATCTATATCGGTATCGAGGCGTGACGCATGACGCTGCTTCAGACCCGCAACCTCACGGCATTCTATGGCGACTTCCAGGCACTCTACGGCATCGACACGACGCTGGACGCCGGCGAAACCATCACCATCATCGGTGCCAACGGCGCGGGAAAGTCGACCTTCCTGAAAGCGATCGCCGGTCTCATTCGGGGCCCGGCAGACAGCGTTCGGCTCGATGGCCAGCCGATCGGCGCGCGGGCTGCGGCCGACATCGTCAAGCTCGGTGTTGCGCTCGTGCCTGAGGGACGGCGGTTGTTTCCCTCGCTCACCGTGGAGGAGAACCTCCTCATCGGATGCTATGGCCGCAAGATGAGCGGGCCATGGACGCTCGATCGGGTCTACGCGCTGTTCCCGATCCTGCGCGAACGCCGCTCCTCGGCTCCACCGACCTTGTCCGGGGGGCAGCAGCAGATGGCTGCGATCGGTCGCGCCTTGATGTCCAATCCGCGTATCCTGCTGTGCGACGAGATCAGCCTTGGGCTCGCGCCGATCATCATCGCTGACATTTACTCGGCGCTTCCGCAGATCAAGGCTGAGGGGACCAGCGTGGTTCTGGTCGAGCAGGATATCGTTCAGGCGATGAAGGTCGCCGATCGGGTCTATTGCTTCCAGGAGGGCCGCCTTTCGCTCGAGGGGCGTCCCGCCGAGCTGACCCGCGAGCAGATTCACCGTGCTTATTTTGGTTCCTGAGATGACGGGCTGGCTCGATGCATTGATCCAAGGCGTGTTGCTGGGCGGCCTCTATGCCTTGTTTGCCGCCGGGCTCTCGCTCATGTTCGGGGTGATGCGGCTGGTCAATCTGGCCCATGGCGACCTCATCGTACTCGCCGCCTTTGTCATCCTCGTCGCCGCGGAAAGGCTTGGTCTCGATCCCTTCGTCGCGGTGTTGGTCGCGCTCCCCGTTCTGTTCGTCATCGGCTTTGCCCTTCAGCATGTGCTGTTGAACCGCACGCTGGGACGCGACCTGCTGCCACCGCTGCTCGTGACCTTCGGCCTGTCGATCATCATTCAGAATGGGTTGCTGCAGATCTTCTCCGCCGACAGTCAGCGCCTGCGCGCCGGCGCGATCGAGACGGCGTCGATCCCGCTTGGCGGCGGCATTGCGGTCGGCGTCGTCCCCTTGCTGACGTTGCTCTCCGCCGTCGCCGTGATCGTGTTCCTCAACCTCGTCTTCTATCGCACCCCGATCGGGCGCGCCTTCCGCGCCACATCGGACGATCTCGAAGTGGCGCAGCTCATGGGGATCGATCACCGTCGCATATTCGCGATCGCGATGGGCATTGCCTTCGTCGTGATTGCGATCGCTGCGCTCTATCTCGGAATGCGGGCGAATTTCGATCCCACCATCGGTCCCGCGCGGTTGCTCTATGCGTTCGAGGCCGTGATCATCGGCGGTCTGGGCAGCTTCTGGGGGACGCTGGCAGGCGGCATCGTGCTTGGCCTCGCTCAGACCATCGGGGCACGTATCGATCCGGAGTGGCAGATCCTGGCAGGCCATCTGGCTTTCCTCCTGGTCCTCGTGGTGAGGCCGCGCGGCTTGTTTCCCAGAGCGCTCGACTGAGGGACGATCATGGATGCTGGTGCAACCAAGCCGACCCGGTCGTTCCGCATCGAGACTGCGGGCCGTTCGTCGCGCGCCGCTGCCGCCGCCGCCGGCGTCATTCTGCTCGTGCTGGTGCTGCTTCCGGCCGTTGCCGGCCGCAACATGATCCAGGATCTGATCTTCCTGTTCTACATGCTGGCGCTGGCGCAATGCTGGAACCTGCTCGCAGGTTATGCCGGCCTCATCTCCGTCGGCCAGCAAGCCTTTGTCGGGCTCGGAGGCTATCTGCTGTTTGCACTCACGCTGCTCGGCGGAGTCAACCCGCTGCTCGCGATTCCGGTCGTGGGCCTCGTCTGCGCGCTGTTCGCCTTGCCCACCGCGCTCATCGTCTTCCGGCTTCGCGGGGCTTATTTCGCGATCGGCACTTGGGTCGTGGCCGAGATCTATCGCTTGGCCTTCGCTCAGTTCAAGACGCTTGGCGGGGGCACCGGAACGTCGCTCGCTCCCTCGGTCACGTCATCCGTGCCTGGCATCGAGTGGGTCAAGACCATGCTCGACATGCGCGCGCCTGCTGCGCGTGACGTGATCTCCTATTGGGTGGCGCTGGCGCTCATGGCCGGCACGCTCGCCTTTGTCTATCTTGTGCTTCGCTCGCGCCGCGGCCTGGCACTCGGTGCTATCAGGGATAACGAGGCCGCGGCCGCTGGCCTCGGTGTCGACATCTATCGCATCAAGCTCGCCGTCTATGTCGCGACCGCCGCCGCGACCGGCATGGTCGGCGCGCTCATCTACCTGCAGAAGGCGCGCATCTCGCCGGATGCGGCGTTCTCGGTGCTCGACTGGACTGCCTATGTCATCTTCATCGTCGTCATCGGCGGCATCGGCACGATGGAAGGTCCGGTCATCGGCGCCATCCTGTTCTATCTCATGGAGCACTATCTTGCCGACTTCGGTGCGTCCTATCTCATTCTCCTCGGCACGCTCGGAATTCTCGTCATGCTGTTTGCACCGAGAGGTCTCTGGGGCCTCGTCGCCGAGCGTTACGGCTTGACACTGTTTCCGATGCGGCGCCGGCTGGTCGTTTGCGGCTCAGAGACGATCTCGCCCGAGGCCTAGCGCAAACCCCTAGGGCCATCCCCTTCGCAAGGCTCGGGAATAACCCTGAAAGCAGATCCGATGATGATCCGGTGCAGAAACCAAGGAGACGCTGACGGGGTTGTCAGTGTGTCTTCGGCGAAGGGAGATCTTCATGCTCAGGAAAACACTCATCGTATTGGTCGTCGGAACCCTCGGTACGGCACTCGTTTCCGCCGACGCCTCTGCGCGGGCCGGCTTCCGCGGCGGCGGCTTTCATCGCGTCGGGGTCGTTGGAGGCGGATGGCGCGGTGGTGGCTGGCACGGAGGTGTCGCGAGAGCAGGCTGGCGCGGTGGTGGTTGGGGTTGGCGCGCTCCGGCCGTTGCGGCTGCGGGTGTTGGCGTGGGCTTGGGCCTTGCCAGCGCCGCTGCTTGGAATGCTAACGCAGCTGCTTGGGGGCCGGGTTGGAACTCGGGTTGGGACAGTGGTTGGGGCAATAATTGGGACAACAGCTGGAACAGCGGTTGGGGAGGTGGGTGCACAGGCTGGCGCCAGGTCTGGACTGGTTGGGGTTGGCGCATGGTTCCGGTGAACGCTTGCTGGTGAGCCGCCGTACGACACCAGGGACTGGGCTTCCCCGAGCTCTCGCTTGAGCTTGGGGGCGCAGCATTCTCTGGTCGTTGTCATCGTCAGACCGAGTTAATCGAGGCGTGGCACCTGCTCTTGCGGAGCGCCGCAGCGCGGCTGTCGGTCGACGGGCGCGGCCGCCTCAATCGCACCCGTCCCTGTTATCGCGCGACCCTTGCCGAGAGCGTCAGGTTCGTCAATCCGACCGCCAGATTGATCCCTATTGCGCGCTCGACCGATAGCGGCTGCAGGACAATGCTTCTGCGCGAACCTCCGATCAGAGCGTTGGCGCCAATGCCCGGTCCCAATGCAGCACTGGCGCTTGCCCCCACATAGCTCCCTGTTAACGTACCCGAACGAATCCGGGGCGAGTTTCGGGCAAAGACGGCCCAGGAGAGGGTGCCAGCCTGGAGAACGCCGACGTCAAGGCCGACCCTCCTGACTCTCCCTTCGTAAATGTAACGCTGCGACGAGTGTCTCCGGTGGAAGACGCAACTCAAGGACTGCGTCGATCCAAGAACCCGTCCGACTCTCGAACTGCTGATACACGACAGCCTGCCGACCCTGAACGCTTCGCCTCGCGCAGCGCTCACGCCGGCGCAAATCACCAGAGATGCGCAAATGGCTCCCAAAATCCGGATCGTCGTCATTTTCAGGCCTCGACTTTAGCCGTTCCTGTCGCTCGGCGCGGCCTGGTGCCCGTGATCTCCACGAAGCCAAAAAGTCATGCCGAGCCCGATCAACAGTACGGCCGCCAGCAGGAAGAAAAGGATCGACTGTTTCAGCCACGAAATCGCGGGAACCGCGGCCATCATGGCAGCGCCGAGGAAGCAGAGTTGCAACGACATAAGGCTCAGTCCTGCCAGGAAACTGCCGAGCGCCAGCAGCGTGAGAAGGACCAGGCCTGTCGCCGGCGTCGGCAACAGTTGTTGAACAGCGGATACAAGCATGATGTTCATCGTCACCAGGACGGCAATCCAGTGAAGAGCCTGTGTCCAGATCAACCGAAACCGAGCCTGCCTGTCGTCAAGCTCCGGCCATTTGGTGATGATGCAGACCACGGCGATGGCAAGCGCCAGAAATTCCCAGTAGCCGACAAGCGGCTGATGCGCGACATTGGTATAGGCGACGCCCGCGATCGCGAGCACCAGCGCAACGATGTAAGGCAATTGCTGCCAAAGGAAATGGGACGTCGTGGAATGGGTCGAGGACGTCTCAGGGCCCTCATTCCGCTGCTCATTGATCTCGCTCATGAGTGACCTGTCACGCTTCTTAAATCCGTCATTGGCCTTCCTCGGCCGCGCGACTGCTCAGGTCGTCGCCAAGGTAGTCTTCGACATAGAACCTGATAACTGCCACTCGGGCGATTGCGACCAGCGGCATCGCGAGGGCGATTCCCATGACCCCGAAGAGCGCACCAAGCAGGAGAATGGCCACCAGCGTCCATGCAGGAGGAGTCGCGACCGCCTGGCGCTGGATCAGCGGACCAATCACATAGCCTTCGATCGACTGGATGATGGTGTAGACAACGACTGCCCAGACGAGCACCGAACCGCCGAGCGGCATCGCTACGAGCGCGATGGGGATCGCAGCGACGATCGGCCCGAGATACGGAATGAAGTTCGAGAGGCCGGCCTGAAATCCGAGAACGAAGGGGCCGGGCAGCCCAATCAGATATAGCGCGACCCACACGCAGAGTGTCATCAGCGCGATACGGATCACCTGTCCGATGAACCACAGCCGCAGGATATTTCCCATCTCGTCCAGAACCGCTCTGGTCCGCGCCCGGTATGACTGCTTCACAAGCATGACCAGGCTTTCGCGATAGCTCGAGGGATCGAAGGCAAACAGGATCCCGAGGAACAGGATAATGAGTGCGTTGGTCAGAAAGCTCGTCGCGGTCCCGAGGACCATTTGAGCATTGCTGAGCAGCCGGCCCTGATCGAAGAACCAATGCGCAAAACTGCGGCCGGCTTCGGGACCAAGCAGGTCCACGCCGAACGAGAGGAGATGCTGCTGAACGACATCAAGCTGCGTATCCATCACTTGCAGCAGCAGGTGTATTTGCTCGGGTATCTTGCCGGCCCCCCAGACCATGCCGAAGCCCAACAAGGCCGACAGCAGCAGAACGACCAGCGTCAGGCGCCAGGCGCGATTGACGGGAAAAATGGGAGCAATGGCCCTCGCGGCGGCATCCAGAAATGCCGCAAACAGGACACCAGCGAAGATGATGAGGAGACTCGAAGCTGTTTGCCACACCAGGAAGATGGAGATGCAGGCAGCCAGAATCGCAAGACCCGTCGCGAGAATATCGCGGCGTTCAGGGCCCGCGGATTCATCGGCGCGATCCTCTGGTGGCATGACCTCGCGGATGCGTCCCTGTCCTGGTCTGGAATCGGTCATGGATCTTTCAAGTCACATCAATCGTCTTATACCATGACTATGTGTGGACTCTCCGGCTGCCATAGTGCGGATGCTTTCCGCCGCGAAAGCGCCAGTGGCGGTGTTTCGGCGAAGCTCGCCTCGTATTGGGGGAAACGCTCTGCGGCGCCGCTACCTTGGCGTCGTTTGTCTGTGCCAGGGACCGATTTGAAAGTGGCGCCATGGCCAGCAATGCGCTGACGATCAGAGTGCCGCCTAGAGCCTGGATGTTCATGCTCGCCTCCATGGAGCCAAGGATTAGTCCTGTTGTGGGCTTCCAACCCGTAGCCTCGTAGCCAATGATGGCTTGTTCACCCCTAGACTTTTGTCCGATCAGATCGCTCATAGCCTTCCGGCAGGAGACCAGGCGGGCACAGCTAACGGCATGATGGTAGGGATCGGCCAGCCAATTTGGGGCAAGCTTACCGGCGCTTTTCCCTCTCGGACATCCGGGTTTGTCTGTAGGATGTAACGGCAGGAAACAGCCAGGGCACTCGACGGCCGGCGTCGGCCCCGCAGATTGCGCCTTGGTAATGCGTCGGAGTGTCGCCCGGGATCGCCGCCAGAACGAGGTGTTTCACCCATCAAGTCTCGGGTGATTATCCGATATCCGGCGGGGAGTTGCAGCCATAGCCTTAGTGGCGATCCTGTGAACTGTCGCTGAGGAGGCGAGCCATGTCGAATTATGATCAGAACTCAGGGATCTCCGGGGCGGCCGTTGGCGGCGCTGTTGCGCTGGACACCGGCTTACGCAACTACATGCTGCGCATCTACAATTACATGGCGGCGGGTGTGGGCTTGACCGCTCTGGTCGCGTGGGTGACTTATCAGCTCACTGGTCCCGCGTTGCTGCAGAGTCCGTTGATGTGGATCTTCATCCTGGCGCCGCTGGCTCTGGTGTTCTTCCTGAGCGCGCGGATCAACACGTTATCCGCGACAACCGCGCGGGCGCTGTTTTTCGTTTATGCGGCCCTGGTCGGCGTGTCGCTCTCGATCTTGTTCCATATCTACACCAGTTCCTCAATCACACGTGTGTTCTTCATAACGGCTGCGACGTTCGGTGCGCTCAGCATTTTTGGGTATACGACCAGGCGTGACCTGTCCGGATTCGGGACCTTCCTGTTCATGGGTCTGATCGGAATCATCGTCGCCAGTCTGGTCAACCTGTTTCTGCGTTCGACCGAGCTGGACTGGCTGATCTCGATCATCGGCGTCGGCGTGTTTGCGGGCCTTACTGCCTATGACACCCAGCGGATCAAGGCGATGTATGACGGCGCGGACGATGAAATTTCCGCGGGTCGCAAGTCTATCATGGCCGCTCTGTCGCTCTATCTCAATTTCATCAACCTGTTCATGATGCTGTTGCGCCTTGCCGGCGGTCGGCGTTAGACGCAAAAGACGGTCGCCTGTGGTCTCGAGCATGATCCGGACCCGAAGGGCCGCGCTAGCGCAAACTGTGTAGCGGTTTTCCGAAAAGCATGCCCTCGGGCTTGACCCGAGGGATCATGCTCAATCAAGGACCTAAAGCGCGATGACGATTCGACCTGACCTCATCGCTTAGGCCGCCGGCTTGGCTGCGGCGGCGCTGGCGAGNGCGTCGCGCAGCATTTTTTCTTTCGTCTCATCCAGGGATGTTTTCAGAACGACGCCTCCGGCNCCCTTGATNTCATTGAGNACCTTGTCCGCTGTCATGCTCTTGATCAGGACGAACAAGACGGCGTCGCCCGGATGGATGCTTGCAGCCAGGTCCTTCATGAANTTGTCGTCGATGCCAAAGTCGGTGAGCGCGCCGCCGAGNGCGCCGGATGCGGCCCCNACCGCGACGCCCAAGATCGGNTTCAGGAAAAGTACGCCGATCAAGAGCCCCCAGAAGCTGCCGGTCATCGCGCCCATCGCGGTGGTATTGACCATCTGGTTGAGCTTGATGTTGCCNTCATCGCTTTTNACGGCAATAACCGCGTCATTGATCGATATNAGNTACTCTTTCTGCAGTTTGAGGAGATGTTGCCGCACCTCTTCGGCCTTTGCCTCGGACGGATACACGATCGCAATGAGATCGGACATCGGAAACCTCCTGCTGGATCGACCTTCTGTCGGTCGGCGGAATGCCAGGTGGGACGTTCCCCAAGGTTAGCTCGCGGCCACCGGTCCCGACATCCGAGGAAACCCTAGGCCTGGGGGATGAATGTTCCCGATGCTCGACCGAAGAATCTTTGTCTTCAGCATGTAGTGCCAACGCGACGTGCCGCCATCCGCATCAAGAGGCGATCAGCATCGATGCGCCAAACGCAAGCGCCAGCACCAGGAGAGAGATGCCGGCCGCGGACCATTGGCGGAGAATGTCGTCAATCCCTTCGAGTCGCTCGCCGGCGCGTCGGATCGGGTCAATGACGACTGCGAGAGTCTTCCAGAGTGGCAGATGGGCAAGCGGCCCCCTCCAGTGCCCGAGTAACATAGCTGCGATCGCGCCGCCCACGATGGTCAGGAGCGACTTGGAGAGTGCCGCAAGGCCGAACAGATTCGATGGCATGCCGTGCTGGATCGATAGATACAGCTGCCAAGGCACAAGACCGAGCAAGAGCGAGCAGAGCGCCAGGGCAAGCGCCGCCGCCTCCTGAATGCGCGGTGCAGCGCCATCCAGAGCGATCTGCTTAGCCGCGGGTGCGAGCGCATGGGCCAGCACCAGCAGAACGTATGCGGTCGTAAGAATTCCGCCTGCCTGAAGCACGACCGCCCACCACCACTGCTCCGTCTCGGTCGCGGCCTGGAGCAACAGCTCCTTCGCGATGTAGGCGCCACCAGGTTGTATGCCCATCAATGCGACACCGCCAAATGCGAAAGCAAGGACGCTCATCGGCAGAATCCGCCCGACGCCGTTGAGCCCTTCGAGGCGATCCTGACCCAGCACCGAGTAGATCGATCCGGCTGCCATGAACATCGCGGCCTTGGCGGTGGCATGGGAGATTGCCTGCAGCAAGCCGCCGGCCAAGGCTCCGCCGCTTTCAATCTGTCCAGAGGCGTTGAGCGCGAGCGGAAACATCAGGAAGAGATAACCGATCTGGGCTAACGTCGAATAAGCGATCAAGAGCTTCAGTCGTTCTTGTCGCAGAGCGACGACGCTGCCGAACAGGATCGCCGCCGCGCCAAGCGCAGCGAGCAGCTGCGTGGCCGCGAAGCCAGGCAGTCCAGGCATGACCTGGAACCAAAGCCGCACCATGATGAAGAAGGATCCCTTCACGACAAGGCCGGACAGGATCGCGCTGGCGGCGGCGGGCGCGCCGGCGTGTGCAGGCGGCAGCCAGAGGTGTAATGGGAAGAGCGCGGTCTTTGCCAGGAGACCCGTCGTCATCGATGCGGCTGCGATGAGCGTGACAGGCTCCGCGCGGATCTGATGCGACAGCAGCACAACATCAAGTGTGCCATAACGGCCATAGAGGAGTGTCGTGCCGAGCAAATAGAGGACAGATCCGACCAGCGCGAAGAGCAGATATCGCAGAGCGGCCCGAAGCGTCTCTGCGCGGCCATCCAGGGAAACCAAAGGGACCGCCGCGAACGTCACCAGTTCCAGAGCGACGTAGAGCGTGAAGAGGTCTCCACCCAGGAAGACCGTATTCAGTGCTCCCCAGATCGCCAGCAGCAGAACCCAGAACGTGGTCGGCTCGCGGGACTGAGCGGCGCCCGGGCGGAAATCCGCGCCGGCAAAAATGCCAACCGCAGAGATCACGACCGCCGTCGCCATCATCATGACTGCAGACAATCCGTCAGCGCGCAGGGCCACGCCGAGCGGGGGTGCCCATGCGCCGAGGAGATAGACGAGCGGACCGTCGCTGTGCTGCTGGGTCACGAAAATTGCTGCAGCTACCGCGACCCCAAGCAGCATGATTGCGGAAGCGATCCGCTCGATGTGACGTCCGCCGACAGCGAAGGCCAGTAGAATGCCCGCCACCGGGATCACGATCGACAGCACCAGGAGAAACGCGCCCGGGGTCGTCACCGCGTCCAGAGCCGTGGCAGGATGCAGCATCAGTCACCTGTTGGATCGATGCCTGTGTTCGTCGGTGCGCCATCGCGCAAGGTAGCCGAACCGGCGGTCTGGAACAGCCGCAGCAACAACGCAATCGCCAAGGCCGTTGCGGCAAATGCGACGACGATNCCGGTGATGACCAGCGCCTGCGGCACCGGATCATTGCCAAAGCCGGCCGCCGCGCCCCGTCGTCCGACCACCCCGAAGAGGAGGAATACGCCGCTGCCCAGCAGATTGAAGGCGACGATTTTGCGAAGTGGCTGCGGGTTCGTGATCAGCCCGTAGAGCCCAAGTCCGACCGCAGCCGCGGCGCACAACCCAAACACCGTCGTGTCGGTCATTGCTGAGCGCCCCGTTCCGGCACGCCGGCGAGCAGCATGCCCAGCGTTACCGCGATCGTAAGTATCATCGCGACCTCGACTGCCAGAATCAGCGGCTTGGCGAGCGTCGGTGGATAGGCAAGGAATGCCAGGCCAAAACAGAGTCCTCCCAGACCGACGACAAGGAAGACGCCGGGACCGGCGATCAGCAGGAGCCGCAGACGTCGGCTGCTCGCGGGTGGTGTGTCCGTCAGTCCGGCCATGATGACNAGNAGCCACATGGCCGCGAGAATTGCGCCGCCCTGNAAAGCNCCGCCCGGGTGGTCGGCTCCCGTCCAGAAAATGTAGATGCCTACGACGATGCCGACAGGAGGTAACAAGCGCGCCAGAAAGGCGAGGGCGCCATGCGGATCGGCCTGGTGGTGCGGCCCTGGACGCCCACCCCAGGTCCGGTCGGATGCAAGCGACCAAACACCCACGATTGCCAGCAAGAGCACGACTTTCTCGAGCATGGTGTCCATCGCGCGAAAGGCCATGAGGACATTCGTGACCGGATTGGCCAAGCCTGTCGCCGAAGCGTTCGCGACGGCAGCAGGAGCAAGTGTTGGCGCCGGATCGGGCAAGAGCAGGATCGCGGCTGCCAGGGCCGCCGATATCGTCACGGAAAGTGCAGCGGCGCCCAGGCGCACAACTCTCCCTGGCTCCTCCGCCGCAGACGCCATCTCGGTCGCTCGCAGTTGCGCGGCCGCGCCCAGGAGCAGAACGCCTCCCAATCCCCCGCCGATTGCGGCTTCGGTCAGTGCAACATCGACCGCGTCCAGACGCACCCAAACGAGCGGAACCAGCAGCCCGTAAGCGACAAAGCCCACGGTCGCCGCATAGGTCTGGCGTGCCGCTATCGTCCAGACGCCAAGGCCCAGCACCACTGCGGCGAGCACCATCTCGAGGAGGGTTGCGACGGACATCACGCCGGTCCATCTCGGCGCGCGGCACGCGCAATCAACTGGGAGACGGTCGCGCCCGCCAGCAGCCCGAGCAGCCAGATGCTGACCAGCTTCAACCCGTCGCGCAGGCTCCCCGCTTGCGGGAGCAGCCCGAGCACAACGAGACCCAGGCCGAGATTGTCTGCTTTGGTGAGCGCATGCAGCCGGGTCAGGGTATCGGGGAAGCGAAGCAGGCCGACGGTGCCAGCGAGAAAGAAGAACGCGCCCGCCGATACCGCGGCAATCGTGATGATGTCGAGTGCAAAGCTCATCCGTCCTCCATCGAGCTGGCCTCATCGGTGCCAAGATGAGAAAGACCTTTCTTGACAAACGCGATCGATGCGAAGGTTGCGAGAAGTGCGAGAGTCAATGCTACGTCGACTGCTGCAGGCACGCCGGTCACCGCCCCGAGCAGCAGCAACGCAGCGATACCTGAGGTCCCGATCAGCTGTGCCGCCATCATACGGTCGGCATCACCGGGACCGCGGAGGATGGGGATGAGCCCAAGCGCCAGCATCACCAGAATGAAACCCAGGGCGGCGGTCAGGAACTCTGTCATTTCAGGGCTCGGCTCAATGCTTCCTCTTCTGCCGCAAGCTGCGCGACCACGGGCTGTCCGACATCGAGACAGTGGTAGACGAGCTGTCCTTTCTCTTCTCCGGTCGGCACTGTTCCGGGCAACAGGCTGGTGAGCGTGGCGAAGATGTTGCGACCTGCGCCGGGTGGAAGACCGATTGGGTAGGTCACAAACCCGGGTCGCAGGGGCAGCCGGGGATCGAGCGCGCGCCGCGCGACATCCGCACCGGCAACGACGGACTCGTACAGGAAGCGAAGCGCGAGTTGAGCGATGGCTCCAGGCGATCCGCTCGAACCAGTGGGCGGAAGCAGGCGCAGGCTCGCCCAGGTCGCTGCGGCAACGGCTCCTGCTGCGGCAGGAAGGTCCTTGAGATCGGCGCCAGCAAGCACGAGCCAAAGGCAGAGGAACCAAATCGCTCGCCAGGCAGCGCTCGACCACGATCCCCCAATGGCCGCGCGTGCTCCGTTTCCATCGACGCTCATGCGCACATCCCAAAGCTTCTCGGTTCTTGGTCGGCTTCACCGTCCACGTGAAGCGGCAGCTGCGAGTCGCCACCACTGTCTCGCTCAAGTCGCTTCCACCGGAGATCTGTACAATGCGCTTTCAACAGAGAACCGGGATATCGGGTAATTTCCCGATCAGGGATAAGAAATCCCCTAGAACATTTCCGTCGTCCGAAGTCTTTGATCCCGCGTGCATTCCCGCGATGTCCGCCCGGTTTTCGCGCCAGTGCTGACCACGATTAAATCCACCCATTCTCAGTAGATTTACCGATACCCGGCCTAAGATCCTTCGGCAAAAAATGCGCCGCGATGACGCCGACAGATGAGTTCTACGTGAAAGGGCTGACCTGGCGCAGGGCATTCTCGCGGTAGTTACCGGCCGGGCGAACCTTCGAAAATTGCAAACCTTCGAAAATTGAAGGGGTGGCTCACGATGCGCGGCGACCGAAAGACCCCGACATCTATGTTCAAGCTCGCGCCCGCGATATTGGCATCCTCCCTGGTCCTGGCGGGCTGCGGGCAGGACACCGCCACTGCAACGGCGCCCGCACCACGCCCGGTTC
>JGI12627J18819_10000283_pt1 | contig 16564 bp, 11 predicted proteins | sample TexAe_OM1H0_M2_FD_18819 | JGI IMG/M metagenome (IMG submission 18819)
ATAGAAGAGTACGACTGTTTACTTAAAACACCGGTCTTTGCTAATAGGAAACTAGATGTATAAAGACTGATACCTGCTCAGTGCTGGTAAGTCAAGAGAGGCACTAATACGGTGCTGATTGAACCTCCAGTAAACAGCGGTTGTAACTATAACGATCCTCAGGTAGCGAAATACCTTGGCCACTAATTATGGTCGCGCATGAATGGTTTAACGATACTCTTACTGTCTCCAAGATGAGCTCAGTGAAATTGAATTATCCGTGCAGATGCGGATTACCATTAGCTAGACGGGAAGACCCTATGCAGCTTTACTGTAGTTAGTCATTGTGTACTTATGATTGAGGTGTAGAATACAAGGGAGTCTATTAGACATCAGTGAAATACCTTGACTTAATTAGGAGTACGCTTAACCAAATTTTTGGGACAGTGATTAATGGGCAGTTTATCTGGGGCGGATTTCTCCCATATAGTACCGGAGAAGTACGAAGGTCGGCTTAAATTGGATGGAAACCAATGGGCTAATAAGAGTCTGATAAAGTGTAATGGCATAAGCCGGCTTAACTGTAAGACTGACAAGTCATACAGATACGCAAGTAGGTCATAGTGATCCGGTGGTCCATCATGGAATGGCCATCGCTCAACGGATAAAAGCTACGCTAGGGATAACAGGCTGATCAATCTCGAGAGTCCATATTGACAGATTGGTTTGGCACCTCGATGTCGACTCATCACATCCTGGGGGTGTAGGCGCTCCCAAGGGTTCGGCTGTTCGCCGAGTAAAGTGGTACGTGAGTTGGGTTAAGTACGTCGTGAGACAGTACGGTTCCTATCTACTAATGGAATTAGAATCGGACAAGAACATAACTCTAGTACGAGAGGACCGAGTGGTATGAACCTCTGGTATACCTGTTATGAAGAAAAACCTAAGCCGCCGGGGCTCTTACCTGGTGGCCCGCCCTCAGGCGGAGGTTTATTTTCGTACGGCAGGAAAGCTACGTTCAGAAAGGATAACCGCTGATAGCGTCTTAAGCGGGAAGCCTATCTTGGGACGATTCTTTATTAGAGTGACTGTAGATCACAGTCTTAATAGGTTGCAGGTGTAATCATAGCAATATGTTAAGCTAGGCAATACTAAAACTCAAGAAACTTGATCATAATATATCGTTAAATAAATAATTTAATATCCCCCCGCACGACGGCAACGTTCGTCGTCCGTAAGGGGTCAAAGTTGAAAGACCTATTAGGTAGGTCTAAAATTATTAAATTATATTTATATATTTGTATTTATAAAGGGTATATTATGTATGAACTAATGAATGAAAAGATCTTAATGAATAAGATTATTAGTCCTAATTAATTGAACTATGAATTATTTAAATCCCCGGGACTCTGTCCCGGAACCCGGGACAAGGGGGCCAAGCCCCCGGGTTTAATATAATATAGCCAGGATATTTTTATAGCATAAAATACTATTTACAAACTGGACTAATCTGTCTGGCTCAGCTGGTTTTGCCAGACTAAGTTTGGAAAATAGGAATATAGCCGGACATAATCTTTTTATATATCCCCGGGGCTGGCGCCCCGGACCCCCAGGTCTGGGAGTGCCCAGCCCCGGGGGCTTTAATAATTTATAAAATATAAGTAATGAGAATGATGTTATCAGAGGAGATATTTTATAAACTGCTGGTTGAATATTTTATTCTCATTGGGTATGTGATTCTACATTTTAGAATGATATCCCTTAAATATCATTCAAATCGAAATTATTTAACTATGTATAACAAAATTTCATCCACAATGGGTACTATAATTACAGGAGCTGTCACAGTATTAGGAGGTCTTTATCTTGGAGAAAGAAGAATGACTCTTTCTAAATATGAAACTCAAATGAAACATCAGCATGAAATGGAATTAGCAGACAAGACTCATAATCATACAATCGAAATCATCAAATACAAATATGATAGAGAAGAAGAATTAATGAAAATTAAGTCTGCTTTAACTTCAACAGATTCAACAGGACCTGTAACAAAAGCTTTATCTGAATTACATAATATTACCACAGAATCACCGTCTTATGATTCAATTCCTTCCGTATTTGAATATATTTTATTACCAACTACTCCTTCACAATTCTTTGGTATTGGATTATTTATGTTTAACTTAACTATTTTTATTTGTGTGATTGGTTTAATTGTAAATTATTATATTAAATTATATGGAGAACAATACATGGATAAATTTCCTAAATGGAGTTTACCTATTGTTCGAAATTACTTAAAACTAGGTTTACTTACAAATTATTATTATATTGGAATGATTATGTTATCTTTATTATTTTCTACAATCACTAGTATTCTAATTTATTTTAGAAATTATTTTTATTAATATAATCCTTTTTTACACCTTTGTAAATAATGGATTATTTATTTATGAATGGAATAAAGGTGCTCTAAAATTCACTCGACACTAATTTATTTAATTCACTAATTTATTTAATTCTCTTTCGTTATAACCTTAAAAAGAATGATCAACACCCTTGTATTTTAGGTTCAGCCGATAAATTATAAGTAAGAAGATTAAAACCCTTCTTGGGTACAAAATATATGTTTTCTATAATTATCCCTCAGTATTAGCCCCCAGGGCTGGCACCCCAGCCCTGAGGGTCCTGGGCGCCAGCCCCGGGGAAATCATTTAATTTGAATCATGTTATCTAAATTAAATATGTTTTGGACTACTATCATTATAGGAATCTTTAGTCTTTTAACAAGTCTTTATATATATCATGATCGCGCAAAAAAGATCGAAACCCTTTTAGAACTAAAATGTCTTAAATTAAAAGAATTAGTTCAACATAGTCATACATTAGAATTAGAACGAATAAAAGTAGATTCATATGATTCTAATTCTTCTTCTACAAATGCTTTATTAAATCAAATTTTAGAAGCTAACAAGACAAATGATTCTTCTTCTGAACAAGTTGTTTCTACTTTAGCAGATACAACAGTAAGAGAATATTTATCAAAACTGCTTACTTTTTTACATCTTCCTGAGTTTGATCTTTCTTTAGTATTAGAACTTATTCCATTACCAGTTACAGTTCTTCAATAAATGACTGGTTCAATAATTTTATTTAACCTTGGGGGCGACCGGTCCCTTAAGGGGACGGGCCTCCCACCCCCGGGGGGCTTAATCATTTTAGATCTTTTAATCAGTTTAATTGTAAGTCTTTTTATCAAACAATATGGAGAACAATATTTGGAAAAATTACCTAAATGGAGTTTATCCTTTGTTAAATATTATCTTAAAGCACGTGAACTATCAAATTATTATTTAATTGTGATTATGATGTTACGTTTACTATTACCTACGGCTTTATATTTTTATATTTATATTCTAGAATATATTAATAAGTAATAAATATATATCTACTTCTTACACTTTACAAAAAATAAATCCCTGAGGCTTATCTTTACATAATAATTCCTTAATAATACCTTTAAAATTAAATAGATCTAATCCTAATAAAGTCATTATAAGTTGTCCATACTCTATTTAATCCTGTTTTTGTAGAAAGTATCTGATGTACTCTAATAAATTAGACATGTTTCTAATTTATTTTTCTCAATCTATGAGTTTATTATTATCGTTATATCTTCTAGTAAGAGGTGTATATTAATCGTACTCTATAAATCATTTCTATATAGATCCATCCTTTTTATAAAATAAAGGAGAATCTTATCCGGAATAAATAGAATTTCTCCTTTTTAATACCTTTAAATATTTTTTAAGTAAATTATACCCATATCGCCCAGAAAAGGGTATTGACTTCATCCCTGGCCTCCGATCTAGTAAAGGTCGGGGACTAAAAGGATGACTTTTTCTGGGCTGGGAAGGCTCGAACTCCCATTAGTCGACATCAAAAGTCGATGACTTACCAATTAGTCAACAGCCCAATACCAATCCCTCCCTCATCCGAAAGAAAGATTTTATAAATGAATGCTGGCCAGAGGAATCGAACCCCTATTTCCCCGATTACAAATCGAATGCATTACCAATTATGCTAGGCCAACTTCGAATAGGATCTCCTGAAATTTAACATTCCCACGCGGGTAACGCACGTTGTCACCGGGTACTTTTAAGCACAAATTACTCAAAGTATTTTTCCCCGGAAGGTAGCGTCCTAGACCTTTTGGGCTGACACTCTAGTTCAGCGGACTAAAAGAGTATGATTCATATCAGGTTGGTAAGATTTGAACTTACACTATTTTACACCCAAAGTAAATGCCTTACCAGATTAGGCTACAACCTGATTTTCCCTTACAAGGGGAATAATAAGATGAACCTCCCCGTGCGGGCGACGCACGTTACCGCCAATCGGGTAAGAGTAATTATACCATTTCCCCCGAGGACGAGACTCCCGTCCTAAACGGGACGGGCCCCCCGAGGTCTTTTTAATGATATGTACTGAAGTAATTCATTTATGGAGACAGCCGGACTTGAACCAGCACTACTCATATGCAAAACGAGCTCTCTACCAATTAAGAAATGTCCCCAAATTTTATTCTCTTACAGGGAGGTTCCTATACTTATAAAATATCCGAACCTATAACCAGCGGGGTGAAACCCTGCTGGCTGGCATAAAAATTCCATTCTTTGCCAGATGTATCAAAAGTCCTATTTTTAAAAATTAAATGTAATTATATCAATGGAAAAATGAGAATCATGTAATCATTAGGTTCATATTTGATCTAGCGCGGGTTACGCACGTTGCCACCGTGCCGAAGGATGATTTATCTTGGTAAAGTGAATTTATATAAATTTATACTCTTAATTTTAAATAAGCTATTCTTTAAAGAAATTTATTTTTTAGCAAGGCTAGAAGGAAGTAATAATACAGCCCATAGTAATAATAAGAATAATCTAGGATCACCTACATAGAAAATTAGAGTAATAAATACAATTAGACCACTGAAAATATACATAGCATAAGATGGAATAAATCCAGTATCTAAAGATGTAATCTTACTAGAAGCATTCTTAAATACATTTACTAATCCGTAAGGACCTACTAATTCAATTACACCTCTATCTAAAGTTTTGTTAGTAGTATAACCAAAATTTAATAATTTACTTAAAATTAAGTTATTATAAATATTATCAAACCAGTATTTTTGATTTAAGAATCTATATAAAGTTCTACCTAATGTATTTTCTGTTAAACTAATAGTAAATAATGGGAATAAATGATATAAAACTAATGCGAATCCCCCACCAAATAAACTACCAAATAATGGTAATAATTTATATAAAGTAGGAATAGCAAATTCAGCTTCAATTAAACTTACATGGTTTGGATGAACAAATAAAGAGTTACCCCAGAAATTTGTTCCTACTCCAATAAATAGATCTTTGGTTACATAACCAAAGAAAATACTCATAATAGCTAATAATACTAATGGAATAGCCATAATTAATGGAGCTTCATGAGTACCCAGATAATTAATCTTAGGTCCATTAGGGTAAGTTAAGAAAGTTAAAGCTAATAATCTTAAAGAATAGAAGGCTGTAAATACAGCTGAAATAGTACCTAACCAATAAGCTACATTTCCTGTGAATAGATATTGCCCAAAAGCAACTTCTAAAATTAAATCTTTAGAATAGAATCCTGTTAAAAACGGTAAAGCCATTAAACTTAATGAACCGATTAGGATCATAGTATAAGTGAATGGTAATAGGTTTACTAATCCTCCCATTTTTCTCATATCTTGTTCATCATTTAATGCATGGATTACTGCACCTGCTGATAGGAATAATAAAGCTTTAAAGAAAGCATGATTTACTAAATGAAAAATACCAATAGAATAATTAGATAATCCACAAGCAAATACCATATATCCTAATTGCGAACAAGTTGAATAAGCAATAACTCTTTTCAGATCATTTTGTAATAGACCTGTAGTTGCTGCAAAAAAGGCTGTTAAAGCACCTACCCAAGTAATTAAAATTAATGGAGTAGATCCATATTCTAAAATAGGAGATGATCGTAGAAGTAAATAAACACCAGCAGTTACCATAGTAGCAGCATGAATTAAAGCTGATACAGGAGTTGGCAATAAAAATATGTTGATATCCTTCCTTGAAAGAATATACGCAGTTACTCTCATAACTGTTCGGACTATATCTTCATTAAATAATATCGATCTTCGTTTTATTAATTTTATTCATTAAACTTTTTACTCGTTCAAGTCCTTCATCATTGAAATGTTCTTTATTAATGACTAATTTATATGCTTTAAGCCAATTAAAATAACAAATATATTTCTTAGTTTTTAAACCATATTGATTAAAATAACCAATTACTTTATGTAATTTAGTTAAATTAATAGCCATATTATATCCATTGTGATCTTTCAGAAAACTAATTTTACCTTCTAACATATCAGCAATCTTTGTCATTAATTCAAGTTCTCCTTTTTGAGATAGAATATATCTCACTTGAACTTGATTATATGTTTCAGATCGTTTGATAACACTTACAGTAAAACAACCTTCTGCATCAGTAAATCCAGATAACCAAGCATTTTTTAAAGTTGGATCATTCTTCTGATCAATAAAACAGATATTTGTTTTATAAATCTTATTGAATGCTTCCAACCATAATTTAAACTGATTATTCTTTCTTTCTGTATATAAATTACTATTGAAGATTTCAATGATTTTAAGAAGACCTTTTTGATCTCTTACTCGAAAATGATGTGTTTTATTATTTTTATCTTGTACGGATACAGAACCAAATCCTAATTCTTTTTTAATATAAAATAAGATTTGTGCATCTACACTTGATTGTGTAATTTTAAACTCTAAATAACCCGTTTTATTAATAATGAATGATCCATCACCTTCGGTAAATCCGATAAACCAGTATTTGAATGTTAAGTCTAATGAATAATCTCGTCCCTGGTCCCCGGCCCAGTCGGGACCGGGGACTTTGATCGTTTTTAATGTTTCACATGTAGTCTCTGAAGAACCTACTCCATCATTTGAGAATGATGTTTGGTTTCCTGCGGATTGTCTTACCATTTGGATTTTTCCGAGCAAGAATTTTTCTTGAGTGGACCAAATGGTTTTAAGATGTTCCCGCATATAGTGAAATTTAAGGAGAGCCCAAAACCAACCCTCCATGGCGTCGGGTAACCAAGTATGTAAACCGATTTGAGCCGATTTACCCATTGCTGCAATTAATAGACAGATAGAAATTACTGTAATTAATTCTTCATTCATAAATGGGGCTAAAGAAAATACTGTAGTAAAATCTAGATTTCCAAATGCCCAAAAAATAGCCCATAGACCGATACTGAATCCCCAATCTCCTACTCTATTCATTACTAAAGCTTTAATAGCAGCTTTATTAGCTTGTAATCTAGTAAACCAGAAGTTAATTAGTAAGTATGATGAAATACCTACACCTTCCCACGGACGAAATACTGTACAATATTGCTAATTATAATTTATACATCATATTATCATGCATATAAGATTTTACAAGCCCCCGGGGCTGGCATCCCAGACCTGGGGGTCCGGGGCGCCAGCCCCGGGGATTATAGAATTTATTTTTAGCATCTTGTTTCACCCCGCGCGGGCGACGAAGGTTGCCGCGAGGGATAAAGTCAAACTATCTTTATAAGCCCCCGGGGCTGGGCATCCCAGACCTGGGGGTCCGGGGCGCCAGCCCCGGGGATTTACTTAATCTGACTTTTTATCAGAATTAGATACAATATAAATAATACATATTAATATATTAAAGATTTCTGATGTATTATTTATAATATTATCCTACATTTGTAGAATATGTACTATAATTTCGTACTCCACTTATTTTCACAAGTGGCCGGACTATATCATCACCCTAGTATAATAGGGGCGTCACGTGTAGTCTCTGAGGATCCTACTCGAAATCATTAAACTTCGTTGGTTTCCTGCTGATTGTCCATTGTAATATCCTAATCGTTATCACGATCTATGGTCGTAGATTAAGCTTTAGGAGTTTCCAGCATATAGTGACGTTTAACCTTACATCTTACGATGTAGGTAGGCCGGGAAGAATTTGACCAATAAACATTACAAGATAATTATCTCCTGTTACTAACATTAACATAAAGAATGTGAACATAGATAGATAAGAGAAAAATCTTTGATTATGTGGATCTTCACCCATATAGCTAATAGAATAAATATGTACTAAAGCAGATACAATTAAAACAGGTAATAACATAGATACTGTTAAACTATCGTAATTGAATCCCCATGATACTAACATAAATTCCGAATCAATCCAACTTATTAATTTAATTGATACAGGAGATTGACATAAACCTACTTCATAAAAAGCTACAAACGCTAATAAAGCAGTTAAAACTAATGAACTACAAGTAATTAAATGACTACCCGTTGTACCTACTTTTCTACCTAAAAATCCAGCTACAGTAGCAGATAGTAATGGTAAAGTTAAAATCACTAAATACATTATGATTTAATAGCGATACTACCTCTTAATCTATAATATGCTACTAAAATACCTAATCCAATAGCAGATTCTGCTCCTGCAATAGCAATTACATAAATACCATAAGTTTGACCTAGAATATCATCAAAACTAAATGAACTTAAAATAATTAATAATGTAACAGCTAATAGCATGATTTCAATAGAAATCAACATTAGGATAATGTTTTTTCGGTTAAGAATAAATCCTAAAATCCCAATTAAAAACAAGACCATTGATAAATTCATTATGTCTTATTTTAAAATTATTATTATGATCATAATTTCTAACATAGCCCCGGGGCTGGACATCCCAGACCTGGGGGTCCGGGGCGCCAGCCCCGGGAATTTACTTTATTTGATTCATTCGATCTATTATACCGAACTATTAAAATTATTATCTTGTTAGAGACCCTTTTATTTAATAATCTTTCTCGCGCGACGTTCGTCGTCCGCGCGGAGGAATAACCTAAAATAAATCTAATGGACCATTAGGATGATAGCCCAAAGGGTCCAGGGCACAGTGCCCTGGAGATAAATGATAATTATTCCCATTCGATCTATTAGCCCCGGGTTATCATTATACATAGATAACTTCCTCTAAGAGCTTTACTTTTATACATATAAGTAATAGATTACCTCCCCGGGACGGCGGCGCTGTCGCCCGGGTTTATATAAATGAATTATAATATGATCTATAGTTTAATGATAAAATCATTACCCGCGCGGGCAACATGCGTAACCCGCGCGGGGTTCAAATAATAAAATTCTTTTTATAAGATACCGAGAATAAATAGATTTTTAAAAATATTGAGGTTGTAACTTAATTGGTAAAGTTCCCGACTTTTAATCGGTATTATTAGGGTTCGAATCCCTACGACCTTATTTTATTCATTTATAAGGCCCCGGAGCGTAACTCCCCGGACCCTCGGTATTGGAATGCTCCGGGGACTAATTTAGCCTCTAGAGCTCAATTTCATAAGGGAGTATATCTAATATACGGTTGATTTTATTAAATTTTGTTCTTCCTATATGAATTCTTTCAGAAAAAATCCGGTCCCGGAGGGCTACGCTCTCCGGGACCGGATGAAATCTTTAGATTTCATCCGCCCCCGGGCCTGTGTCCCTGTGGATAGCGCGGGCGACGCACGTCGCCATTGGACTCAGACTAGTGGCCCATCTTGGTAGAGATAAAATTTTTAATAAAATTTGCTGTTATATTAGGTCAACTAGCATAATTGGTAATGCGATAGATTGCAAATCTTCCAGATAAGTGTTCAAGCCACTTGTTGACCTGTAAGAAATTAATTTTTATTAAGAGTACATATTAAAAGGATAAATTAAATTAATAAATTAGATACTGCTAAATGCATTGGTTCTAAGAAAATATTAGGATAAATTCCCATTAAAAACATTAATACTAAAAATGGTAATAATAACATAAATTCTCTTCTATTAAGATCCCCAGCCGATTTTAAATAAACACTGTAAGAACCAAAAGCAACTCTATTATATAACCAAATAGCATATCCAGCACTTAGAATCATACCTAAAGCACCAAAGATTGTTAAGATAGGATTCTGTTGGAAAGCTCCAGCAAAAGTCATAAACTCTCCTACAAAATTTGATGTTAGTGGGACTGCAATATTACCTAAAGTGAATAAGAAGAATAATACAGACCATACTGGCATGTATTGAGTCATTCCTCTATAATATTTTAATAATCTAGTATGATATCTATCATAAAGAATAACTACACTAATGAACAAAGCAGGTGAAACAATACCATGAGCTAACATTAAGATCATACTACCTTCAATTCCTTGAATTGTATTAGAAAAAATACCTAAATTAACAATATTCATATGTCCTACAGAAGAATAAGCAATAATTTTCTTTAAATCAATTTGTCTTAAAGTAGTAAATGATGAATAAATAATACTAATTACACTTAATGAATAAACTAAAGGAGTGAAGAATAAAGAAGCATCTGGTAATACACCAATAGAATATCTTAAAAAACCATACCCTGCTAATTTTAATAGAATCCCAGCTAGAATGATGGATCCTGCTAAACTAGCTTCAACGTGAGCTTCAGGTAACCAAATATGGAATGGGATCATAGGAACTTTTACAGCAAAAGATAAGAAAAATCCTAACCATAAGATTCTTTGTCGAGTTTCACTAATGTCAGCTACAGCTAATACTTGATAATCTGTAGAACCTACTTCAAAATAAATAACTAAAATAGCTAATAACATGAATAAAGAACCTAATAAAGTATATAGGAAAAATTGATAAGCGGCATGAATTTTTCTTTCTCTAGCACCCCAAATACCAATAATTAAGAACATTGGAATTAAAACACTTTCGAAACAAATATAGAATAATAGTAAATCTAAAACAACAAACACAGCAATTAATAAAGTTTCTAAGATTAAGAAAGCAATTAAGAAATATTTAATTCCTGTTTTAATACTGTCCCAACTAGCTAAAATACAAGTTGGAATAATAAATGTTGTAAGTAAAACAAAGAAAAGTGAAATACCATCTACTCCAATTACTTCTCTTGTTGTAATAGTAGGGAAAGAACTAACAAATTGGAATCCATTATAATTATTATCAAATCCTGCCCAAAGTACTAAAGATAAAATAAATGTTAATAATGAGCTAGCTAAAGCTACCTTTTTTTGTAAAGATGTGTTCTCTCCAGAAAGAATAACACCGATTACACCTAAAATAGGTGTGATTAATAAAGATAAAATCATTATAATAATTATATAGTTACTTCTTAAATAGGAAAATTTCACTACTTCCAGGTACAAGTCCCAGAATTATATAATGTGTTCATCCATCCCCCGCGCGGCGGCAGGCTGCGTCGTCCGCGCGGGGGAATTATTAACCCCAACCGGGATCGAACCGATACTCCCACAGTGAAGTTGTGGTGTCCTACCATTAGACAATGAGGTCTTATTCATTCTCCACTCGGGAGAAACTGCCGGCCCTGTAGCTAAGAAAATGAAGGAAACTTATTTTTTATTTCTTAGAATGAATTAGTAATCTTACTTATATTTAAAAATAATTAAAATTTATTCGAAAGACTTATTTAAGCCCCCGGGGCTGGGCACTCCCAGCCCTGGGGGTCCGGGGCGCCAGCCCCGGGGATAAAAATAAAGGTTATTATTAAAGTGCTACAAATAGTACATTATTATTCTCAGTTTCAAATTAATTTTTTACTAACATGGTTTACCTCGAGAAGGTGATAAAATTTTAATCCTGGCATAAAAATTTCATTTTTATGCCGGCGAGCAGGGTTTTATCCTGCGGGATAGCCCGAAAGGCCTGTCCCCTCGGTGAGTCCTTCGGGGGTGGATAAATAGGTTAAGATTCAACCTAGTTATCATATATAAAAATACTATTCCTAATAAATTTTGATAGTAAGTCCAATTTATTTGAATAAAAATTAACCCGGGAGCCTGGTCCCGGGTTAAGGGGACCAGGCTCCCGGACTAATACATAAATAGTAATACTTAAATACAAAAAATAATAAAGTAATAATCAATTTTAGATGTGAATCCTGCTTAAGAGATATAATTATAAGATGTAAGTTTACATTACCAATGAAAATTGTAATATATGCCCGAGTAGGCCATCATACACGAGTCTGATATCTTATAAAAATACTTTATTTAAAAATTTATATTACTCATAAGCAATCTGTTTAATAAAGGTATATAATAAGGTTGTATTAAATTAATTAATGTCGAGTAAATTTTAAAGCACCTTTCTACTATTTATATACTATCTTATTTATAATTTTTTTGAATGAATAATATATAATAATAAATGACTACCATATACCATTTCACCTAAAATAATTAAAATAAGAATCATTAAAATTAAAGTAGTAGAATCTCTTCCTTTAGCTACTAAAGAAAGCCATTTCTGTAGTTTAGGTCTTTTTGTTACAAATTCTCTTGATTCTAGATTAAATAATCGAACTGAAAAACTTAGTAATATAGTTAATACCATATAAAATGTTCCTGCAGAACCAATTAACATTCCTGTTGCTAATGCCTCTTCACTACTAGTAAATTCTAAAATTGAAGGAATAGAATAAAAATCATTTTCTAATGGAGAATTAATGAAATCATTTTTCATTGAATCAGGAGATCCTGTTCTTCCCTTAGGTTCTAAAATTGAAGTTTCAGCCACTGAGGCTAACTCATTTGACTCTTGATTAAACATTTTGGTAGCATTATTAAAAATTTGTCCTACTGCTGTAGCAACACCAAATCCTAAAGCAACCCCAGCCCTTTGATTAGGAGGCAAAGTTTTTAAAACAGGAGGTAGTTGTTTCAAAATTGCTGCTGTTCCTAAAGATGCAGCAGCACCAACAACTGCTGGTGAAGTAACAATTTTACCTACTGTTTCTACAGTTGTGTTAACAATCATAGGAATATCCGATGTGAAATTAACATCAATACTGCTAGATGATGAATCTGAAGAAATCCTTTTAGATTTTAGATCATCCATAGAATATATTGAATCCGTTGAATTCTTTAAAGAGGATGAATTGAAAATATCATCTTTTGTAGAATTTTCATCTAAAGGAGATACAGTATTTATATTGGATACTGTATTGTTAGGATCCATACCAGAACATTCTACTGCTTCTGGTAAAAAAGACATAACTAAGAAAAGAACAAAAATAAATTGTGTCCATTTATTTTTGAATAGGATATTGAATAGTTTCATTATAAAAACAAATTTGAGTAATAAATTAAAGGATTATTACCAATAAAGAATAAAAATTCGATCTTAATTAGAATACTCTAATCAAATTAGAATTTTAAAGTCTTACCTTTACTTATAGTTTATCCCCGGGGCGGGCGACTAAAATTGCCCCCGCCCCAGGAATCATTCCAAAATTAACTATACCCGGGGTTGGCGCCCAGGACCCCAGGTCTGGGATGCTAGCCCCGGAGGCTAAACCTTAAATACAAGGGTGTTGATCATTCTTTTTAAGGTTATAATAAAAGAGAGTTAAATAAATTAGTGTCGAGTGAATTTTAAAGCTCCCTTCGACCACTCGTATAAAAATCCCACTGTTAAAACAATTAAGAAGATAATCGCTACCCAGAATCCTAGTAATGAAACTTCATATAGAGTTACAGCAAATGGGAATAGGAATAATACTTCAATATCGAAGACAATAAACAGAATAGCTACTAAGTAGAACTGAATTGAGAATTTTTGTCGAGAATCCCCTAATGGAGTAAACCCGCATTCATAAGGTGATACTTTTTCACTATAAGGTTTATTTACCGCTGTAAATTGATTAATTACTAATAGAACTAAAACTAATACAGGAATAAATAGAAAAAAGAATGTTAATGTATTCATTACCAATAAAATAAACTTAAAGTGAGTAGGTGAGCACTATTTAATAATGGTGTTGGATTTAAAACAAAGAAAATCAATAATAAAGTAATTGTAGCAATAACTAAACTTGTAGAAGTTGTTACTGTTTCTTTATTTGTTACATTTGTATCAGTAATAGTAAATGGATCGAAATGAATTACTTTAATTACTCTTAGATAATAAGCAGCACTTACTACACTTGTTAGAATTGCTACTAATGCTAAGAAGAAATTACCATTATGAATTGCTGCATATAAAATCATCTGTTTTCCAAAGAATCCTACTAATGGAGGAATACCTGCCATTGAAAATAAACAAATAGCTAAACTAATTCCAAGTAATGGATTCACTTGGAATTGACCTTTCAATTGATTGATAAATTGAACAGGTGAATAAGGAGCTAATCCTCTACTATGAATTAAGTATCCAAAAGCAATTAAAATGAAGAATACATTTACATTTGTTAATGAATATTGGATTAAATAGAATAAGAAAGACTCAATAGATTCTTCACTATTAATAGCTAATGCTAATAATAAGAATCCTACATGAGAAATCGTACTATACGCTAATAATCGTTTAATTCTATATTGAGATAATCCACCAATCGTACCAATAATTAAAGATAGTAAAGAACTAATTAATAGTAAATATCCCCATGAAGACCAATTTGTTAATTGAGTAAATCCTTGGAATTCTAAAATAAATACTAACAATGAAATTTTAGGCATTGTTACTAACCAAGTCGTTACCATTGTTGGTACTCCATCATAAACATCTGGAGCCCAATTATGGAATGGAGCAGCTGAAACTTTGAATAATAGACCTACTACCATTAATAAAACACTGATTTCAATTGCATGATTACTTGTTGTAGTAGAACATAACATATATAGTCCTTCAAAACTTGTTAATCCTGTAAATCCATATAGTAAGCTACTCCCTAATAAGATTAAAGCTGAAGATAAACTACCTAGTAAAAAGTATTTTAATCCTGCTGCTGTTGCAGATTCAGATTCTCTATAAATAGTAGCTAAAATATAAACAGCAAAACTTTGTAATTCAATTGATAAGAACATAGATACTAAATCACTACTTGAAATTAAACTAGTCATACCTAATACAGAAAATAATACAATTAGAGGATATTCTGCTAGAATAGGTAAATATTTACCAATCATACTTGATTGTTTAGTACTTACTCCATCTTTTAAAGATGTTCCTGTACTAACAGTAGTATTCTCTCCTAGTAAAAGTACTAATGCACCCATTAAATAAATAAATACATCAATTCCTTGTGTAATCGCTGTAATTTGAAATAAACCACTAAATACACCAATTCCTGATCCTACTAAATCAGTATAAATTGTATTATAAGTTAATAATCCAGAATAGAATAATACAATAATTGCGATTCTATTAAAATTAATAGCTGAGATACGAAGGGAAAATAAGGCAATCGCTACAATCATGGTTAATACACTAAATAAAACCATTACTCACTTAACAACTTCCTTATATGTAGACAATAGAATTACTATTCTTCTGTGCGGGGTTTATAAAATATCATGATGCAAATATTATTGACTGTACATATCGATATTTTAATACCTTACATAACTCTATATATCCAAAGTAATTTTCTCCCCACATGGAATAAAATAAATACTATATAGTATTTATTTTAAGATAAACCTCGCTTGTACAAAGATTACCCGCCGGACCAGCCAACAGTCCGAACCCGGCGGCTATTTTTCACTTTTATATTGTCTCGAGGGAGAATTAAATGTTCTGGGGAGGAATTGAACCTTCTCACTATGATTTTCAGTCATACGCTCTACCATTTAAGCTACCAAAACTTATATTAAATACCCCGCACGGGCGACGCACGTTGCCGCCGCCCGCGCGGGGTACGTATTATATTAAAATATAAATTCCAACTTATAACCCACTGAACTACATTATGTCTATTAACATAGATTATGAAAAATTATTTATTACAATCAAGACAGTAGTCTCCGAAGGTAAGTCCCTTGAGGATTACCTCAGATAACACCACCTAAGGCGATAATTTTTAATAAGTACTAGATAAATTCTTTCAGAATTTATCCGGTCCCGGAGAGCGTAGCCCTCCGGGACTAGTTTTTATAACTTGTTTATAAAAATAAGTTTTATTTTTAAAACTAGCCCCCGGGGCTGGGCATCCCAGACCTGGGGGTCCTGGGCGCCAGCCCTGGGGATGAATTCTTTCAGAACTCATCCGGTCCCGGAGGGACTCACCTGAGGGGACAGGCCCCCCGGGCTACCCCCGGGGCCCCGGGACGGGTGAAATCTCTTAAAATTTCACCTAGGATTAGATCATTACTTATAAGTTTGATAGCCTAATAATCGTAATGATGTTATGATCTCTTTTAAGGGCTTCTAAATTTAATCCTTAGGCCAAATTATCCCCGTGGCACTGCACCCCGGACTCTTGGTCTGGGGTGTCTAACCCCGGGCTATACAAGAAAGTCTAAGGTGCTGTACTTAAGATATAAATATTTAGATTGGGTCAGCCTGTCCAGCTCAGTGGATTTCGTCCCCCGCGCGGGCGACAA
>JGI12627J18819_10000284_pt1 | contig 16486 bp, 13 predicted proteins | sample TexAe_OM1H0_M2_FD_18819 | JGI IMG/M metagenome (IMG submission 18819)
ATGATCACCGTGGGCACACCCATGACATCGGCAGCCAGGCGCGCGGCAACCAGCTTGTTGATCGCTTCCGCCGTCGATACCAGCACCTTGCCGCCCAAGTGCCGCATTTCTTGGCCGACGACAATTGATCCTCGAAGTGCACGCCGGCCGCCCCGGCGCGAATCAGCGCCTTGGTCAGTTCGAAAGCATTCAAGTTGCCGCCGAAGCCGGCCTCCGCATCCGCGATGATGGGCACGAGCCAGTCGATATCCGACTTGCCTTCCATGTGGTGGATCTGATCGGTGCGCAGCAGCGCATTGTTGATGCGCTCGACCATTTTAGGCACGGAGTCGACCGGATACAGGCTCTGATCCGGATAGACCTCTCCGGCGGTATTGGCATCGCCCGCCACCTGCCAGCCGGAGCAATAAATCGACTTGAGTCCCGCTTGCACGGACTGAATGGCTTGGTTGCCGGTCATGCAGCCCAAGCCCGCGACCACCGGTTCCGTATGCAGCAGCCGCCAGAACTTCTCAGCGCCCAGGCGCGCCAGGGAATATTCGATCTTCACGGATCCGCGCAGCCGCGCCACGTCGGCCTCGCTGTACGGACGTTCCACACCCTGCCATCGCTCGTTCACCTGTGCGTTCAACTTCATTCTCCTAAGTCGGCTTGCGTAAGGGATGTGCGAAGCTTAGAGTGTAAAAATGAGGATTTACACATTAGAAATTTCACAATGTGAATTTCACATGATATGCCAGTTACCGGGCTGATCCGTCAGGGACACTTCCTGGGCTCGAAGCTGCGCTCTCTGCGCAAGCGCAACGGCCTGACCCTCGATGAACTATCGGCGCGCTGCGTGCAAATCGATGCAGAGGCGGCGCCCTCCGTGTCGTACCTCAGCATGGTGGAAACCGGGAAACGCATGCCATCGGCCGAAACCCTGGAAATGCTCGCGGGAATCTTCAGCAAGGATGCGCGCTGGTTCTTGGATGAAAACACCGACGTCGAAGTCGCGCCGGCTCCCCGGCTGCGCGGCGGCCTGGAGGCCATGCCCCTGGAGCCCGCATTCCTTTTTTCGCACGAGCTGCTGCAAAACGCCTTGCCCGAATTGCTGTCGCAAACCGGTACGACGGGGCGCCAATTCGCACAGCTGCTGATCCGCGTCTGGCAGGAAACGCGGCACAATAATTTTCCAGATATTGAGCGCGCGGCTGAGGAATGCGGCCGGCGGCAAATGCCTTTGACGCTCGAAGCGGTCATCGCCATCTGCAAGCAGCATGGCTTGGAAATCAAGTGGTTCGATGGCGACGGGCGCAAGCCCAGCGGCGCTCTGGTGCGTTCGCGATTCGAGGCGCCGGGAACGGTGTTCATCAACAAGCGACTGCGCGGTCAGGAAGAGCGCCTGAAATACGAGCTGGCATTCTTCGTCGGCCACAAGATCCTGCACAACGGCGACGGCATGATATCGCCGCATAGCGCCGCTCAATCGGGAGACGGCGAGACTCCGGGCTCCGCTGCAGGCATGGGCGCGCAAGACGTTCTCTATGCTTGGCGCGATTTTGAATGCAGTTTTTTCGCCGGCGCGTTGCTCTGCCCGCGCCTGCCGTTTCGGCGATTCCTGGCGCGCGAATCGCATAGCGTCAACGCCTGCCACAAAGTGGGCGTGACGCCGGCATTGGTGATGCGGCGCATGACCGCGGTGTCGCCATACCGGCATTGGCATTTCTTCGATGCCTATCCGCCGGGTTATCTGCGCGCGGTGTACCGCGGCAACGGAATCCCTTTGCCTTGGGGCAATATGAGTCTGGTGTCGGACCCCTGTCCGCGTTGGGCGGTGTTTCGATTGCTGCAAGCTCCGAAAGCCTCGCTGCAAAAACCCAAATCGCAAATTTCAGTGATGCAGGACGGGAAACGCGCGCGCTTGTATTGCTGCCACTCACTGCTGACCCGCGATGCGCTGGACGAGCTGCACGTGCTGTCCGTCGGCGTGGATCTGTTGCCGGCGCTGGATGCCCAGGGGTTCGATGGCGAGGAAATCGTTTCTGCGGTGGCCGATTCCTGCCGGCGCGGCGGCGGCGATGGCGTAATTCCCGCCGCTGCATCGACTGCGATTCGCGCGGCCTCCCAGGTTTTGAACATCTCCTGGATTGCGGACGCGCTGAACTCAACCGCCAGCGTCATATGTCCGCGAAGCGGCGCATGCCCGCGTCATCCGGCCTGCGCTTGATGGATGGCGCGATGATACAGGGCAAGTGGAACATCACGATCGACACGCCGATGGGCGAGAGGACAGGCGTGCTCGAGCTACACGTTCAGGGGAGCACTGTCACCGGATCCTTGTCGGACGGCGAACATCACGTCGCCATCAGCGACGGCACGATCGACGGCAATAAGCTCAAATGGCAAGCCAAGATCACCAAGCCCATGCGATTGAGCTTTAAGTTTACCGCGGTGGTGGAGGGCGACCGCATCAGCGGCTCCGCCCGCCACATGCTCGGAACCGCCGCGTTCAAAGGCTCGCGCGCTTGAGAAAACGGCAGGTCAGCCGATCGGCGCGTACACTTCCGTGCGCACTTTATCCGCGGGCGTGTTGCCGGGGTCGTCAACGTAGGCAGAAATCATCGGCCCCTTGGCCGTATAACCGTGAGCTGCGATATAGGCGCGCATTTGCGCATAGGTCTTCGCCAAACCCTCATAAGCACCGACATGCGTCGCCTTCAGTGCTTTGCCTGAGTAGCTTTGCAGCGATTGAACGCCGTCCGCGCCGGCCGTATCGCCGCGATCGACCGGAATGACCGCGTCGAACTTAAAACTGCTTCCCGTCATGTCGCCGCCGATTCCCATCACGGGTCCGGCCTGGTGCAGCTTGTTTTTCGTCATGAATTTCATGATTTGGCCGAAGCCGTCCATATAGGCCTTTGCGATCCCGTCGGGCGTGGTCGTTTCCGCGACGGCCAAGATGGGCGCCGCCTTGAGCTCTACCGGTTCGGCGCTGAAGCCTGCGATGTCGGTGTTGGGCATGCTTTCGACCAAAGCCTTGAGTTTTCCCAGACCGGAAGCGAAGTCCTTGCCCAACATGCCATCCATGGTGAGCCCGAAATAGTGACCGATCGGATTGGCGCCCATATCCACGTCCACCGTCCAGGTGACCGTGGTGCTGGTGCCCTCGGGCGCGAGGGCCACGACGGATTTCGCAACGCCCATGTCGCCGAAGTCCAAATCGCTGGCGATCGATTGATTGGGGGTCGATACCGTAATGGTCTGAGTGCCCGAGCCGACCTTGTCGTTTCCCTTCCAGAGAAGTTTGGCGCCTACGCCGTCGCGCGGACCCTCAGTGGTCTGCGACATATTGGGATCCAGCTCCTGCCAGGGGGACCACTGGGGAAAAAGTACGAAAGAATTGACGACGGCGTAAACCATGCTGGCCGGACGGTCGATGGCGATCGATCTCTTCACTTGCACGTGGCGCGGCAATATCAGGCCCACCACGGCCAACACGACCACGACGGCAACGAGGCCGATCAGTATTTTTTTCAGCATGTTCTCCCCAAAGACCCTTAAGGCATCAGCCCGAGCCGCTCTCTTCTAGTTCGCCGGCTGCGCTTTGCACGTAGTTCGGCAGTCCCATTTTTTCGATCAAGCCCAGTTGTTCTTCGATGAAATCGATATGCTCTTCTTCGCTCTTTTGGATGTGAACCAAAAGCTCCCGAGTCACGAAATCCTTGACCGCTTCGCAGTGAGCGATGGCGGCCTTATACATCGGATGCGCTTCCATTTCGCGGCGCAAATCGCACTCGAGGATCTCCTTCACATCCTCGCCGATGAACAGTTTGCCCAGATCCTGAAGGTTCGGCAGTCCGTCGAGAAACAGAATCCGCTTGATCAGGCGATCCGCGTGCTTCATTTCATCGATGGATTCGTCGTACTCGATCTTGCCGAGCCGTTTCATGCCCCAGTTGTCGAGCATGCGCGCATGCAGGAAATACTGGTTGATCGAGGTGAGTTCGTTCTTCAGCGCCTCGTTGAGAAATTTCAAGACTTGAGCGTCGCCTTGCACGATTGACCCCTTATGAATTGCGCGAAAACAGCATCCCGGATTGTAAGCCGGAACCCGAGGCGCAAGGAATCAATTGCCGGTTAGACCGCGAATTCAGTCGTCGCGGGGGAGAAGAGCCCCGATCGCGATGAGTCGCATGCTTTTAACGAAGCAGCTAATGCCTGTTTGGCCTCAGGCAGGCACTTGCCGCAGCAAGTTCCAACCCCAAGATCACGCGTCAGATCGCGCAATGAGGTCGCGCCGTCTTTGACGGCACTTCGGATCTGGCGGTCCGAAACGGCTTTGCATACACATACGATCATGGGGCTTATTGTGAACGCGAATGCGAATGATTGTCAATAAGGAATGTTCGCGGCGTTGGAACTGTCACGCGAATATTTGATTATGTCGAAACGCCGGCCAATGTGATGAAATGACTTGCTGCTAAGAATTGCCGTCCCCGTCCGGTCGGGACGATAAGAGAATACAAATGTTAAAAATCAATAGCTTGACTGCTATACCCGTTGTTCTTTGTACTACGCTGATTTTGGCGAGTTGCGGTAAATCGGCAGGCCCCCAAGCGCCTCCGCCACCCCAAGTCAGCGTGGCCCAGGTGCTGGAGAAGCAGGTCAAGGATTGGGACGAATTCACCGGAAGGCTTCAGGCCATCGAAACGGTTGAGATCCGGCCCCGCGTCTCCGGATATATCGACAAGGTGGCGTTCACCGAGGGAAGCCTGGTGAAGCGCGGTACCTTGCTGTTCATCATAGATCCGAGACCTTACAAGGCGGAGTACGACAGGGCGGCGGCCGACGTAAAGCGCTTCAAGACCGCGCTCGATTTGGGGCAAATCGAACTCGCGCGCGTGCAGCATTTGAAGGACAGCGGCGCAGTCTCCCAAGAAGAACTGGATGAGCGTAAAAGCACTGTCGCACAGGCCGAAGCCAATGTATCCGGCGCGGAGGCTGCGCTGGAGACTGCGGCGCTCAATCTCGGATGGACTCAAGTCGCGAGTCCTGTGGACGGGCGAGTGAGCCGCGCGGAAGTAACCCGCGGCAACCTGGTGACCGGCGGCATCAACGGCGGCACCTTGCTCTCATCGGTCGTGTCGATAGATCCCATTTATATCTACTTCGATGCCGATGAGCAGAGCTACCTGCGCTACGCGAAGATGGCGCGCGAGGGGGGCGGGCCCGGTGCGCGCGATGGTCAGGGCTCGCGGGACGCAGGCTTGCCGGTGAACATCGGGCTTGCCAATGAGTCAGGCTTTCCTCACGCCGGCAAGCTGGATTTCGTCGATAACCAGCTGAACCCCCAGACGGGGACCATCCGCGCGCGCGCGGTGCTGCAAAACAAGGACGGCCAATTCACACCCGGCTTGTTCGCGCGCGTCCAGTTGCTGGGCAGCGGTGAATATTCGGCGATCCTGATCGACGATCGCGCGGTCAACACGGACCAAAGTCAGAAATATGTGTACGTGGTGAATGCGAAAAATGAAATCGAATATCGCAAGGTCACTCTCGGCCGGGTCATCGACGGCTTGCGAGTGGTGCGGGAAGGACTGAAGGCCGGCGATGTCATCGTGGTCAATGGCGCGCAACGGGTCCATCCGGGGATCACTGTGAATCCGGAAAAGGTTCCGATGGGCGGTGATGCCGCGCAGGCTGCGAAATAAGGGCGCTGCCAGATGAATATCTCTTCGTTTTTCATCGAACGGCCGATCTTTGCAACGGTTCTGGCGATAATCATCACGGTCGCCGGACTGTTGGCGATGCCCAACTTGCCGATCAGCGAATACCCGGAGATCGTGCCGCCGACGGTGGTGGTAAGCGGCCAATATCCGGGCGCTTCGCCGAAAACCATCGCGGAAACCGTCATCACGCCGCTCGAGCAGCAGATCAACGGCGTTGAAAACGCGATTTATACCGCTTCGACGGCGACCCCTGACGGCACATTCTCGATTACGGTGACCTTCAAACTCGGCACCGACTTGGACATAGCTCAGGTTCAAACCCAAAATCGCGTCGCCCAGGCCGAACCTCGCCTGCCCGAAGTGGTGCGGCAGATCGGCTTGGTGACGCAAAAGCAATCGCCCGACCTGACCATGGTGGTGTTCCTGAAGTCGGCTGACGGACGCTACGATTCCTTATATCTGCGCAACTACGCGGTCATTCAGATCAGGGATGTCCTGGCGCGCATCCCGGGAATGGGCGATGTGCGGGTATTCGGCTCCGGCGACTATTCCATGCGCCTCTGGCTGGATCCCGGCAAGATTGCGGCGCGCAGCATGGACGTGGATGAAGTTCTGGCAGCGGTGCGCGAACAAAACGTGCAAGTCGCTGCCGGTCAGATCGGCGGCCAACCGGCGCTCCCCGGCACGCAATTCCAATACATCGTAAACGCCCAGGGACGGCTCAAGAGCGAGCAAGAATTCGGCAACATCATCGTCAAGAACGGCGCCAACGGCGAGACCACCTATCTGCGCGACGTGGCGCGCCTCGAGCTCGGTCCGGACAACTATGCCTTGCGCAGCATGCTGGACAGCGGGCCGGCGGTGGCGATTCCGGTATTCCAATTGCCCGGCGCCAACGCGCTGCAGCTGTCCGATTCCGTGCGGGCAAAAATGAAGGAACTCGAGAAGAACTTCCCCGAAGGCGTAAGTTACGAGATCGACTACGACCCCACGATTTTCGTGCGCAGTTCCATCGAGGCGGTCATTCACACGCTGTTCGAAGCGGTGTTGCTGGTGGTGCTGGTCGTCGTCGTTTTCTTGCAGACTTGGCGTGCCAGCGTCATCCCGCTGGTGGCGGTGCCGGTTGCCATTGTCGGAACGCTGGCGCTGCTGCTGCTGGCCGGCTTTACCATCAACTCGCTGACATTGTTCGGCTTGGTGCTTGCCACCGGCATCGTCGTCGACGATGCCATCGTGGTCGTCGAAAATATCGAGCGCAAGATCGAGCAGGGTCTGAACCCGCATGCGGCCGCGCATGCCGCCATGGGCGAGGTGACGCGTCCCATTATTTCCATCGCGCTGGTGCTGTGCGCGGTGTTCGTGCCCGTGGCGTTCGTTTCCGGTCTCACCGGGCAGTTTTACCGCCAATTCGGCATCACCATTGCAGCCAGCACGCTCATTTCCACGTTCAACTCGCTGACCTTGTCGCCGGCGCTCGCGGCGTTGCTGCTCAAACCACGCAATGCGCAGCCGGATTTTTTCCAGCGGGGCATCAACAAGGTCTTCGGCGGATTCTTTCGCCTGTTCAACCGNGTCTTCGAGAGCGCGTCCGAACGCTACGGNCACGGCGTTCGCCGCATCACCGCAATACGCGTTGCCGTGTTGATAGGCTTCGCCGCGCTGCTGGTATGCACNTGGGGCATNTTTCAAATCGTGCCGGGCGGATTCATTCCGGCGCAAGACAAGCAGTACCTGGTCGGGATCGTGCAGCTGCCCGATGCAGCCTCGCTCGATCGCACCGAAAAAGTCGTCCTGGAAATGTCCAAGATGGCCAAGGAAACCCCGGGCGTCGACCACGTCATCGGCTTCTCCGGCCTGTCGGTTCAGGGATTCGTAAACCTGAGCAACACCGCGGTTTTGTTTTTCCCGCTGAAGTCCTTCGATGAGCGCAAAACCAAGGATCTATCCATCGGCGCAATTGCGGGCGCGCTCAACAAGAAGTTCTCGACCATCAAAGACGCGACCATCTTTGCCGTTCCCCCGCCGCCGGTTCAAGGCTTGGGCACGACGGGCGGATTCAAGCTGTTCCTGCAGGATCGCGCTGCGCACGGTTATGACGAGCTGGCCCGGGTCACCAATGAGGTGCTGAGCAAGGCGCGGCAAAATCACCAGCTGAATCCGTACGCGACCTACACCACCTTCCAGAACAACGTGCCGCAATTGTTTGCCGACGTCGACCGCGTCAAGGTGAAAAATCAGCAGGTGCCGCTGTCTTCGGTGTTCGATACGCTGCAAGCCTACCTCGGTTCGGTTTACATCAACGACTTCAATCAGTTCGGCCGCACGTTCCGGGTTTATGCGCAGGCGGAGCCGCAGTTTCGCAATCAGCCTGAGGACATTGCCAATCTGAAAGTGCGCAATGCGCACGGTGATATGGTGCCGCTAGGCGCGGTGGCGGACATCCGTTTCGAGGCAGGTCCCGACCGTGTCTCGCACTACAACGTCTATCTGGCTGCCGACATCAACGGCGCGGGCGCGCCCGGCGTCTCTTCGGGCCAGGCCACGGCCGCCATGGAGCAGGTGCTCAAAGACACCTTGCCCAATGGCTTCGGCTATGAATGGACCGATCTCACCTACCAGCAGAAATCCGCCGGCAACACGGCTCTGCTGGTATTTCCGATCTGCGTGCTTTTGGTCTTCTTGATCCTGTCGGCCCAGTACGAGAGCTGGGCGTTGCCCCTGGCCGTCATTCTGATCGTGCCGATGTGCCTCTTGTCGGCGATGGTGGGCGTCTGGCTCAAAGGTTCGGACAACAATGTGCTGACGCAAATCGGATTCATCGTGCTGGTGGGTTTGGCATGCAAGAACGCCATCCTGATCGTCGAATTTGCGAAAGAACGGGTCGAACATGGCCTGGCGCCGGTCGATGCGGCGATTGAAGCGTGCCGATTGCGTTTGCGGCCTATTCTCATGACTTCGTTTGCATTCATCATGGGCGTAATCCCGCTCGTGACCGCAGCCGGCGCGGGCAGCGAGATGCGTCAAGCGATAGGCATCGCGGTTTTCGCCGGGATGCTGGGAGTGACTTCGTTCGGTCTGTTCCTGACGCCGGTGTTCTTCGTGACCATCGAGAATTTCCTGGCCCGGCGCCGACACCAAGGGACCGATTATCCGACGCTGCCGACGGCCGGTGGGGAGGTGCCGCGTGCATAACGGCCATAAAGCTTTTGCGGCCGCGGCGCTTGCGGCGCTCGCCGGCTGCGCCGTGGGGCCCAATTACCATCGTCCGGAAACACCCGTGGACTCCACGTTCGCGAACGCGGCCGAACCGGGGTTTGGCGAGGGCGATACGGTCCAGCAATATTGGCTCGCTTTCCAGGAGCCGATGCTGACCGGATTGGTGAATGACGCGTTGGCGCATAATTATGATCTGGCGGCGGCGGAAGCCAACCTGCGCGCGGCACGGGCTGCGCGCCGGCTGGCGGGATTCGATCAGTATCCGACCGTCAATTTTGCCGGCAGTTACACGAAGAACCTCGACGCGCAGGAGCAACTTCCGGGCGTCGACATGCGTGACCGCGAATTCGATGCCGCGCAGGCCGGGTTCGACGGCCTGTGGGAGCTGGATCTGTTCGGCCGCGTGCGGCGAAACGTCGAGGCGGCACGCGCCGACGTGGGCGCCGCTGCAGCCACGTTGCAGGATGCGCGCGTCAGCGTCATCGCCGAAGTCGCGCGCGACTACTTTATTTTGCGTGGGCTGCAGGATCAGCTGAACCTGACGCGGCGTAACGCCGACAACCAGATGAGCACGCTGAAGCTGACTCGCACCCGCTTGGAGGCGGGCCGGGGCAACGAGTTGGATACCTCACGCGCTGAAGCCCAGTACCAGACCACGCTGGCATCCATTCCGAGCCTGGAAGCGAGCATAGCGACCACCTGCTACCGCCTGAGCGTTCTGACCGGACGTCAGCCGACGCAGCTCAACGGCCAACTATCGACGCAGGCGCCCTCACCNGAACTGCCGGTGCTGAATGCGATCGGCACGCCGGAACAGTTGCTGCGGCGCCGACCCGATGTCCGGGTTGCCGAGCGCCGCTTGGCAGGGTCCACCGCCCGGATCGGAGTCGCGGTGGGGGATCTGTTTCCCAAAGTGACCATGACCGGTGAGATCGGATTTTTATCCCCGACCTTCGGCGAGTTCGGNTCCGCGCCATCCCGTTTCTGGACCTTCGGCCCGAGCATCAGCTGGGCGGCCTTTGATTTGGGCCGGGTGCGCGCGCGCATCAGCAGCGCGAAAGCGCAGACCGACGCAGCATTTGCCGGCTACCAAGGCGCCGTGCTGGGGGCTCTGGAAGACACCGAGGGAGCCTTGATCAGCTACGGGCGCTCGCAGTCGCGGCGCGAATCCTTGCGTGTGGCTGCCGCGGCCAGCGACAAGGCCGCCGATCTTGCGCACAAGCGTTTCGAGGGCGGGCTCATCGACTTCTTGGAGGTGCTCGATGCGGAACGCACCGCGTTGAGCGCGGAGCTGCTGCTCTCGCAAAGCCGCACCGATGCCGCAACCTCCCTGATCGCCGTGTACAAGGCGCTCGGCGCGGGCTGGCAGCTGCCGGGCAAGCAATGAAAATCTATTCCTGGAACGTCAACGGCATTCGCGCCGTGCACAAGAAGGGGTTGTTTCTCTCATTCATCGAGAAGCACAAACCGGATATCTTGTGCTTGCAGGAAACGAAAGCCGAGCGCGGGCAGATCGAGATCGATCTGCCCAATTATCGCGAGCACTGGAATTCCGCGGTCAAGAAAGGCTACTCGGGCACCGCGATATTTTCCAAGCATGAGCCGCTCAAAATCATCAATGGATTCCCCGACGATTTCGCCAAGAAATTCAGTTTCGCCGATGAGCTGAAGCGCGACAGCGCGGAAGAGGGCCGGGTCATCACCGCGGAGTTCGGCAAATTCTACGTCGTCACCGTATACACGCCGAACGCCAAGGATGACTTGAGCCGCCTGAGCTTGAGATTCAAGCATTGGGACCCGGCTTTTCTTGCCTACTGCAAGCAGCTCGAAAAGACCAAGCCGGTGATTTTTTGCGGCGATCTTAATGTCGCGCACACGGAACTGGATCTCGCGAACCCCAAGCCCAACCGCGGCAAGAAGGGGTTCACGGATGAGGAGCGCGCCGGCTTCCAGGCATTCATCGATGCCGGCTTCATCGATACGTTCCGGATGTTCACGCAAGGCAACGGCCACTACTCGTGGTGGAGCCATTTCGCCAACTCGCGCGCGCGCAACGTGGGGTGGAGGATCGATTACTTGATGGTATCGAAGCAGTTGCGCGCGGCCGTCAAGAGCGCGGAGATCCACGCCGCCGTCATGGGCAGCGATCACTGCCCCGTGAGCATCACGCTCGACTCGAGCCTTTAGAGGGCTTCCAAGACGGTGGCTATTCCCTGGCCGCCGCCGATGCACTGAGTGGCGAGCGCGTAGCGGCCCTTGGTACGCGCAAGCAACGAGGCCGCTTTGCCCGTGATGCGCGCGCCGGTCGCGCCCAACGGGTGTCCCAGCGCCATGCCGCCGCCGTCGATATTGATCCTGGCGGGATCAAGTCCCAGTTCGCGAATGCACGCCAAAGCTTGAGAGGCGAAGGCTTCGTTGATCTCGATGACATCGAGCGCGTCGACCTTGAGCTTCGCGCGCGCCATGGCCTTGCGCGTTGCCGGGATGGGACCGATGCCCATCACCGCGGGATCGCAACCGATGGTGGCCGCCGCGCGAATGCGGGCCAGCGGCTCAAGAGCCTCGCGTGCCGCGAATGCGTCGCTGGTGACCAGCACGACCGACGCTCCGTCCGTCAACGGCGAGGAAGTTCCGGCAGTGACCACGCCATCTTCCGCGAACGCCGGCTTCAACCCGGACAGCGCTTCGAGCGAGGTGGACGGGCGAATGCAGCCGTCCTCGGAAACCATGTCGCCGCTCTCGAGTTTGATGGGTACGATTTCATCGCGCAGCCGGCCCTGTTCGCGTGCCAGGGCAGCTTTGCGGTGCGACTCGACCGCCATGACTTCCTGATCGTGGCGCGAGATGTTGTAGCGTTTCGCCACATTCTCCGCCGTCTGTCCCATGCTGATGTAGGCGTCTGGATAATTGGCGAGCAACCCAGGATTCGGTGAACGGTTGAAGCCGCCTTGCGGCACCATGCTCATGGACTCCACGCCCGCGCAAAGGTAAGCCTCGCCTATCCCGGCCTCAATCTGTGCCGCCGCGATCTGGATGGAGGACATCGAAGAGCCGCAAAAGCGATTGACCGTCATGCCGCCGACTTCCTGGGGAAGCCCTGCCAAAAAAGCCACAATCCGCGCGATGTTGGATCCTTGCGGCCCCTCAGGGTAGGCGCACCCCATGATCAGGTCCTCGATCAGCTTCGGATCGAGCTTGGTCCGTTCCAGCAGGCCCACGACGACCTGCGCCGCCATGGTATCGGGCCGGACAGCGGCAAGCGGGCCCTTGCGCGCGAAAGTCTGCGGCGAGCGGGCGTAAGCGGCAATTACAGCTTTCATGGAGAGCTCTATTTCAATTCGGTGATGACGGCATGGCCTTCTCCGCGCACCAGCAGCTCGGTGTGGGAGCGGTCGCGGCGATTGAAACGAATATCGCCGAACTTGTTGTCGTTGACGGTGGCCTTGCCGTCCGGAGTCGTCGACTGCAGCGCACCGGTCGCTTCGTAGACTACCAGCGTGTCTTTGTCGTGGAAGTGCATTGGGCTGGGCTCATTGGGATGCCACGTGTAGTCCCAGACGACGACCTTGTCGTTGTCGATCAGTTTCTTGGCGTGCGGGCGTGGAAACGCCAACGGCAAGCCAGAAGTGTTCGGAATGGGCGGCTCGGCTTTATCTTTGAGCTCAATGATCACCACGCGCTCGCCGGGCTTCCCGGGTCTGTCTCCCTTGTGCCCGAAATGCGCGGTTCCCAATTCAGACAGGGACACTGCAACGAAATCGTGCTGCGCGGGCGGCAGCGCCTCGGTGGTTTCACGAGCGGTCACGCGCTCATTGTCGATAGCCGGCTCAGAGCCATGGGCGATGGCGGCCACACTCAACGCGAGAATTCCGAGAAGGGCTTTTACCATGAGAATGGATTGTACACGGCCGCCTCGAGGACGGAAAATGCCCCGAACTCAAGCGAGGTGAGCTCGATGACCATTCTGCTGCTGTTCGGATCCAACATATTCATGACCGTCGCTTGGTACGGACATTTGAAGTACGGTCACGATTGGCCGTTGTGGAAAGCCATCCTGGTCTCTTGGGGCATCGCGCTCATCGAGTATTGCATGGCCGTTCCCGCCAATCGACTGGGGTTCGGCACGTTCACGGGCTTTCAACTGAAGATTATCCAGGAAGCGATCACCTTGACCGTGTTCCTGGTGTTTGCCGTGGTTTATTTGAAGGAGAAAATGGCCTGGAACTATGCGGTGGCCTTCGCGCTGCTGATCGCGGCCGTCGTGGTGGCGTTCGCGTTCAAGCCGGTCGCGGCGTGAAGCATGCAGCACACCGAAAAAAAAGCGGGGGCCCGTGTGGGCTCCCCGCTCGGGATGAACAGCCAGTCGCTGAGTAATCTAGTTGCTGAGTAAAATCGTGATTCGGCGCGCCGTGAAGGTGTTGCTCGCGGCGTCGTATTGACCGTCGGCCGTCAGGCGAAGGGCCGTGGTGGTGCCGTCCAAGTCCTTCGCGAGCGCGGCTTCGAAATCGCCGAAACTCGAGAAGTTATCGGTGGCCCGGCCATGCTGACCCGTGATTTGAAACTGCGTCATGCTGGAAGATGCAGACACGATTGCAGGATCGGTGGCCAGTTGCGTGATATCGATATCCTGAGGATCCACTTGTATCCGATGATGGTTGCCCATGGCGGCGTTGGCAACATCGAGATCGAGGTGCATGGCGTCCAATGCCTTGAAAGGCGCGCTCGTCCCGGACTTGCCCCAGTCGATATCCATCTGCGCGCCCTTGCCGCTGTTGTCGTCGCCATCGTCGTCATCGTCCATGTCGCCCTGCGAGCCGTTGACGAGCGTGACGGCGTCGAAATCCGGCGGCGTCGAGCCGAAGGGAGCGACGAATCCGATGCCCATCAGCGAATTGCCGGCCGTGAACGGACTCAAGCTCAAATTTCCGGTTGCGAGCACATAGGCGGCAGGATCGCTCGGTACGCCCGCGGCTGAACCTGTGCCGGTGAAGCTGAACAGCGATGTCGGCAGGCGGCCGATGGAATTGAGCTTGATGGTGAGCTGATTAGTGCCGACCGCGTTCAGAACGCCCTGCACCGAAGTAAAGTCGAGCCGCACGCGGCCGGCGCTTGCGTCCAAGGTGACCTTGCCGGAACCGTCTTTCGTGGCGGTGCCGAACGCCTCGATGAGCGAACCCACCGAGATTTCCGCAATCGTATGTGCCGGCGTGGCCGCGCTTTGTCCCTGCTCGGTGACCGCCGTCGCGGCTGCGATCGTCACGGTGGAGTTGCCGTTGAGGAAATTATCGCTGCCGTCGTGGTCATCTCCGTTGTCGTGGTCCTGCATGTGCGCGCCATGCACGGTGAGGGTATTGCCGGTGCGCGCGATCACGGTGCCCGAAATATGATCGAAGCCGCCGCCTTCGACGCTGCTGCCCGCCAACACGCTGGTCGCGGTGAAGGTCAGCGCGGTTGTGTCCACGGTGCCGAATGCCACCGAGATGGAGTTGGCCGGAAGCGTTGCGAGCTGCGCGAGTCCCGCGGCGCCCGTAAAGGGCATGCCGTTTATCTCGAAGGTGGTCGTGCCGGTGGTATGCACCGTCAGCGGGCTCAACCTGTCGTCGTTGTGATCGTGGAAGGGATCCACTTGAACGGTGTAATCGTTATTGGCCGTGTCGACCGAAGCGATTTCACCGCGTACGCGCACCTGTTTGTTGTCCGTGGGGAGGACGCTCGCGGCAAGCACGGGGCTCACCGTAACCGTCTTTGCAGTCAGGTCCACCATGTTCGAGGCCAGCAGGTTGAAGTCGAAGGCGATGCGTGATGTCTTGGCAGCAGTGATCTGCAGTTGATTTTTATTGTCGAGTTGCACCATCAGCTGCAGCTGGCCCAAGGCGGCGCCGGTGGAATCGACCGGTTTCACGGCCACTCCGGTACCGGTGCCGTCGTCGACCATGATGGATGCATTCGTATAGTCGACCGTGACCTGGGCGGCGACATAGTTGCCCGGAGGAATTTGCCGGGCGCTCAAGACTTCGCTCAAGTTGATGATCTGCGTGAAATCCACCGACGTCGTGGCCGGAAGGGTCTCGACCAACGTGCCGTCGGAACTCTTCAGCTGCAGCGACACCAAGTTGACCTGGTAGGCGAGAAAATCTCCGGCCGCGTCCGTCATGGTCACCATCATGGGGCCGCACGTTGAGGGCGTGCAGGATGCGGGCGTCACCGGCGTCGCCGGCGCGGAAGGCGCGGATGCCGACATCGACGAACCCGACATGCCTCCGCCGCAGGCGCTTAGCGTTGCAGCCAAGGCACAGGCAGCGGCGGACACCCACCGACGCGGTTTAGCGCATGCAAGAATTGCACGTTGTGAGCACTGCATAGAAATATCCTCGTTGTGTTAGTTCTGTCCATGAGTGCTGCCGCGCGGCCACGGAGTTACTTCCGAAAGCGTCTGGGCATGGCGACAAACGCCGGTAATTGCAGGGTTTCCTGATATATCGCGCGCGAGGTCGAACGCGCGACCAAGGCGCGGTCGCCGGCCCTCCACGCTGCAATCCTTGGACTAAGGGACGACGGTCGTGAACAGATACACGACAAAAATGACGAGCAACACGATGCCGTGCATGAGGATGGTCCGGCCCGTGCGCAAGGCGATGGCGGTGATGAACAGCGACAGGATCAAGAGCACGGTCGATTTGGTGTCGATGCCGAGCGCAAGTTTAGTCTGCATGTACAGCGAGAGAAGACTGACCGTGGGGATGGTCAGGCCGATGCTCGCCAACGCAGAACCCAGCGCAAGATTCAGGCTGGTCTGCAGGCGATTGGCGCGCGCGGCGCGCAATGCGGCCAACCCTTCCGGCAACAGCACGATGGCAGCGATGATCACACCCACGACCGCATTGGGCGCGCCGACGTGCGCGACCGCAGTCTCCAGGCTCGGAGCCAGTTTCTTCGCGAGCAAAACCACGGCCGTCAAGCAAGCCAGCAGCAAGATTGCGCTCGCCGCCGTGATGCCATTGCTGGGCGGAGCCGTGTGCTGCTGGGCTTCTGCCGCATCATCCGGCACGAAGATGCCGCGATGCCCGATGGTCTGGGCGAACACAAAGGCGCCATAGATGACCAGCGACACGATGGCTATGAGTATCAGTTGGCTGGGCGAGTAGTAAGGCCCGGGGGTGGTGACCGTGTAATTTGGAAACACCAGAGTAAGAACGACGATGGCGCCGAGCGCCACCAAGGCGGCGCTGACTCCGTCCAGGCTGAAAGTCTGCTCGCTGTGCTTGAGTCCGCCGACCAGCAAACACAAGCCGATGATGCCGTTCAAGATGATCATGACCGCGGCGAACACGGTGTCGCGCGCCAGCGCGGCGGCATCTTCGCCTCCGGCGAGCATGAGGGAGACGATCAGCGCGACTTCGATCAGGGTCACTGCCAGGGCGAGCACCAAGGTGCCGTAGGGTTCGCCGACGCGGTGCGCGACGACCTCGGCGTGATGCACGGCGGCGAACACGCTCGCGGCGAGTGCGGCGGCGATCACTGCGATAAAAATCCCGCCGCCGGCCAGACCGAGCATGCCG
>JGI12627J18819_10000285_pt1 | contig 16477 bp, 12 predicted proteins | sample TexAe_OM1H0_M2_FD_18819 | JGI IMG/M metagenome (IMG submission 18819)
GACTTCGACGCGGTGGTCGCAGCAAAAATTCCTTTGCTTGAAGAGGCTGCCCGCAATTTCCTCCACAAGCATGACCAGGAGGAATGGTCCCGCTANGAGGCTTACGCTCGAACGAACTGGACTTGGCTTGAGGCCTACGCTCTCTATGCCGTGCTGCGCCAGAAATTCAATGGATTATCCTGGAACACCTGGCCGAAAGAACTGATGCATCGGGATCAGCACGCGCTCGCTAAAATCCGCCACGAGCACGCAGAAGAAATCGCCATGCAGCAGATTCTCCAGTTCGCATTCGATGACCAATGGAATGCACTTCGAACCTATTGCGGGGAGCGCGGGATTAAGCTGATTGGCGATGTCGCCATTTTCGTTAACTTCGACAGTGCAGATGTCTGGACTCGTCCTGACTTATTCGAGTTGGACAAGAATCTGTGCCCGATCCGTGTCGCCGGGGTTCCTCCCGACTACTTCTCCGCGACCGGCCAGCGCTGGGGCAATCCTCTATACAAATGGGACGTCATGCGTCACAACGGATTCACTTGGTGGATCGATCGCATGAGCCGCGCGCGCCACCTATTCGACATCATCCGACTCGATCACTTCCGTGGATTCGAAGCATACTGGGCCATTCCTGTCGCCAATCAAACTGCGGAACAGGGCGAATGGATCAAGGCTCCGGGCGTGCAGCTTTTCGAGAGCATCGGCCGTGCGCTCGGCGAACTTCCCTTCATCGCCGAAGATCTGGGCGTGATCACTCCTGAAGTTGACGCCCTGCGCGAACAATTCCATCTGCCGGGGATGCGCATCCTCCAGTTCGGATTTGCTTCGCGCAAAGCCCGCGAATACCTTCCCCATAGTTACATCAAGAATTGCGTTGTCTATACGGGAACTCACGACAACAACACGACTCTCGGATGGTGGGACGAAGAAGCCACTAAGTTCGAAAAAACTGCAGCTAAAACATATCTCGCGACCACCCGAAAGGATTTTGTATGGGCGATGATTCGCGCCGTCGAAACCTCGGTCGCCGACATTTGCATCATCCCCGTTCAGGATTTGTTGTGCCTGCCCGCGGAATTCCGCATGAACATGCCCTCGCGTGCCGCGGGAAACTGGATGTGGCGCTGCCCGGAAGATGCTCTCACGCCGGTTATCGCCGCGAAACTGGCGGAGCTTGCTGAAGTAACAGATCGCGACGGCACGGGCGGCTAGCTACGGAAAATCGCAACCGGATAATGGGCAAAAATCTGTGCGAGCGGGACACCGCCATTCTCCGGGACGGTCAATCTCTCTCCTGTAAATACATTCGAGAATCGCTTCCCTGCGCATTCGCCCGCAACTAGCTCGGCTTTGCCCCACGCCTTGCCTAAAGGTAGTTCCGCCCGGTGATGCATCAGCGTACAGGCAAACCGGGGAACAACGATCAGAACACAGTCCTTTCCTCGCCACCTCAGGAATGAAATTACGTGTTGTGCGTGGCCGTTGCCATTAGCGGTGAGTGGCAGATATTCGCCTCGACGAAACACCTCCGGCAATTCGGCCCGCGTCGCAAGGGCGCGGTGCGTTGTCCATAGCTTGATGCGTCCATCTTCGAGCGTGTCCGTCATCTCGCGACACAGGGNCAGCTCACCTCCAATGTCGGCCACTCGCAGCATCTCGTCGAGAGCATGCGTGCGAAGCGCATAGTCGACGGGGCGTCGATTGTCCGGATCAACCAGGCTCAAATCCCACATCTCGCTCCCCTGATAAAAGTCCGGAACGCCCGGGGAAGTCACTTTGAGCACGAGTTGGGCCAGCGAATTTACCGCACCAAATACCTTGAGAGCTGGCATCAACAGGCTAAGTGCTGTGACGAATCGTGGCTCCTTGCCGAATCGATCAGGCATAAGGATCGACGCGATAAACGAGCGCACCGCCACCACATATTTTTCATTCGGATTTACCCAGCTCAGATTGACCTTCGCCTCGCTGAGTGCTTTGGTCATGTACTGCTGCAGACGCTCGATAAATTGCTGCCGGTCATCCGGCGAACGCATTTCCCATGGCCATGCGCCGGCGATCGTTTGATAAATCAGATATTCCTCATTCGCATCGGGAGCCACGCGGCCATCTTCCAGCGTGTGTTTGAAGCGGGCATTGAGTCGCCGCGCGCGCCGCACGAAGGATGGCCAAAGCAGTTTCAGCTCTGAAATCACATTCAACCGGTTGCGCACATCCTCACTGCGCTTCGTGTCGTGGGTTGAGGTAGCAAGCATGGCGTCGGGAGAGTTTGCAAGCCGCTCCAGGTTGCTTGAATGGAATGTCTCCACCGAGAGACCGAACGATTCCATCGAGCTGCCAACCTCATTCGACGAGATGAACCGGTTGTAGGTATAGAACGCGGTGTCCTCGACACCTTTTGCCATCACGGGTCCTGTCAATTGCTGGAACTTCAGTGCAAAATATAGCTCCCTCGGGTCGATTTCATTTCCGCTCTTATCATGCAGCAGAAGCGTCCGCTCCAAAAGATCAAAGGCAGACGCATCCACATCCGGACTCCTGTATTTAGCGCGCATGATCGCATGATGAATGAAAGCGCGATCCCGCTGTGTGTACTCTCCGCGCTCATCAAAGTAAGTTCGATACACCGGGAAGCACGCGATCGTCTCGCGAATCGCGGAGTCGAGCAGATTGTCTGTAAAATCACGCGATCGCCGATCCGATGCCGCAAGTTGGCTCAGCAGGTTCGTTAGGACGTAAGTCTCGCTCGAAAGGGCATTCTGCATCACCTGCATCTTGGCGCGATAAATGATCTCCTCGGGATCAGAAGTCTTGCCCGTAACGGTCTTGTAGAGATCATCGAAGCGCTTCCTGTTTTCCTGATCGATAAAAACCTGATTCGCAAAATGAATAAAGTCATAGCCTGAGGTGCCGCTTACAGGCCACTCGCGTGGCAACGCCTCACGCGGCTCAAGAATCTTTTCCACGACCACATAGAGTGGATTTTGTGCGCTGTGCCAGTTATAACAACGCAGATTATCGCGGACGTCGGTCTCGATTCCGTTCGGCGCCAGGTCGCCCTGAGGCACGGGTCCGAAGCACTGGCTAGCGATATACAGCAGCTGCAACCGAATCAGGTATTGCCGCGGATTGAACATCCCGTCGCAATGGTCGATACGCAGCCCGGTCACCTGCTTTGTTGCGAGCATCCTGCGAATCAGGCAATGAGTCGCGGCGAATACTTCAGCATTTTCCATCCGCAACCCGACCAGGTCGTTGATGTCGAAAAATCTCCGGTAGTTGATCTCCTCCGCTGAAACCCGCCAGAATGCCAGGCGATAAGGCTGCGCCTCCAATATCTCGTGCAGCCGGTCGAAACTGCGCGGATCTCCGGCTCTTCCGTTCACCTTATCGATTGCTGCCTTGATTGCCGGCTGATTCTTGGGATCATTCAGCGCCTGGCGCATGCGCGGCTTGATCTCTTCGAGTTGCGCTCGCCGCTGCGCCGCGAGTCCGCTGTCTGCCGTGTCATTCGGAGGAATGTGCGACAGCTCACGCAGCAGATCGCGAAACTCTTCCGGCAGCTCCGCCGTTTGCTCTTCGGAAAAGATCATTGGGAGAGAACGAGGCGAGAAAGGAATGGAGTGGTCATAATACTTAACTCGCGCCCATCCACCCTCCACCGCGATCTGGATGCGCTTGTTTTCCAGCTCCGTCCCGTACTGATCGCCCAGAATCGGCAGCAGCAGCTTGCCCTGCATATCTGTCTTGGGCGGGTTCCAATCGATATCGAAAAACTCTGCGTATCGTGAGGCGCGCCCGTTCTCCAGCACGTCCTGCCACCAGACCGAGTCGTTCCCCACACTCATGTGATTCGGCACAACATCGAGCAGCAATCCCATTTGCGCGGCTCTCAGTGCTTGTGTGAATCGCGCAAAGCCTATCTCTCCACCCAGCTCAGGATTAAACCTGTCGTGCCGAGTCACGTCATAGCCGTGCATTGATCCCGGACGCGCCTCAAATATCGGCGACGAATAGCAATCGCCAATCCCTAGCCGCTGCAGATACGGAAGAATCGCCTCCGCATCGGCAAAGGTGAACCCTGCGTGCAGCTGCATGCGATAGGTCGAGCGCGGCGCGCGGGCCTGTGCGTGAAGTACTCCTTCAATGCACTCTCGAGTGGTTTTTTGATTTACAGGAGCAACGCTTGCTGAAGACACAGCCTTTTGGATGCCCAGGGATCAAAAAGCGTTGACCGCGCGGAATTGCTTTACTTGCGTGTCACGCTCGAAGAAAATAAGAAAAGATTAAATAAATCGGGGAAACTGAATATGCCACTTTCTGGCGAAGCAATTCGCATGATGAATTACGTCGATGATGTATCCACTACGCTGCGCCGTATCCTGTCGCTCGTGCCCACGCTCACTCCTGAAGAACGCCAACGCGTCAGCGATTACCTGAGCCACGCAAACCCGAGCGTGGAGACAGTCACAAAAGCTCTCCAGGCAAAGTAATCACACCAGCCCGCGGGCCTTCACTTCAAGATACTGATTGATCGCATCCGCCTTCACGCTGCCTGGGCTTGTCTCCACTACTAGAACGCCCTGTGAGCGCAGTCTTGCCAACAACACGCGTCTGCGCTCCAAAATCTCAGCCGCTGCGGTTGACACAAACATCTGCCCGACAGTTTCTGGTTGCTGCGCCGCCGTTGTGTCCAACTCAGGGTGCCCGAGCACGATCAGAAGCGCAAGGTGCCGGCGGCCCAGATCAAGCACCGCGTCCACAACTTCAGGCCGCAGTGCGCTGTCCGCAATTTCCGTAATCCACAGGATCAGGCTGCGCCTGCGCTGCATGTGCTTCAGCCTGGCCGCGGCGCTCAGATGATTCGCTTCACCCGGTTCGGCGCTAATCTGCGATAGAGCATCCACAAACTGGCGCAAGTGCCCCGTTCCCGTGGCCGGCAAAAGCTGCTGCTGGATGCGCTGGCCGTACACCAGGAGGCCTGCCTTGTCTCCCGCCTGCATGACCGCCTGCGCAAGCGCAACCGCTGCCCCCGACGATTGATCGAGCTGCGTAATCGTCAGCAGGAAATCCTCTTCTGAGAGTGAATCCCCGATCGAGGCTTGCGCTTTTGCGGCAACCTTGCGGCGCAGCTCAAAGGCAGTACGCGAAAGCCGGCCGGCGTCCAGAACAATCCACACCTGCTGGCTGCGTTCCGTCGTAAATTCGCGTGTAATCAGTTTTGCGCGCCGCGCGGTCGCCGGCCATGCGATATTGCGAACCTCGTCTCCCCGCTGATATTCACGCAGACTCTCGAACTCACGTCCCAATCCACGCAGCCGCAGCCGTCGCTTTTGCAAAGCCAGTTGTCGAATTCGCAAGAGATAAAGTTCCGTATCTTCCGGCGATCGTTCCATGGGGGGATAAACACGAACGTTCTGCTCCAGGTCAACGGACGCCCAGCGCTCCGCGAGCTTCAACACACCGCGGTACTGCAGGAATACTTTGCCAAGCTTTACATCCCCGCGCGTGTTCGGAACGCACTGCAGCTTCACTCGCATGGCGTCCCTCGGAAACGCGCGAACTTTGCCGGTTAGCGGCATCGCAGCCAGCGCCGGATGTAACGCGTCGCTCACGAGCAGCTCAAGAATCTGATTCGAATCCTGAGTCACTTCAATCTCGACGTCGGTGGTTTCACCGAGCACCGGCGAATTGCCAAACCTTCGTTCCACCAAGATCGCCGCAGGAGCCGGAAGAAATGCCGCGTCGAGTGCTGCCAACACGATCACGGCAACGTCCCACGCAATCATCGCCCAAATCCACACGCGAGGAGCGTGAAAGAATCCCGGCCCAGCCAACAAAAATCCCACAAGCAACAGTGCGAGTGTGCGCGGCGTAAGCGCATATGCGTGCCATCGCGCTTTTGCGCGAGCCTTCACTGGCGCGGGAATGAGCGTTTGAATCATTTGGGCAATGGCGTTGCAGCCAGCACGTCTCGAATTACTCGGTCTGGATCGAACCCCTCAAGCTCCACTTCAGGCTTCAGAATCAGTCTGTGCCGCAAACAAGGCAAAGCTGCTTCCTTCACGTCATCCGGAATCAAATAGTCGCGACCCTCTTTCGCCGCGTATCCTTTTGCGACGATCAGGAGTCCCGCAGCCGCGCGCGGGCTCGCCCCCAGCGAAATCGCAGGCCATTCGCGCGTGCGTCTCACCACAGCAAGGAGATAGTCGAAGATCGCCGGCTCGACCCGCACTTGCCGAACCTGCTGTCGAGCGGCCGCAAGCTCTTCAAATCCGACCGGCTGAATCGGCTCCTGTTCCAACCGCGTCGCTTCCGGCGTGGCATGGTGCCGTTCGAGTACGACGCGCTCTTCGTCAGCCGTGGGATAGCCAACCCGAATCTTCAAAAGAAACCGGTCAAGTTGTGCCTCCGGCAACGGATACGTCCCTTCAAACTCCAGCGGATTCTGGGTCGCAAACACCGTGAAGTAGTCGTCCAGAGCGTGCCGCTCGCCATCCATTGTGACCTGCCGCTCTTCCATGCTCTCCAGCAGAGCCGCCTGCGTACGCGGAGGCATCCTGTTCACCTCATCCGCCAGCAGGAATTGCGTGAATACAGGGCCGCGATGAAACGCAAACTCATTTGTCTTCAGAGAAAACACACTGGTGCCCAGGATATCCGCGGGCATCATGTCCGGAGTTCCCTGCACCCGCTTGAAATCCAGTGAGAGGAACCGCGCCAGTGTCTTCACTGTCAGCGTCTTCGCAACGCCCGGCACGCCCTCAATCAGTGCGTGGCCTCCGCACAGCAACGTTAGCAATGCCTGATCGATCAGTTCCAACTGGCCCGAGATTACTTTTCCCAGCTCCGCACGACCGCGCGCGAAAAGCTCCTGCGCCGCCCGGCTCTCCGTCATTTGTGTTTCCTCAGTCAAGTATTTCTCCCTTGGGTTGTGCTGCATGTGAGTCTGTCATGATCGCTTTAAGATTAGCGATATGCTGGTCGAGGCGCCGCACCAGCTCCAGCGCGCTCTTTGGGCTCAGGCGCTTGAACTCAGCATCGCGAGCCGCTTTTAAGTCTCCCGCAAACTCCGCCCCGCCGTACGAAAATCGCGTCGCCACCGCAGCCGCGATTGCATCGGGACCCGCTCGCAGCGTGTCGTACGGAATTCCACCCTCATTGTGCAGAAAATCCATCAGCCGCCGCTCGGCCGCACCGGTGGCTACTTCAGCGGCTCCCGCTTTTTGATAAAGCGCCCCCATCGATTCTGCAAACTCCAGAGGCGAAGAGCGTGGAATCCGCACCAGCGCACGCATTGGCCCGTTGCGCCTTCCAAAACTCAACACGAGCAGCAGTCCAATCGCAGCAAGTTGCCAGCATAGCGCCCAAACAGGCGTACCTTTCAGAGTTGCCGACAGCCCCTCGCGCGCGCCATGAATGTATTCATCGAATAGGACGCGGCGACCCGGCGCGCCTACACTGGTCAGCAGCAGCCGAAGAGCAGCATCGTCCCTTAATCCGCGATTGCTCAACGGAGCCGGCGAACTCCACCACACGACTTCACCTTGACCCGTCGGATAATGGATGACCACTGCATCGGGTCCACATGCCTGGTCTACGCGAGCGTCACCACTCTGCTTCCATTGAAACGGGACCGGCATTGCCACCTGTCCCGCCCGGCCCATCGCACTCAACGACTGAGGAGTGGTGTAGCAAAGCGCGGTATAGATATGGCCTGGCGCCCCGATGTGCGACTCCGGCAATAGCAGCGCGCTCACGGCCCCGGTCGCAAGCACACGGCCGCCGCGGTTCAGGAAATCTCCGACTCCGCTCTTCTCTTTAAAGACATCGGGAAGCTGTGATTCGGCGAGAATCAGCGTCGTATGTGCTGCATCGACCGCGCTCAAATCAGCCGCCGGACGCTCCCACCGTTCTGTCTGATATCCCAGTTGTGCAAGCAGAAGGAATGCAGCCTTCGCCCCAGCCGAGCCGCTGTTCCATGTGCTCGGGGTTGGATCGTTGTCCTCGCGCGCCGGCGCAGCAATCGCTCCCACGACGATCACGGCGAGCACACCCAGGCATGTCCACAGGACCACGCGAGCATCGCCGCCCAGCCGCTTGCTCACGCGGCCCTCAGCCCTTCGTGCAGGGTAAGCGCGCTCTCGTAATCCTGTTGCACCGCTTCGTGCAGCCCATACCACACATGTTCAAAACCACGCGTCTGCTCGCGCAACAGATTCCAGCGGGGAGATCCCGGCTCCAGTAATCGCACATATTCGCGCGGAGTACGTGATCGGTTTGGCGACCAAAGCCTGCGGCCTTCCAGCATCGCGATGCTCGCCCAATAGAGACAATGCACCGCCTCCCGCCATTGGCCGTCCCTTGCCTGCTCCTCTGCCAATGCGCGCCAGTTGCGAGCCGCCTCTTCCCATGGCTCAATTTGCCGCGACGCCTCAACGCGAACCGCGAGGCGTTGCCGCTGCAACGCGCGCATTGCCCACATAGCCAGCGCGACAAGCGCAATTCCGATAAAGCCCCACTCCATCACGGGCCCAATCCAGGGCGATCGAGCCCCAAAATTCGCAACGTTTTTGAAGAATTTATCCAGCCACCTCGCAACATGCGCCAGGACCCGATCCCATATCGAGTCTTCTCGCACCGTCGCAAATTCGGGATGCCCCAGGATCGCACTCGCCCGCTGCCTTGCGATTGAGATATCGGACTGCGCCGTCGGCTTTCGCGACACCTCCGTCAAAGCTTCATCCAAACGAGCCGCGGCCGAATGCAGCTCCTCTTCGCGATCCTTATTTCCCGAGCCCCGAGCCGACTTCAACGCGTCGCGCAGCCAACCGTAGTTTGCTTCAAAAGAATTGACGTTCGCACCAACTCCGAGTCCCTGGAGATGGACCTGCTCGTCGTTTCCCACAGCATTGGGATCACATGACGAAGCGTTGGCTGCACAGTTCGAAACCAGTATTCTGAGATTTTCGAGATGCGCCCGGTACTGGTCCAAAGACGACCAATCCATGCCACGCGCCCACACCGGCGAGAGCGTTATCGCAATCAGAATCGGACTGAGACTAAGAAGCCAAGGCCGGCGCATGATGAACGTTCAGGCAGGCTCGACAGAATCCCCTTGCAACGACGCAGGGTAATCTGGACCGCTGCCGGCCGCAGGTGCAAGCTTTTTCATCATCCATTCAATGTCAAAGCCTTCCCGGCGCACTCGCTCGTCGAAATAAAACAGGCATAGGCCGATTGCCCCCACCGGCCCGATCAGCGTACCGGCGACAAAGCTCACCGCCAGATTGATCCCCTGGGTCACAAAGGCCTCGGTGCCGCGTGATCGGACCGCGATTAACAGCAACGGCGACTCGATTGTGCCAACCACCAGATATAGTGCAGCCAACAGCAAGAGCAGAAGAAAAATTCGTACCTTGCGGCTGGCGAGAAGCTGCGCGCTCCGTCGAACAGCCAGACCAACCTTTAATGATTCCACTACCGCTGCCGGAACCGCCAGGGATATCCGAATATATGCCCACAATCCGTAGATAAACGAGAGGAGCGCCAGCACGACCAGCAGAGTAACCAACCACCCGAAGCCGCCGCCGTGACGTTTTGTCACAGCTGAGGTCATCACTGCTGCCAGCACAAACACCAGCGGCAGCCAAATTGCCGCCCAGGTCTGCCGCAGCACGATCAGCGTATATCGAACCCAGTGCCTGAACGCCACCCCATACGCGGCTTTGATCGATGCCGCCTCCCCTAGATACACCGCCGAAACAGCCCAGGTTGTCGCCGCTTGGGTAATTCCATACAGAACGATGGAGATCAATCCTGCTACGACCGACAACAATCCCGAAAAAATCTGCGCCCGATAAATCGCCGCCCCGACGTGAACATGCGTATCCATTCGCGTGGCATACAGCAGCCGTATTGCGTTCGTCACAACGCTCACTGCAGCCGGAAGCATCGCGAGTCCGGCAAAAAGCGCGAACCGCGATCGGTAAATCTGAAAGGTCCGGTCCAGTACTTCACCTGTAGAAAGGGGCCGAAGGTCGTAATTCAAACGAGGTTTGGTCGCAGGGGCCTGCAATTGGCTGCTATCGCCAAATACATCGCTGCTTGACATAAAAGGGCGCTCCGCTGGAATGCTGGTCGATATTAGCATAGCGCCGCACATTTGCTCTGAAAAAGAGGCGCCACGCATTCTCCGGCTCAAGTACCATGAAATTAACGGCCTTCCACGCACTGCAAACGAAGACGAAAAGGGGTTCCCCGAACCCGTCCCAACATCAACTCCTGATTGGGACATTTCGTCTATACGTTCTGAGCCTGGCAGCAGATTGTTTCAGGATTAAGGAAAAACTGTTTGATTCGTATTCAGTATTTGGCGGGAGTTTCTTTGCTTGCCGCTCTCGTCGCCAACTGCGGGAACGCGCAGACTCTCACTGCTTCAACCGATTTACCGGATGCCCCTTTTTCTGTGCAAGCATCCTCTGCGCCGCAACAGCAGCAGCCATCCGCATCCACCGCGCAGTCTTCACAGGCTGGACCGTCCTCCCAATCTGCAGATCCGACCGTACAAACCTCTACCGAACAGCTTCGCGCCGAAGAGCACCAACGCATCCTCGGGGTCATGGCGACCTTTAACATGACCAATAATAAGGAGGCGCTGCCGTTGTCGCCCAAGCAAAAGTTTCAGCTCTTCTTCAAAGGAGTGACCGATCCGTGGACTATCGGCTTGAACGCCTTCACTGCGGGCATTGGGCAGGCCGAAAACAGCCCGCCCGAGTGGAAAGGCGGCGCGGAGGGGTACTTCAAGCGCTTCGGCGCGGGATACACGGACACCTTCGACGGAAACCTGTGGGGCAACGCCATTCTTACAAGCTGGTGGCATGAAGATCCCCGATATTTCCGAAAGGGATCCGGAAACTTTTGGGGCCGAGCCGGATGGGCCGCCGCTAGCTCGTTCTGGTGCAAACGCGACAACGGAACCTGGGGCCCCAACTACGCAAATGTGCTCGGCAACATCATCGGAGGCACCATCGCCAACCTTTACTACCCGCCCTCGCAGCGCGGCGTAGACGCAACCTTCGATCACTCCGCGTCAGTCACCGGCTACGGCATCCTTGGCGCAGAGGTGATTGAATTCGTGCCCGACGTTGAGAATCACTACAGAAACAAGCGGCGCGAGAAAGCTGCCCGTCAGGCAGCCCAGCAGGACGCACAACAATCGTCCGCTCCGAATAAGCAATAGCGGCAGTTCCAAATCCGCGGTCCCCTATTAGACTGGTTCATTCGGAAGGGAACGCCCCGTGAGGAGTCTTGCCTTGAGGAACCTCCACTGCTTATCTGTCTTTTTTCTTGCCGCGTCTACCTTCACTGTTGCACAGAGCAGCGCGCCGTTGGCACAAACTCCACCCCTCGGCTGGAACAGTTGGGACTCCTACGCCCTCACTATCACCGAATCGCAGTTCAAAGCCGATGTCGACTGGTTTCACCAGCATCTGCAGCAGTACGGATGGCAGTATGTCGTCATCGATGAAGGTTGGTACCTCGCACATCCGGATGACACCGCCAATCCGGGCTATACACTCTCCCCGGACGGGCGTTATGAACCCGCCACCAACCGCTTTCCTTCCGCCGCAGACCAAAAGGGCTTTAAACCTATGGCCGACTATGTCCACTCCCTCGGCCTTAAATTCGGAATCCACGTCCTTGAAGGCATTCCGCGGGACGCCGCGGAAAAAAATCTGCCCATCACCGGCTCTGCGTTCCACGCCGCCGAGGCCGCCGATCGCTCGGATATTTGCCGCTGGAACAGTGACAATTATGGAGTGGCGGACAACGCTGCGGGGCAGGCATATTACAGCTCCCTTATTCAGCTCTACGCAGACTGGGGAGTGGACTTCCTCAAGGTCGATTGCATCTCTTCGCCCTACAAAGCCGACGCCATCCGGATGATCAGCGACGCAATAAAGAAGAACGGTCGTCCTATTATTCTGAGCCTTTCGCCCGGACCTACTCCGTTGAACGACGCCTCCGATGTAGCCCGGCACGCCCAACTCTGGCGCATCTCCAACGACGTCTGGGATCTCTGGTCTTCGCCTCACGACGAACACGGATTCCCGCAGAGCCTCAAAGGCCAATTCGACCTGCTCGCAGATTGGGCACCTTTCGCAGGGCCCGGACACTGGCCGGATGCCGATATGCTCCCCATCGGCTACCTGGGCCCGCATGCCGGATGGGGTCCCTCGCCGCGCCAATCGCGTTTCACGCCAGATGAAGCTCGAACCCTCATCACGCTTTGGTCGATTGCCCGATCGCCGTTATTCATCGGCGCAAATCTTACCCGGATGGACGCCAGAACTGAGGCATTGCTCACCAATCCTGAGGTCCTCGCCGTAGACCAGCACACCACAGACAATCGTCCCATCCCTGAAGCCAAAAACGGCAACATCGTCATGTGGACAGCACGGGACGGAGCCGATCGTATCCTTGCCGTTTTCAATCGCAGCGATCATCCAGCGAAAGTTGTCATTCCATCGTGGAGCAAGCTCGGTGATCAGTCAGGCCTCGATAGATTCAGCTACAGCGTTCGCGATCTGTGGCAACGAAAGAATCTTGGCGTGCAATCTTCGCTTATTGTCTCGCTGCCACCGCATGGTGCGAGCCTTTATCGCCTCAGCAAGTAAGGCACACCGCGCGGTCAACCCATTGTGGATCGGCTGAAACTGAACCCGCATAAATTCAGCGCGGAATCCATTTAAAGTCGGCTAGAATAGCTTCAATTCCATGTCCGATCGAAGGCAGATCCGGGCATTGCTGGCCGTGGACAATGAAATGGCTGCCAATGCTCTTCGCGGATATTTCCGCGCTCGCGGCGATGTCGCCGAACTAGGCCCGGAACCCAATCTGCAGTCCGCCATTCGATCTGGTCGTCCCGATATCCTCATCCTGGAGCTTCAGCGCGACGAGACCCCTTTAGCCTCTGCGTGCCAAAGCTTTCCTGAACTCCCGGTCATCCCCGTTGCTCCTCCCAGTCCCACGCTTGCGTTTGCTGCGGCGAAACTGGGAGCCCGCGAGTTCCTGACTTTACCCCTCGAATCCGATGCTCTCCCCTCGCGTCTTTCCCCGATTTTGGATTCGCTGAGCAGCGTACCCGCGCCCGTAACGGAAGATGCCGCCGGTTCCCCATTCGGTCCGGGGCCCTTCTCCTCCTTGCCCAACTTGTTTAACGCCTCGCCTCGCATGATTGAAGCGCGCGAGACCATCGAAAAAGTTGCCAACACGAGCGCTACCGTGCTCATTCGTGGAGAAAGTGGCGTTGGCAAGGAGATCGCAGCCCGCCTGATCTTTTCGCGTTCACATCGCAGTCAAAAGCCCTTCGTAAAGGTGAACTGCGCCGCCATCCCCAATGACCTGCTCGAAAGCGAGCTTTTCGGCTATGAAGCGGGAGCCTTCACCGGTGCGCAACGTGCCAAACCGGGCAAGTTCGAACTAGCTGACGGCGGAACTCTCTTTCTCGACGAAATCGGCGAGATGCATCCCGCCCTCCAGGCCAAGCTCCTCCACGTCCTCCAGGATGGTGAGTTCGCGCGCCTCGGCTCCAAGCGCGACACCGCAGTCGACGTCCGTGTCATCTGCGCCACCAACAAGTCGCTCGAAGAGCGCGTTGCCAGCGGCCTCTTCCGGGAAGACCTCTTTTACCGGATTAATGTCGTTACGGTGCACATTCCGCCGCTCCGTGAGCGCCGCAATGAGATTCCGCTCCTCATTCGCCACTTCACCGAAAAGTATGTCGGGCTCTATGGGCGAACCGTCGAGCCCTTCGACAACGCAGTTATGCGGGCTCTTATGGAATACGCGTGGCCAGGCAATATCCGCGAGCTTGAAAATATCTGCAAGCGGTACGTGATCGTAGGCAGTGCCGGGCAAATCATGCGTGAGATCACGCTTCGCTCGACAAGCGTTCCCACGGACTCGCCTGCCCCTGAGTCCCCGGCCAGCGCTGCAACCGCTTCGGGACCGTCGCTGCTTGAGATCGGGCAACGTGCAGCCTGGCAGGCCGAGCGGCAGGCCATCCTCCAAATGTTGGTTGAAACCCGTTGGAATCGGCGCGAGGCCGCCCGGCGCCTGAGGGTCAGCTATAAGGCGCTTTTGAACAAAATCAATCGTATAGAGCGCGATGACTTGTCCCAAAATGAGTACTGAAGTAGCTATTAGTGGCATCTCAATACCACTTTATTATGACTTTCTTATGACTTCTGCGCCTAGGACAATATCGTCCAGCAGCACCTTAGTGCATTCCCGCATGCATTTCTAAAGGCCGAAAGAACGTTTCTAACTTTTTGTGGAAAAGCAGGCACCCAGTTGGTGCCGCGATTGCATCTCTATTAGTAATTATTAGAGGCAGCTACTGGTGTACTACCCATCTTCGCTTGTGAATTCTCCCTGGTTGTATGTCTGACTTTTGTTCAGACACCTTCAGAACGACTCTCTGGAAACCCTTCCTTCAATATGCCTCTTGAGCGGGTCCGCTGGAAAAGCGGACCCTTTCGCTCATTGCCCACACGCATCGATTCCTCATATTTCGCTGCCTTAAAATGGGTCTATGGCCGCCTCGCCTGACTCCTCAGCCGCTATCCGGAATATCGATCAGCTCTTGGCGACGGTTGGCCTCCGCCACGGGCGGAGAAAGCTCACGGCAAGGGGATTCGAGCGGCAGCCAAAACATCCTCGCGGTATCAGCCCTGCAAAGCAGCCCAGATCGCGTCCATCAAAGAACCGGCTCGAGATTGTCCGGCCTGGGGTTCTCTCAGAGATTGACTGGCTTATCAGCGGATTCAGCACGCGCACGGGTGGAAAGTCCAGTGCCTACAACTTCGATCGGCCTGCAGGCGAGTTGAATCTCGGCTTCACGTCATCGGATTCGCGCGAAAACGTGATTGAGAATCGGCGCCTTTTCTTGAACTCCGTGACTGATGACCCAGCCTTCTCGATGGTCACGCTTCGTCAAATTCACTCCTCACTCATCCGTCGAGTTAGGTCGAAGGACGCGGGAGAAGAAGCACGCTGGAAAGGCGACGGAATGATGACCGATAGACCTGGGCTTTTGCTGGCCATCCAGACAGCTGACTGCATTCCGGTTCTGATCGCTGACCGCAAACGGCGGGTAGTAGCGGCCTTCCACGCCGGTTGGCGTGGAACCCTGAAACGCATCGTCGAAAACGGCGTCGGACGTATGCGGCTGGAGTTCGGCAGCAAGCCAAAGGATCTTATTGCGGCGATAGGCCCTGGAGTCGGCCAGTGCTGCTACGCTGTCGGTGAAGAAATTAGAAGCGAATTCCTCTCGCAATTCGCCTATGCGGAAGACCTGTTCTGTGACGTATATGATTCGGATCCGGTCAAAGAAAAATATCCGCTGCTGTTCCTTACAGCCCGTGCGCCGGGACACAGCAATATAGGCCCAAGTCTGCATCTGGACCTTGCTGAAGCCAACCGCCGCCAGTTGCTCGATGCAGGACTCGACCCTGACACGATTTCAGTTCTCAACGAATGTACGAGTTGCCGGGTGGACCGCTACTTCTCTTACCGCGCCGAGCATGGCTTCACGGGCCGGATGCTCTCGGTCATCGGAATCCGCGAATAGTTTCAGCTGCCCTCACTCGAGCCGGCGTTCTCGCCAGGATTTACCAGGTCGCGCAATTCTTTGCTGGGCTTGAAGTAGGGAACACGTTTGGCCGGAACCTCAACCTTGGCTCCCGTCTTTGGATTGCGTCCTATGCGAGGCTTGCGTTGACGGATCCGGAAGCTTCCGAATCCGCGAATCTCGATCTTGTCTCCCGCCTTGAGCGCGCCGATCACCGCGTCGAAGATGGTGTCGACAATCACCTCGCCGTCGCGCCGGGTAAGATCGCCAATTTGCGTGACTTCCTCAACCAGTTCTGCTTTTGTCATAGGGAACGTGCTCCAGACTCAGGTTATTCCTTTTTACGCCAGTTAACCTCTTTTTTCGAGTGCAGATGCGACAATTTTCTATGGTAGCGTCATGAAATCCAAAATTCATCCGGCAACTGTATCTTGGCCTAATATAAAGTCTATGATGGGTTTGGTTTCTTCAGCTTAACCCGGCGTGTATTCTGTGAATATCGACTACAGCATCGTAATCCCAGCCTACAACGAGAAGGCCCGCATCGGAGCCACGCTCAACGAAGTTGTGCGTTCCATTAAGGCGAACGGTTGGAGTGCCGAAGTAATCGTGGTGGACGACGGTTCTACGGACAATACCGCTGCCATCGTGAAAACGTTTGTTGCGCAATTCCCTTTCGTCCGACTTCTTCCCAATCCAAGAAACTGTGGAAAGGGATTCAGCGTTCGCAACGGGATGCTTCACGCTGCCGGCGATATCGTTCTATTCACCGACGCCGATCTTTCGTCACCCATCGATGAAGCCCCTCGTNTATTCAGCGCGATCCGTGAAGGCGCCGACATA
>JGI12627J18819_10000288_pt1 | contig 16409 bp, 14 predicted proteins | sample TexAe_OM1H0_M2_FD_18819 | JGI IMG/M metagenome (IMG submission 18819)
TGGCCATTCAGACGCTGCTGCAGCAGCTCGAGCCGCGCCTGTTTCACGTCGTGCGGCACCTCATCCGGCAGTGCCGCCGCAGGCGTACCGGGCCGGCGGCTATAGAGAAAACTGAAGGACTGATCGAAACCGGCGTCCGCCACCAGATTCATGGTCGCGAGAAAATCATCGTCCGTTTCCCCAGGGAAGCCCACGATCAAATCGGTCGAAATGCAGATGTCAGGCCGCACCGCGCGCAGCTTGCGCAGCTTCTGCTTGTATTCGAGCACTGTGTGGCCGCGCTTCATTGCGGCCAAAATCCGGTCGGAACCGCTTTGCACCGGCAAGTGCAGGTAATTGTTCAATTGCGGCACGTTGGCGTACGCCTCGATCAAGCTGTCGTTGAACTCCAGAGGGTGCGAGGTCGTGAAGCGGATGCGCTCTATGCCGTCGACCGCAGCGACAAAATGAATCAGCGTCGACAAATCGGCGGGCGTGCCGTCCTGCATCGGCCCCGCATAGGCGTTTACATTCTGGCCGAGCAGAGTGATTTCACGCACTCCCTGTCGCGCCAGCGAGCCGATCTCCGCCAACACTTGTTCGAATGGCCGGCTGATTTCCTCGCCGCGGGTGTAGGGCACCACGCAGAACGTGCAGTACTTGCTGCAGCCCTCCATGACGGAGACGAATGCGGTCGCGCCGCTGCCGCGCGCTTCAGGCAGCCGATCGAATTTTTCGATCTCCGGAAAACTGATGTCGATCTGCGGTCGGCCGGATTTCTTCAGACCGTTGATCATCGTCGGCAGGCGGTGCAAGGTTTGGGGGCCGAACACCAGATCGACGAACGGGGCGCGCGCCGTGATGCCCTCGCCCTCCTGGCTTGCGACACACCCGCCGACGCCGATGACCACGTGCGGGCGCTCCTGCTTGAACAGCCGCCACTCGCCGAGGAGCGAGAATACTTTCTCCTGGGCTTTTTCCCGCACCGAACAGGTGTTGACCAGCAACACGTCCGCTTCCGCCGGATTGTCGGTGCTTTGCATGCCATGTTCGGCCACGAGAACGTCCCGCATCTTGCCGGAATCGTATTCGTTCATCTGACAGCCAAACGTTTTTATGTATAAAAGACCGGGCATAACCCAAGGGCTTGTAAAAGAAAGGGCCGCTAAGATACTAGGAACCATGGCAATACGCGAAGTTCTCAAAATGGGCGACCCCAGGCTCCTGGAAGTGGCTCAGCCGGTGGCCCGATACGGCACTCCCGAGCTCGAAAACCTGCTTTCCGATATGCAGGACACCATGCGAAATCTCAATGGCGCCGGCCTCGCCGCGCCGCAAATTGGGGTCGGCGTGCGTGTCGTCATCTTCGGTTTTGAGGAAAATCCGCGCTATCCGGATGCCGATGCCGTGCCCTATACCGTCCTGATAAATCCCACGCTGACCCCCATTGGCGAGATCCAGATCGAGGACTGGGAAGGCTGCCTGTCGGTCCCCGGCATGCGCGGCCTGGTGCCCCGTTACCGGGAACTGCGCTACACCGGTTTCGATGCTGCAGGCGTGCCCATCGATCGCACCGTCAAAGACTTTCACGCCCGTGTCGTGCAGCACGAGGTCGATCATCTTGACGGGATTCTCTACCCCCGCCGTATTCGCGACCTGACCAAGTTCGGATTCAACGAAGCGCTTTTTCCCGGAGAAGACCTCGTCGACGACTAGCGGGCGGCAGTCAACGGTTAGCCGGCAAAAATAATCACGCCTCGCCCCTGTTTGCCGGCATCCAGGTCGGCGAAGGCCCGGGGCGCATCATCGATCGAATAGGTGCGCGTGATCAGCTCATCGAGTTTCAGGCGCCCGGTACGGTAAAGGCCGATGAGCCGGGGGAAATCCAGCTGCGGGCGCGCCGAGCCATAGTAGCTTCCGGTCAGTGTCTTTTCCGAGGTGGCGACCGCCTGTGCGCCCAGCGTGATTTGATCTTTTGGATTCGAGATGCCGACGATCACAGCAGTGCCGCCGCGGCGCAGGACACCCCACGCCATTTCGGAGATCTTGCCCACGCCGACGCAGTCGAAAGAATAGTCCGCGCCGCCTCCGGTCAGCTTGAACAGATCCTTCGCGGCATTTGCTTGACCGGTAACGTTGTAGCCGTGCGTTGCGCCAAATTGCTTCGCCAGCGCGAGCTTTTCATCGCTGGTGTCGACCGCAACAATCATGCAGGCTCCCGCGATGGCGCAGCCTTGAATCGCGTTCAAGCCGACGCCGCCGCAGCCGAAAATCACTGCGATGGAGCCCGCCTCGACTTTCGCCGTGTTGACGGCAGCCCCCACGCCGGTCATCACGCCGCAGGCAATCAGGGCGGCGCGATCAAGCGGCATTTCCCGGTCGATTTTCACCACATTGCCCATGTGCACCGTGGCATATTCGGCCATGACACCGCAACCGCAGAACACATTCAAATTCTTGCCTGCGGAATCCTTCGTGCGCACCGTGCCATCCGGCAACGTGTACAGAGATTTCAGAGATTGCACGCAGAGTTGCGGACGTCCCGTCTGACAGTAGTGGCAGTGTCCGCACATGCTCACGAAGGAGCTGACCACATGATCGCCGACCGCATAATTATCGACCCCATCGCCGACGGCGACGATGACGCCGGCGCCTTCGTGGCCCAACACCAGCGGCAGCGGGTAGGGGATCGTGCCGTTGGTCGCTGACAGGTCACTGTGGCAGACCCCGCAAGCCACCATGCGCACGGTCACCTCGCCGTGTTGGGGCGCGGCGACTTCGATTTGCTCCACCAACACCGGCTTGCCGATCTCGCGCGCCAGAACTGCCTTCGCCAACTGAGCCATGATTTTTCCTATTCGCGGGTGAGTGCAGCATAGCGCTGCAAGTGGGTGTCGCTGTCGCCGAAGCTCAACTCAGCCGCCGTGAGCCGCTTGAAATAGTGGCTGACGATGAGCTCGTCCGTCATGCCCATGCCGCCATGCAATTGCACGGCTTGCTGGCCTACAAATCGCGCGGATTGACCTATCAGCGCCTTGGCCGCCGACAGGGCACGGCGCCGCTCGGGCACCCTTTCCTCGCTGCAGCGAAGCGCGGCCAGATAGCTCATCGAGCGCGCCTGCTCCAAGTGGATCAGCATGTCGGCGATTCGATGCTGCAGGGCCTGGAATCGTCCAATGGCAACGCCGAATTGCTGGCGCGACTGCACGTAGATCACGGTCGCGTCCACCAGCGCTTGCATAACGCCGACAGCCTCGGCGCACAGCGCGGCGAGGCCGATATCGAAGGCCGCCTCAATCGCAGGAAGCGCTTCTCCTTCCGCACCGAGCCGATGACTCGCCGGAACTTCGACGCCTTGCAGATAGACGTCTGCCGCCCGTTGACCATCGATGGTCGGATACGCATCCAATTTCAGTCCTTTCGCATCGCGAGGCACGCGAAACAACGAGACACCTTTGGCGTCGTTGGGCTCACCGGATGTGCGTGCGGATATCAGCAGCGTGTCCGCGGCGCCGGCGTGCATGACGACGGCTTTGTGCCCGTCGAGTGTGTAGGCATCGCCCGAGCTGCGCGCTCGCGTGGTCACCCATTGGGATTCAAAGCGAGAGGCGGGCTCGAAATGAGCCAAAACGCAAATCGCACGGCCGGCGCACATGCGGGTCAATAGATCGGCCGCCGCCGCGTCATTCGGGAAAGCGCTCAACCCCGCGGTCGCGATCACCGCGCTGCTCAAGAACGGCTCAAGCAACAGGCTTTTGCCGCAAGCATCCATGACACTCAAAGTTTCGAGCGGACCGAACCCTAAGCCGCCTTGGGCGGCCGGGACATTGAGCGCGAGAACGCCCAAGTCCGCGAGTCCCGACCAAATGTCCTTATCCCATCCCGCTGCCGATGCGTTTACCGCGCGAAATTTCTCGAAGGTGTAATGATCTTTGAGATAGCGCTCAACCGTCTCGTGCAGCTGCCGCTGCTCGTCGCTGAATTCGAAGTTCATGGCGCGGTTGTCTTCAAAGGCCGACGATCATTTTGGAAATGATGTTTTTCTGTATCTCGTTGGTGCCGCCGAAGATCGACAGCTTGCGTTGATTCATGTAGCCAGCCGCCAACGTCGCTGCATAGCGCGGCCCCGGTGCCTCGACCGTCGGATCGGACTGCCAGCCTGCAGCCATTGCTTCCCGCCGAAACGGCAAGGCATACGCGCCGACCGCGCGCATCATGAGCTCCGAGATCCGTTGCGCGATCTCCGTGCCGCGAATCTTGAGAATCGACGCTTCAGGTCCCGGCGCCTTGGAGCCGCGCTCGCCGGACAGCACGCGCAGGTTGGTGATCTCCAAAGCCCACAGGTCGATTTCGACCTGGGCTATGCCGGCGGCAAACAGGGGATCGTCGATCAGGGGCCGACCGTTCTTTTGCTCTGCCGTGGCGATGCGCTTCAGGCGCTTGAGTTCACGCTTGGCGCCGCCGATACCCGCAATATTGGTGCGCTCGTGGCCCAAGAGGAATTTCGCGTAGGTCCAACCTTTATTCTCATCGCCCACCCGGTTACTCACCGGCACGCGCACATCCTCGAACCAGATTTCGTTGACTTCATGGCCTCCGTCCAACAGGGCGATCGGCCGTACGGTAATCCCGGGACTCTTCATGTCGATCAGCAGAAAGGTGATGCCCGACTGCTGCTTTGCAGCCGTATCGGTGCGCACCAGGCAGAAAATCCAATCGGCGTATTGCCCGAGCGTGTTCCAGGTTTTCTGGCCGTTGACGACGTAGTGATCGCCTTGCAGGACGGCCCGGGTTTTCAGGGAGGCGAGATCGGATCCGGCGCCTGGTTCGGAGTAACCCTGGCACCACCACTCGGAGCCGGAGCTGATGGACGGCAGGAAACGCTGCTGTTGGGCGGCATTGCCGAAAGCCATGATCACAGGGGCGACCATTTTGGTGCCGAAGGGAATGAGCCGAGGCGCGCCCGCCAGTGCCGTTTCCTCCTCGAAAATATACTGCTGGACGGCGTTCCATCCCGGGCCGCCGAATTCCTTGGGCCACGCGACCGCTCCCCAGCCGCGCTCGTGGAGCGTGCGCTGCCACAAAACATGGTCCTCCCGGCTCAGTTCGAAGCCGCTGAGGACCTTCTCCCGAATGTGGGAGGGCAGCTTTTCCTTGAGAAAGGCCCGGACCTCCTCGCGGAAGGCCTGTTCCTCCTCCGTAAATTCTAGACGCATGAAAGGATTCCGTATAAGTTCTGTTCTGCAGATCAGAACTTAATTCTGAAATGACCGAAAATTATGAGGATGCCAGGGGGAGCCTGTCAATGATGCTGTCAAAAAAGCCGAATATCTCGGCGGTCACTGCCGCCGCCAAGGCCGATCGGCACTTCGTCAACGCCTTAGGGCGGGGCCTCGAGGTGCTGGCGTGTTTCCGCCACGGCGACCGCATGCTCGGCAACCAGGATCTCGCCCGCGCCTGCGGGTTGCCGAAATCGACGGTCTCCCGGCTGACCAACACCCTCACGAAACTAGGCTATCTCGTCTATGTCGAGGAGAGCGCCAAATACAGTCTCGGCATCGCGACCCTGAGCCTGGGCAGCGCCATGCTTGCGCGCCTGGACATCCGCAAGCTCGCGCACCCGCGCATGCAAGAGCTGGCTGAATTCGGCCAGTGCATGGTGAGCTTGGGCACGCGCGACCGCCTGTCGATGTTGTACATCGACGTGGTGCGCGGCTCCGGCGCAGTCACCCTGAGTTTGGACATGGGCGCGCGCATCCAAATTGCCACCTCCGCCATGGGCCGCGCCTATATCACCGCCGTCTCCGAAACCGAGAGAAATGAAATCATGGACCGGGTGCGCGAGCTGGTGCCGGATGATCGATGGCTGGAGATCAAGGCGGGAGTCGATCAGGCCATGAGCGACATCCGTGAACTGGGCGTGTGCTGCTCGTTCGGCGAATGGCAGAAGGATGTGAACGGCATCGCGGTGCCGGTGCGTCCGGGTGGCGGTTTGCCGCCGATGCCGATCAACTGCGGCGCGCCCGCGTACATGGTGTCCAAGGAGTTCTTGCTCGAAAAGGTCCGCCCGAAGCTGATTGCGCTCGCGAACGAATTGGAGACTTCGCTCGGCACCTTGAGCTGATCTGCTCAAAGAGCAAGCGCGCAATTCTCTATGATGGCCGCCGCGATTTGCGGAATGAGTCGCTGCGGAAAACTGTGTCCCATGCCTTCCAGCAACAACAGCTTGCTGCCGGCTATGCCCGCATGCATCTGTTCTGATCGGCGAAAGGGAATCAGCGGGTCGTTCCTGCCGTGGATGATCAACGTCGGCACATGGATGCCGCGCAAGTTGGCCTTGAGGCTGCCCGTCGCCATTGCAGCAACCAATTGGCGGCGCGAACCGGCGCTATCTGAGGAGCGCTCGATGCTGAGCCGCGCCATTTCGCGGAGTGTCTCCTCTGCCATCGATTGTCCGGGACCTGAGATGACACGGTAGGTATTCATCCGCATGCGGATGAGGTCTTCGTTCGTGGCATTGGGCGGCGGGCGCGCCATCAGCACTTTGCGCGCTTGCGAAGTCGAGTCCCACGGCGGTGGCGCTCCCGGGCTGGACATGATCAACGTCAATGTCGCCACCCGCGCCGCGTGCTTCGAAGCGAGAATCTGACCGATCATTCCGCCGAGCGAGGCGCCGACGATATGGGCACGCTCGATTTTCAGCGCGTCCATCAGCGCTACCGCATCTTGCGCCATGTCCTCCAGGCGGTAAGGCGCTTTCACGGGAAGATGCAGCAAACCGCGCAAAATCGCCGAGCGAGCATCCGGCACGCCGGCGGAATCGATCTTGCTCGACAGGCCGACATCGCGATTGTCGTAGCGGATGACCCGATAGCCCGCAACTGCGAGACGCCGGCAAAAATCCATGGGCCATGCGATCAATTGCGTGCCCAAGCCCATGATCAGCAGAATTGTTCCCTTTTCCGCTGCGCCGAATTCCTCGGCCTCGAGCTTGAGTGCGGCGCCGCCGCTCTGGATGGGAACCTGCATGCGCTGAGATTGCGGGATTAGGCAGCAGTCTCGCTCGACGGCAACCGCGCGCCGGCGCGCCAGTCGGAGGGCGAAAGCCCGGTCCACCGGCGAAAGGCCCGCGTAAAGCAGCTGCCCGCGGAAAATCCCAGCAAATACGTGATTTCGCTCAGTGTGTGCCGCGGCGCGCTCAAATAAGCCAGCGCCAATGCGTGGCGGGTGTCGTCGAGGATTTCCTTATACGTCGTTCCGCACTCGCCGAGTTTGCGCTGCAACGTGCGCGCGCTCATGTTCAATATCTCGGCGATGTCCTCCTGCGAAGGTTCGCCGTTCTCCAGCTGCTGAGTCAAGACCTCGCGCACACGCACTTCGATGTTGTCGCGCTCCAATTGCGACAGATATTGCAGGGCGATCGCGTCGTTGTGGCGCGCCAATTCGGGGTTACCGCCGTCGAGGCGCCGCTCGACGCTCTCGCGGTCGAACACCAACCGTGTTTGCGGCGCCTCGAACAGCAGCGGTGCGCGCAGCAAATTCACGAAATCATCGAGCTTCGCCGGCCGCGAGCGTCGAAACTCAATGCGCAACGGCGAATACTCGCGGCCGATGAGCGATCGGCACATGCGCAAGTAAAGGCCCACCACGGCGTCGATGGGCGCGTCGCCCAAGTCCGTGGTGGGCGAAATAATGAAGTGATACTCGTCGCCGCGCAGGTAAAATTGATAGTCGACCGCATCGCTGACGATGTGACAGTAGCGCTGCGCGCGTTGGAAAGCCTCTTTCAGCGTCGAGCTTGCGGACATGCCGTAGCTCATTGCATGGAAGCTCGTCGGTCTGATATAGCTCGCCACTTTGAGGCCGAATCCGGGGTCGCCGGTCGCCGCGAGAGCGATTTTCCAGAGCCTCAGGCTGTAAGTGACGGGGCAGCGCGCCGTGGGGCAGTCCAGCGATTTCGCATCCAAGCCTGCTTCGGCAAGCAACGCCGCGCTGTCGCAGCCGGCCGCGTCCAAAGCCCGGCAAATGGCTTTCACCCAGGAGCAGAGCGTCGTCTTGCCCCCCGAATCCATCGGTGGTGTCCGCCCTGCTTTCGCGCCCAATTCGCCCCCTTAAAGCTAGAAAGGAATATCGTCGTCGAATTCCTCTTTTCCGCCTGCCGGCGCCGGAGACTGGTCGTAATCATCCCGTGGCGGCGCACTGGAACCGCCCCGTTCGCCGCCCGAGGCGCCGCCCGAACCTCCGCCGGCTCGGCCGCCCAGCATCTGCATATTATCGGCGATAATTTCCGTGGTAAATCGATCGTTGCCTTGTTTATCCTGCCACTTACGGGTGCGCAGTTTGCCCTCGACGAATACCTGGGATCCTTTCCGCAGGTATTCAGCGGCGATTTCACCCAAGCGGCCGAACAGCGCGATGCTGTGCCACTCGGTGCGCTCTTGCTGCGCGCCGGAGGCCTTGTCTTTCCAAGACTCGCTGGTCGCGATCCGTATGTTGGTCACGGTCATGCCGCTCGGCATGGAACGGGTTTCCGGGTCAGCACCCAGGTTTCCGACCAGAATCACTTTGTTTACGCCACGCGCCATGACCTTCCCCTGACTCAAATTCAATGCCGCACATTGTACACGCCGAGACTCGCCCCAATATCCTCCTTGAGGCACGCGATAACCGAGATATACGAAGCTGCCTTGATGGCCCGAAGGGTGGTTTTACCCGCGCTTGACGCGGCGCGTATAGTAATCGGTTAGATGCAAAATATCCGAATCCGGGGTGCCCGGACCCACAATCTGAAGAACATCGATCTCGACTTGCCGAGAGACCGATTGATCGTATTTACGGGCCTGTCCGGGTCCGGCAAGTCATCGTTGGCTTTCGACACCATCTATGCCGAAGGCCAACGGCGTTATGTGGAATCGCTGTCGACCTACGCGCGCCAATTCCTGTCGATGATGGAAAAGCCGGACATCGACACGATCGAGGGACTTTCGCCTGCGATTTCCATCGAGCAGAAGTCCACTTCGCACAATCCCCGCTCAACGGTCGGCACGGTCACCGAAATCCACGACTATTTGCGCCTGTTATTCGCGCGCGCCGGCACGCCACGCTGCCCGGATCACCATATCGACCTTGCCGCGCAGACGGTGAGCCAAATGGTCGATGCGGTGCTGGCCCATCCGGAAGGCACGGCCATGATGCTGCTTGCGCCGGCCATTGCCGAACGCAAGGGCGAGCATGCCGAACTGATCGAAGAGCTGCAGGCGGGCGGGTTCGTGCGCGCGCGCATCGACGGCAAGGTCGTGGAGTTGGACCAGGCGCCGAAGCTCGATGTGCGCCGCAAACATACCGTTGAAGCCATTGTCGACCGGTTCAAAGTGCGGCCGGACTTGAGTCAGCGGCTGGCCGAGTCCTTCGAGACGGCGCTGCGCCTCGGCGACGGCGTGGCGCGAATCGCGTACATGGACGATCCCGAGCGGGCCGAACTGGTGTTCTCGGACAAGTTCGCCTGCCCGGTCTGCAATTATTCGCTGAGCGAACTCGAGCCGCGGCTGTTCTCATTCAACAGCCCGATAGGCGCCTGCCCGACCTGCGATGGTCTCGGCACGCAAGAATTCTTCGATCCCGCCAAGATCGTCGCGAACCCGCATTTGTCCTTGGCCGGCGGCGCGGTGCGCGGCTGGGACCGGCGCAATGCCTATTACTTTCAACTGATCCAGTCCCTCGCGCGCTACGCGAAATTCGACATCGAAGCGCCATTCGAATCGCTGCCGCAGAAGATAAAGAATTTAGTGCTGTTCGGCAGCGACGACGAACAAATCGAATTCAAATATCTGGACGGCAAGGGCGGCACGACCTCGCGCCGGCATACGTTTGAGGGCATCGTCCGCAATCTCGAGCGGCGCTACAACGAAACCGAGTCGGTCGCAGTGCGCGAGGAGCTCGCGAAGTACCGATCGTCGCGCCCTTGTCCCGATTGCCTGGGCACCCGATTGAACCGGGCCGCGCGCAACGTCTTCGTCGACGGCAAAAGCGTCCCGGAGATCTCCGCGCTTTCCGTCGAGCGTGCGCTGGAATTTTTCGGCAAGCTGAAGCTCTCCGGCTGGCGCGGCGAAATCGCCGTAAAGATCGTCAAAGAAATCAACGACCGCTTGGGATTCCTGGGTAACGTCGGGCTGGGATATCTGTCACTGAATCGCAGTGCCGATACGCTGTCGGGCGGCGAGGCCCAGCGCATCCGTCTCGCCAGCCAGATCGGCTCCGGACTGGTGGGCGTCATGTATATCCTCGACGAGCCGTCCATCGGCCTGCACCAACGCGACAATCAGCGCTTGCTCGACACGCTCGTGAACTTGCGCGACCTCGGCAACACGGTGATCGTGGTTGAGCACGACGAAGACGCCATCCGCCAGGCAGATTACGTCGTCGATCTGGGCCCCGGCGCCGGCGTGCATGGCGGCAACATCGTTGCCCAAGGAACTGCGCAGGAGGTTGCCGCCCATCCGGACTCGATCACGGGCCAGTACTTGAGCGGGCGCCGCCGAATCGAAATACCGGGCCTGAGGCATGTTCCGGATCCGAAACGCATGTTGCGGGTGATCGGCGCGACGGCAAACAATCTAAAGAAGGTGACGGCCGAATTTCCATTGGGTCTCATGACCTGCGTGACCGGCGTCTCGGGCTCCGGCAAGTCCACGCTCATCAATGACACGCTGTTTCGCGCGGTCGCTACGCAGTTGAATCACGCATCTGCAGGTACGGCGCATTTCGATCGCATCGAAGGGTTGGAGCATATCGACCGGGTGATCGAGATCGATCAAAGCCCCATCGGGCGCACGCCGCGCTCCAACCCAGCTACCTATACGGGACTGTTCGCGCCGATACGCGAGATCTTTGCGGCGGTGCCCGAATCTCGCGCGCGCGGCTATGAAGCCGGCCGCTTCAGCTTCAATGTAAAGGGGGGACGGTGCGAGGCCTGTCAGGGAGATGGCGTCATCAAGGTCGAGATGCATTTTCTCGCCGACGTGTACGTGCCTTGCGATGTCTGCAAGGGCAAGCGCTACAACCGCGAGACCTTGGAGATCCGTTTCAAGGGAAAGAACATTCAAGAAGTCCTCGACATGACGGTCGAAGACGCGCTGCCCTTCTTCTCCGCGGTCCCCACCGTTCAGCCCAAGCTCAAGACCCTCCTCGATGTGGGGCTCTCGTACGTGCGCTTGGGACAGAGCGCGACCACGCTGTCCGGAGGCGAGGCACAGCGGGTCAAGCTGGCAAAGGAACTCTCCAAGCGCGCCACGGGGCGAACTCTGTACATTCTCGATGAGCCGACCACGGGTCTGCATTTCGCCGACATCGCGCAGCTGCTCGTGGTGCTGCAGCGTTTGCGCGACGAGGGTAATACCGTCATCGTGATCGAGCACAATCTCGACGTCATAAAGACTGCCGATTGGGTCGTGGATTTGGGGCCCGAGGGCGGCGACAACGGCGGCCGCATCATTGCGGTCGGCACGCCGGAACAAGTGGCCGCCAATAAGGCTTCATATACGGGTCATTATTTGCGCGCGACTTTGGCCGCGCCGAGCAGCTTCGAGCGCAAGCGGGCGTGACGTCTTCGAGCCTGTCTCTGCGTGTGACGGGCCCCCTCGCGCCACTGGTCGGCATGCTCTTCGGCGCTCTAGGCGGCGCGGTCTATTGGCTGGCAGCGCAAATCTGGCCCTCGAGTGTCGCGCTAATTCTGGCGATGGCCGCAACGGCGCTCGCGAGCCCGGAATGGCGCGGTGCAGCGGCCACTCGGTTCGATTTGCTGGCCCTTGTGCTATGCCTGTTCGCGAAATTCAACACCCTCATGGCATTGTCCGCCGCCAAGCTGCCGTTCGCGGCGCCGATGAACTTCGCGCCGGCGCTCATCATGATTTGCGGATATGCGGCGAGCTACGCGCTGCTGGTTTTCGCCATGGCGACGCGCGGCAGCATCCCGGCATCCAGAATCGGCTATCCAGCCCTGATCCTTGCCATGGTGCTGGGCTTCGCGCCCGCGACTCTACTCGGCATACCGGGGCTCATTGGCTTGGCGGCCGCAGTGATCACCTGCTTGAGCCTCATGGCATTTATCAAGTACAAATCGATCGGCTCTTCCGGCGGCGTCCTCGATCTCACACGCCTGACCACGGAGGCCGCGTTTTATATGGGAGCGCTGGCGAGTTGGCGGTTCATTTGAGCGGCCTTGGGCCCTTCCTGGCGCGCGCTGCGCTGCCCGCGCTTCGGCAATTGGACCCTGAGCTCGCGCACGACTTGGGATTGGCCGCATTGGGCATGGTGCGGCCGGTGTGGCCTGCGTTGCGGGTCTCCTCGGCGCTATCCTTGCAAGCGTTTGGACTGCCCTTTGCACACCCGGTCGGGCTGGCGGCAGGATTCGACAAGAACGGCGACTATTTGGATGCGCTGGGCGCGCTCGGCTTCAGTCACATCGAACTGGGCACCGTAACGCCGCGCCCGCAGCCGGGAAACCCCAAGCCGCGGATGTTCCGGTTTGCCGGCAGTTGCGCACTGATCAACCGTATGGGATTCAACAACAAGGGAGTGGATCATCTGGCCGCTCGGCTTGCGCGCAGCCGTTACCGCGGCGTGCGCGGCATCAGCATCGGCAAGAATTTCGACACACCCCTGGAGAGTGCGCATGACGACTACGTTGCGTGCCTGCGCAAGATCTACGCTCATGCTGATTATGTGGCGGTGAACGTGTCGTCGCCAAATACCGAGCGTCTGCGGGAACTGCAGGGCCGCGACGGACTGCGGCGGATCCTCGGCACGCTGTTGGAAGAGCGCTTCAGCTTGCAGCAGCGCCTGGGCAAGCGAGTGCCGCTGCTCGTCAAAGTGGCTCCCGATTTGAATCCGGAACAGGTTGCCGCGATCTCTCAGGAGATTCGCTCCGCGCAACTGGACGGGGTGATAGCGACCAACACTTCCACGGACCACAGCCTGCTCCCCACCCCGCCGTCGAGCGAGCAGCGCGGCGGACTGAGCGGCACGCCGATTCACCCATTGTCGGTACGGCTGATATCGCAGCTGCGCGCGGAACTGGGCGGCGATTTTCCCATCATTGGCGTCGGCGGCATCACCGGCGCCGCGCAAGCGCGAGAGACCTTGAGCGCGGGCGCCAATCTGTTGCAGGTGTACACGGGCTTCGCTTATCGGGGTGCGGCGCTGCTCGAGGAAATTCTGGGCAGCTTGGACGGAGGTTCGTCACCATGAATCGAATCGCTTGGATTGTGTTCGCGGCAATGCTGTTGTTCGCAGCCCTGTTTTTCGCAAATACGGTGTCCAGCCTGCCGCCATTGATAGCGTCGCATTTCGACGGCAGCGGCAACCCTACCGCACAGATGAGCCGGGATTTCTACGCGAAATTCTTATACTTCATGGGCGTCGGTCTGCCGATCGCCATGGTGGCTCTGCTGACTTTCATCTATTCGAACGCCGGCGATATGAAAATGCCCAATCGCGAATATTGGCTGGCGCCGGAGCGCATTGCGCACACGCGCGCGTTGCTCGTTTCGCACGGCGTCTGGTTCGGATGCCTGATGTCCGCCATGGTTTGCTACGTGCACTGGCTGATACTGGACGCGCATAGAGTCATGCCACCCCACCTTTCCAATCGCTTGGTGACGGGCGGGCTGTTCGTATTCTTCGTGGTCGCCGGCGGCTGGATCATCGCGCTGCTGCGCCACTTTCGCGGACCGCGGCTCACCACCTAGCTGCGCAGTACCGCCGTCAAGGTGATTTCCGGCACGCTCGCCAGCGCCTTCGACAACGGACAGTCCGCTTTGGCTTTTGCGGCGAGCTTTTGAAACGTGGCCTCATCGATGCCCGGGACGGTCGCCTCGAGCTTGAGACCGATGTGCTCGATGGAGAAACCGCCGCCCTTCAACACCAATCGCACGGAAGCCTGAGTGTCGACCGCCGCGGTGGCAAATCCTGCCGCGTCGCAGGCAAAGGAAAATGCCATCGTGAAGCAGGCTGCGTGGGCCGCTCCCAGCAGTTCCTCAGGATTCGTGCCGCGCTTATCGTCCTCGAACCGGCTGGCGTACCCATAAGGGTATGACTTCAGCGCCTCGGTCTGAGTGCTGATCTTGCCGGCGCCTTGCTTGCCGCGCCCTTCCCAATGCACCGTCGCAGTCTTATCGCTCATGGAAAACCTCTCGCTAGTTGGCAGTGGCCGATTTACGGGGGATCGATAACAGTGCCGGGAGTCTCTTTTTCATTGCTGCGGAAGCGGTATGAATTCCGTTTCGCCCGGCACCTGCGGAAATTCACGTTTCGCCCAACGCTCCTTAGCGCGCTCGATGCGCTCGGGCGACGACGCCACGAAATTCCACCAGATCAAGCGCGGAGTCGGAAAGCGCATGCCGCCCAGCAGCATGGCGCTGGTTTCGCCATCCGCGCGCAGGTTGACCCTGCTTCCCGGGGCGAGCACGGCGAGTTCCCCCTCGGCGATCTTGCCGTCCTGCGTTGCAAGTTCGCCCTGCACTACATAGATCGCCCGCTCTTCGTGATCCATGGGCATTTCCAGGGTTGTGCCCGCGGCGAATTTCGCGTGGACATACAAGGTCGGCCATAACGTGGCGACCGGGGAACGAAGCCCCAGCGATTCTCCCGCGACCACGGCCAGCGTCACTCCAGCCAAGGCGCGGCGCGGTATGACAGCGGCCGGATAATGAGTGAATGCGGGTTCGACGTCCTCGTGGCCGTCCGGAAGCGCCACCCAACTTTGGATGCCGTGGATCCTTTCTCCCGCCGCCCGAGCAAGACGGGGCGTCCTTTCCGAATGCACGATGCCGTGTCCGGCCGTCATCCAATTCACGTCGCCCGGACGAATCTCGCGCGCATTGCCGAGACTATCCCGATGTTCAAGCGAACCGGCAAACAGGTACGTGACCGTGGCCAAGGCAATATGCGGATGGGGGCGAACATCTATCCCGCGACCAGGTTCGAACTGAGCGGGTCCGAGGTGATCGAAAAAAATGAAAGGACCTACCATAGGCTGCGCCTGCGCGGGCAAAATGCGGCGCACGCTGAATCCGCCCAGGTCGCGCTGGCGCGCATTGACCAACCGTAGGATTGCCATCGGATCGCTCTTTTTTTCGGTTCGAGTTTCGCCATTATGGCATTGGAATAGTCTTGGGCCTTGAAGTTCACGGTGTCGGCAAACGCTGACATACGGCAAGTTGAGCGCCGCGTGGTGATATGTTGGTATGCTGGCGGGGCAAAAAAATGACCGAGACAGAGATCTGGACGAAGTGGGAGAGCCAAGTAGTCAACGGCGTTTTTCCGTTGCGCCGCTTCTTGGGCAGGTCAAATCACAGCGTCGTATTTCTCACTGAGTGCCGTCGGCAAAATCTGCCGAACGCCGCAATCAAGCTCATCCCGGAAGATCCGTCACAGTCAGAGACCCAGCTGTCGCGGTGGCGTGTGGCTGCCGGCTTGTCCCATCCGCACCTGATGCGGCTGCTCGACGCCGGCCGGTGCAAGCTCGGCGGGCATCCGTTTCTGTTCGTGGTTACCGAATACGCCGAACAGAATTTGGCGCAAATACTGCCGCATCGCGGCCTGACGCCCGACGAGGCGAGAGAAATGCTCACGCCGACGTTGGACGCCCTGGCCTTGCTGCACGGCAAGGGTTTGGTGCACGGCCAATTGCAGCCGCCCAATTTTCTGGTTGTCGAGGATCAGGTCATGCTGTCGATCGACGGGATTCGGCCTCGAGGCGAATCGCGGGCATCGGCTGCGAAGGCCTCTCCGTACGACGCCCCCGAAACGAAAAACGGCGCCGCCAGTTTCGCCGGCGACGTGTGGAGTCTGGGTGCAACCCTCATGGAAGCCTTGACGCAAATTCCTCCGGGTCCGCACGATGACGCCGAGCCGCGATTGCCGTCATCGCTGCCTGCGGAGTTCGCCGAGCTCGTGCGGCGTTGCTTGAGCAACGAACCGGCCCGCCGGCCAACCATCTGGGACCTCAAGGTCCAACTAAGGCCTGCGCCTGCAACTGCGCCGGAGCTGGAGATTCCTCCAGCGGCGGTAAGCCCCGAGGAGGTCGCGCCTCCCGAGGCTGAACGGCCCGCTGAGACTGCGCGACCCATCGAGCCGCTGCGTATCAGGGAACTGCCGCGTCAATCTTCATCGCGAACGAGGCCGGCCATTCCACAGTGGGCGGCACCGGCCGTGATTGGATTCGTGCTTTTCATGGCCGTGTGGCTCAGCATACGAGCGCTGCACAGTCGTCCGGCAGCCGAAGCGCCGCCCGTCGCCGTGCAACCCTCTTCCCCGCGGCCCGCGGCGACGGCGGCCCAACAGCCGGCCGTTGCGCCTGCATCTGGCTCGGCAGTGCTGCATGAAGAAATTCCCGCGGTATCGCGCGGCGCCCGCGAATCGATTCGCGGTCA
>JGI12627J18819_10000290_pt1 | contig 16395 bp, 13 predicted proteins | sample TexAe_OM1H0_M2_FD_18819 | JGI IMG/M metagenome (IMG submission 18819)
GCCGTGTGGCAGGACAGCCCAGCCGGCCTTTTGAACATGCAGGTGCATGCCGATTATCTGCGGGCGGAAACCTTGTTGCCGCTCACCGGATTCTTGCCGCAGAAAGAACTGCGGGAAAGGCTGCGCGATATCGCGCCGAGCGGTGAGTGGACCGATACGTCGATCGAGTTCGAACGCGCGGCGCCCGGAGACCCGTGGCGCATGCATGTGGCGGCAAAGTTTCAGCACGCCGGCGTCGCATCGGTGAACGGCGTGCCCGGAGTGCGCGGCGTTGCAGGATTCGTCGCGGGCAATGAAACCGGCGGGCAGGTGGCCATCGACACCGCCAACGGCGTGTTCCACTGGCCCTCGCAATTCTCGAGGCATGTCGAGCTGGAGCGCCTCAAGGCAAATATTTATTGGAAGCGCACCCCGCAGGAGTTGCTCATTGCCTCTCCCGATTGGGACATCAAGACTCGCGATGGCGAATTGCATGGACAAATGGCCTGGCACGAGCCGAGCGATGCCTCCTCGCCGGTCCTGACCCTGGTTGCCGCAATCTCGAACGGCAACGCAGCCAATGCCCGTTACTACTTGCCGAACGGTTTGATCGGGCCGGGGGCGCTTGCATGGCTCGATGATGCGTTCATCGCAGGACACCTACGCGCCAACATCCTGTTTCAAGGTCCAGTGAAAAGTTTCCCGTTCCGCGACGGCGGCGGCATCTTCGTGGCGCGCTGCGCAATCGAGGGGATGACCTTGAACTACAGTCCGGGTTGGGCGCCGGCGGAAAACATGGCCGTCGCCGCCGAGTTTCGCAACCAAGGCATGAGTGCGCGCCTGCTTTCGGGCCGCATCGGCGACTTGAAGTTGGAATCCGGCGAGGCGCGCTTTCCGGATTTCAACAGCGGAGAACTGCGAATTCATGCGAATGCCCGCGGCGAAGTCGCCGGCGCACTCAATTTTCTGCGCGCAAGCCCCCTCGATGCGATTGCCGAACATGCCTTCTCCATTTTTGACGGCAGCGGCGCGTTGCAGACCGGCGTCGACCTGTTTCTGCCCTTCCGCGACTTCGAGCACCGCCAAATCTTGGTGCACGGGCGTCTCGACGACGCCACGGTAAATCGGCCCGGGGAAACCACCAAGGCCACCAACGTCGCCGGAGACTTCGACATCGACGGGGGCCAGGTCTCGCATGCCGACATCCATGGCCAATTGTTGGGCGGCGGCTTTCAGATGACGGCACGCAGCAGCCGCAACCGGCCACTGACGCGCACACAGCTGGATTTTCGCGGCACGGTTACCGCTGAGGCGGTGCGCGCTGCCTTTGAGTTGCCCGCGAGCGCGAATATCAGCGGTCAAACCGACTGGCGCGGCGTGCTCAAGGTTACCCCGGAGCCCGCCCGTGAGCGTTCGTTGCGGATCACGAGCACGTTGGTGGGCTTCGACATGAAGCTGCCGGCGCCGCTGGACAAGAGCGCTCCGGCCCCGCTGCCATCCTCGCTCGAGATCCAGTGGCCGGCGTCCGGAGGGGTGCAAGGCAGTTTCGCGATCGGCTCCCTCGTCAGCTCCACTTACTCGATGGATTCGGACCCTTCGGGCATGCGGCTCGCGCACGCCTCCATGAATTTCGGCGGCAACGACAACAATGCCGGCGATTCGCAGATACTGAATATCGGAGGATCGGTGCAGCGCCTGGACTTGGGAGGCTGGCTGCGATTCGCCGGCGCCGGCGGCAAAGACGCCAAGCCCCTGGCGTACTACATGCGCGGCGCGAAGCTCAACGTGGCGGAACTCGATTATCTGGGCCTGGCATTCCGCGACGTGTCGTTGGACCTGTTGGTATCGGAGCGCAGCTGGCGGATCAATGTCGGCGGTCCGAATGTCAACGGCGTAATCACTCTGCCGAGCGCCGAAGGAGCCTCGGAAGCCTGGAACCTGCAATTCGATCGACTGCATTTCGATGTGGCTGGAAGCGACGACGCGTCCGGGGACGGCGGCGCGCCCGAGAGCATTCCCGCCGACACCGACCCGCACTCGATGCCGGCCGTCAACTTTCACGCCAAGGAATTCATCTGGGGTGAGAGGCAATTCGGCGATGTCACGGCGACGCTTGCCAAAGAGCCTGAAGGCCTGAGCCTCAAGTCCTTGAGCGTGACGGCGCCCACGTTCACGGTGAGCGCCCAGGGCGAATGGCGCGCGAAGGACTCCGGAGTGAGCCGCATCAAGGGCACCCTGAACAGCACGGACGTGCAGGGCACATTGAAGGACCTGGGGTACGCAGACGTCATCGACGCACGAGCGGGAAAGATGGAATTTGACCTGACCTGGCTGGGCGCGCCGACGAGCGCGGCTCTTTCCCAGGTGATGGGCCATGTGCAGCTGTCGATGGAGAAAGGCCAAGTGACCGGGCTCAAGCCGGGCGCCGGCCGGGTGTTGGGATTCACCAGCATCGCGGCGCTGCCGCGGCGCCTGGCGCTGGACTTCAGCGACCTGACCGACAAGGGCTTGGCATTCGACTCGGTGCACGGGGATTTCGAGCTCCGCGACGGCAATGCTTACACCGAGAACGTGCTGCTGAAAGGGCCCGCCGCCGAAATCGGCCTGATTGGCCGGATCGGCTTGAAAAGCAGGGATTACGACCAAACTGCAGTGGTNACGGGCAACGTTGGCAATTCGCTNTCCATACCGGTCGCGAGCACGCTGGTATGCGGGCCGATTTGCGGCGCGGCGGCGCTGCTGTTCACGCAGGTGTTCAAACAGCCTCTGAAGGGTCTGGCCCGAGGGTATTATCGTATTACCGGCAGCTGGGATAATCCGACTGTCGAACGCATCAAGAGCGCAGAAGCCCCGCCGGCTCCTGCGGAGGCAACGAAGTAGATGGGCAAAGTCGCCGCGATTCAGATGACCTCGAGCCACATCGTGGCCGAAAACCTGGCATCCGCTGCCGCGCTGTTGCGCGTGGCCAAGGACGCGGGAGCCGATATTGCCTGCCTGCCTGAGAACTTTTCCTTCATCGGACTCAAGGATGCCGACAAGCTGCAGGTCGCGGAAGCGAACGGCGACGGCGCGGTCCAGTCGTTCCTGAGCGACACGGCCCGCGAACTCGATATGTGGATCCTGGGGGGCACCATCGTCATCCGCACCAGTGACAGTGGACGCGTCGCAAATGCGTCGCTGCTGTTCGACGGCGCCGGCAAGCGCGTCGCCCGTTACGACAAGATCCATTTGTTCGATGTGACCATTCCTGGGCGCAATGAGCAGTATCTGGAGTCGAAGCACGTGATGCCGGGTCGTAAACCCGTGCTCGCAGACACGCCAGTCGGCAAGCTCGGCCTTTCCGTGTGCTACGACATGCGATTTCCTGAGTTGTACCGGGAATTGGTATCGCAGGGCGCCGAGTGGCTGGCGATGCCGGCGGCGTTCACGGTTCCGACCGGCCGGGCGCATTGGGAAACGCTGCTGCGCGCGCGGGCCATTGAAAACTTATGCTATGTGGCGGCGCCGGCCCAGGCAGGCATGCACACCAGCGGCCGCGAGACCTATGGCGATTCCCTTATCGTCGATTACTGGGGCCAAGTGTTGTCGCGCCTGCCCAAAGGAACCGGAGTGATCACAGCAGACTTTGATTTGAATGCCCAGGCCGAGTCACGCGCCCGCTTCCCGGCGCTGGACAATCGCCAGCTCGGCTTGGCAAGCGCCGCGGTTCTGGCATGAACGCCCGCAGCGCCGAGCTTATCCAGCCGTCCTTCTCCGTCGCCGAGAAAATGATCTTGGCGCCCTCGGGCCTCGACGAGCGCCGCTTGAGCCAAGTGCTCGACGCGCTCATGAGCCGCGGCGTGGAGTACGCGGACCTATATTTCGAACTCTCGCGCGAGGAGTCCTGGTCGCTCGAAGACGGCATCGTCAAAGAGGGGGCGCACAGCATTGAGCAGGGTGTCGGCGTACGAGCCATCAGCGGCGAGAAAACCGGATTTGCCTATACCGATGAAGTGTTGATGCCTGCATTGCTCGAAGCGTCGGATGCGGCGCGCGCAATTGCGCGAAGCGGCGGCAAGCAGGCCGTCAAGGCCTGGCAGCGGCCGCTGACGCATCGGCTGTATTTGCCCGTCGACCCGCTGGATACCATCAAAGACGAGGAGAAAGTTGCCTGGCTGATGCGCATCGACGCCGATACGCGCCGCCTCGACCCGCGAGTCAAGCAAGTCATGGCTTCGCTGGCTGCGGTGCACGAGATAGTTCTGATCGCTTCCAGCGACGGCACGCTGGCGGCCGATGTGCGTCCGCTGGTGCGCGTCAATGTGTCCGTGATCGTCGAGCAGAACGGCCGGCGCGAGCAGGGCTACAGCGGCGGCGGCGGCCGCTTCGGACTCAATGAGCTGCTGACCGGCGATGCGCCGTTCGAACACGGCCGTGAAGCCGTGCGGCAGGCCTTGGTCAACCTCGAGGCCGTGGCCGCACCCGCGGGCTCGATGACGGTGGTCTTGGGTCCCGGCTGGCCCGGCATCTTGCTGCACGAGGCTATCGGCCATGGCCTGGAGGGCGACTTCAATCGCAAGGGCACTTCGGCGTTTTCGAACCGCATCGGCCAGAAAGTAGGCGCGGACGATGTCACAGTGGTCGATGACGGCACGCTCGACCGCCGCCGCGGCTCGCTGAACGTCGATGATGAGGGAACGCCGACGCAATGCACGACCCTGATCGAGAACGGCATCCTGCGCGGTTACATTCAAGACAAGATGAACGCCAAACTCATGGGAATGGCGCCAACCGGCAATGGCCGGCGAGAGTCCTTCGCGCACATGACGCTGCCGCGCATGACCAATACCTACATGCGTGCCGGCTCGCGGGAGCGCGAAGAAATCATCGCCTCGGTAGACAAGGGTTTGTATGCCGTGAATTTCGGCGGCGGCCAGGTGGACATAACGTCCGGCAAATTTGTATTTTCCGCCAGCGAAGCATACTTGATTGAAAACGGCAGGGTGGGAGCGCCCGTCAGGGGCGCAACGCTGATCGGCAACGGTCCTGATGTGCTGACCCGCGTCACCATGGTGGGCAACGACCTCAAGCTCGACACCGGCGTGGGAACGTGCGGCAAAGAGGGCCAATCGGTTCCCGTAGGCGTCGGACAACCCACGCTGCGCATCGATGGCCTTACGGTAGGCGGTACCGGCTGACCTTCAGCGCGAAAGCCGCTTGATGAGCTGTGCGCGCAGTCCCGCAAGTTGCTGCGGCGACAGGTCTCCGAGGATGCCGCGCCGCTCCTGAGGTATGTGGGCAGTCGCGGCGGCATCATCGCCGAACACGAACTGCTCGAATAACTCGCTCCACGCCCGGCGGGTGGCGGGGGGCAGGCCGCGGATGCTCAGGATGCCGTGCAACAGTGCATCGAAACCCGAATCGGCGCGCGCCAAGTCCCCGGCGTTGTCGTGCCACCAGTAGTTCACCAGGACGTTGAGCGGCTCGAGCGACTCGACGTGATGCCACCAGAGCGGTGGAATGACGATGGCGTCGCCCGGCCGCAGTTCTGCCGTGACAGCCGCGTCCAGTGCGATGCGAAATTTGGGAAAACGCGCCAGGTCAGGATTGCGCAGGGAGACGATGCTCATCGGCGCGCCCGTGTGTCCGAAATCGAGCGGTCCGATATACAGATTCCCGATTTGCTCGGGCGGGAACAGGGTGAAGCGGCGGCGGCCGGCGACTACGCAGCCGATGTTGTTCCACTCATCGACGTGAGCCGGCGTCGTGATCCGATTGCCGAGCCAGATGCGCGGCAGCACATTGCCGTCCACCAAATCGAGGCGATTCTCTTCGCCAAAGCCCGGCAGGCAGTCGCGGATCAACGCGCTTTGCGCCGCGACGGCCGGCGGGTCGGGAAAGCGTGCATATCGCAGCACTTGCTCGATGAGTGCCGCCAACGGCAGGCGATTGCGTATGAAGTTGATGCCCGTCATCGCTTCGTTGTAGTAGCGCTCCCCGTCCACATGAGGCGGGGTCATTTGAGCATCGACCGGCTTGCCGTTGTCGAAACGATTTAGGTAGGCCACGAGGGCGCCCGGGGATTCCAAGGCATGCCGGACAGCGGGCCAATGCCGGAGGTAGCCGCGCAGCACGGCTGGCTGCTTGTCGGTCAATACCTCGCGCCGGATGGCATCGCCCTCCAGTCCGGTAAATTCACGGATTGCTTGCGGTGCGGGCAGGTCGGCCACGCGCCATTATAGTCATTTCTGAATGATCCCGAGGCGTTTGCCTGTTCCGCGCGAAGCGCGGCGCGCGGAAAATCATCGCGCGGTACTCTTCAGGAAGAAACCCTCAAGTTTCGCAATTGCAGGATGCTGATACCGCGGCGCGGGCGGGCGCTGCACGCCGAAGGCGGCTTGCCCGCGCCTTTCTGCGATCGTTGGCGAACGCGCGCCTGCGCGGTACTTGGCGGGCCCTGCAAGAAATCTGGCATGATCGCGCTCGCGGCGCGCGAGGCCGCTGAAGTCCCTTTCGTTTTTGCGTTGGAGCCGACATGAAAGTTTACCGAGCGTTCCTTGGATTGAGCGCGGGATTGCTGTGCGCCGGCCTGCAGGCTGCGGAGATCGGTCCGCAGCTGGGCCTGCCTCCCAATGCGACTCTCTCGATGCAGAGCATCGATGCGCACCGCATTGCCGAGCATGTGCGGTTTCTCGCCAACGACCTGTTGGAGGGAAGGGCGCCCGGAACGCGCGGCGGGGACATTGCCGCGAACTACATCGCGGCGCAGTTTGCGCTGTATGGCCTGAAGCCGGCGGGCGACAACGGAACATTTTTGCAGAAGGTCGATTTCGTCGGCTCGAAATCCCTGCCGAGCACCACGGCTTCCCTGGTGCCGGCGCACGGCGAGGCAATGACGCTCAAATGGACCGATGATTACGTCGCGGGCAACCAGACGCAGACCGAGGCGGCGGATGTCGATGCTCCGATCGTCTTCGTGGGCTACGGCGTCGAAGCGCCCGAATACAAATGGGATGACTTCAAGGGCGTGGACGTCAAAGGCAAGGTCGTGCTCGTCATCGTCAATGAGCCGCCCTCCAAGGATCCTAAGTTCTTCAACGGCGACGCGATGACCTACTACGGCCGATGGACCTACAAATTCGAAGAGGCCGCGCGCAAAGGTGCTGTCGGCGCGCTGATCATTCACCGCACCGACCTCGCGAGCTACGGGTGGGATGTGGTACGCAACTCCTGGAGCGCGGAACAGGTTGCACTCGGCAACGATAAGGATCCGAAACTCAAAGCGGCAGCTTGGATTCAGTTGGAAACAGCACGCAAGCTGATGGCTGCCGCGAACCTGAACCTGGACGACATGATGGCGGCGGCGGGCACGCGCCAATTTCAAGCGAAGGAACTGCCGGTGCGCTTCAAGGCGCATATCGACAGCAAGGTGCGCAAATTCGAGTCCTACAATGTGTTGGGAGTGGTCCCCGGCAAGGACGGTGGTACGCAAGCCATCGTCTATTCGGCGCATTACGATCATCTCGGCATCGATCCCGCTCTGAGCGGCGACAACATCTATAACGGCGCGGTCGACAATGGCACGGGCTGCGGCATCCTGCTGGAGATGGCGCATGCGTTCGCAACGTCGGCCGCAAAACCGCCCTCAGCGGTGCTATTCGCGGCGGTGACTGCGGAGGAGAAGGGCCTTCTGGGCTCGAATTATCTCGGCAAGCATCTGCCGATACCCGCCGCCAAGATCGCGCTCGATCTGAATTACGATGCGATACTGCCTCTGGGCATGCCGCAATCCGTCACTGTCACTGGTGCGGAGCGCACCACCTTTTACCCCACCGTGGAAAAGACCGCCGCAGCATTCGGCTTCGAGATTCAAGCCGACGCCGAGCCCGGTGCGGGTCACTACTACCGCTCGGATCACTTCAGCCTGGCTCGGGCGGGAGTTCCCGCGTTTTCCGTGAATACCGGCGTGAAGTTCGCCGGACATCCGCCGGAGTGGGGCAAGGCGCAGCACGAGGAATATACGGCGAAGCGCTATCACCGTCCCGCGGATGAGTTTCTGCCGGCGATGGATTTCACCAGCGATGCAGCAGTCGCGAAGTTCGGATTTGCGTTGGGCTGGCAGGCGATGATGGCCAAGGCCACCGTGAATTGGCAGCCGGGCGATGAGTTCGAAGCGACTCGCTTGCACGGCATCACACATTAGCTGCGACATATTCCAGTGTCATAACCTGGGAAGCGGCGATTGCGTCGCTTCCCTGCGACGCGGCGGCGCGGCTGCGGCTGTAATCTAAATGGAGCGTGCGCCAAGTCTCATCAGTGACGCGGCTCGAATCGGTAGATTGCACCCCGTCAATCAACGACGGAGTTTCCATGGCCGACAATTCAATGACGGGCACCTTCAAGATCCCTCAGGATCTGCTGTCCGAAGCAAAGCGCACCAAACCCAAGAACGACCGTTTGCACGTCGAGGGCTGGCGCAATTCATGGCTGTCGCGCCTGGCGGAAATGATAGTCGGAAAAGACTGAGATCAAAGTAGGAGGGCGGCTGCTTCCCCGGGCGCCGCCGTCCGAAATTTGGCGCTTTAAGTCAAATGCGCAAGCCGTGCGGCGGCTTTAAGCCTTAGTATGCCGCTTGGGAGGGGAAGCCCATGCGTCTTGCACGTCCAGTCTACGAGAGCCTGCCGGCCATTTATGTGTTGATCGGCGGCGCGGCGATTTTTCTTTTCTATATCAATCCACCGGGATTCGCCGGGAAGGCGGCTTTCGTCATCGGCTTGTTCGCGCTGACGGCGGGCGTGACTTTGTTTTTGAGGCGTCAGGACTATCGCGAACTGAGCCGCGAATACAACGGCGAGAACATCGAGCTGCCGTCGAATCTGAACCGCTAGGGCTTCTGGTTTTCGGCGAGGCTCGCGACGGTGCCGGTATCGCCGGGATCCATGGAATTCCGCACCCGCGGCGAGCGTTCGTCGATATACATGATCTCGTGCTGACCCACTTGCACGACGTCGCCGTCGTTCAGGTTGTGGCGCCGCACACGCTTCGATTTCACGAAGATCCCGTTGGTGCTGTTCAAATCCTCGATGAGACACGAGTCAGGCTGCGTGACGATCTGGCAGTGATGCCGGCTGATGAATTTGCTGTCGATCTGCAGATCGTTGTCGGAGGTGCGGCCTATGACCAAGCGGCCTGGCCTGAGCTCCCGTTCCACCACGGTCTTGCCTTCGCTCGCGAGCAAAATTCTGCCGACGACCGGGCTCGAATCCTGGATCGCGGGCGCCGCGAATTCCATGTTGGGCATCTTCAAGCGATTGGTGACCGAACTGAACTCGACCCACTGCAGCTCGGCGATCGCCGCGTCGAGTTCTGCCATGCCGACGGTGTCCTTATCCTTGCCGTACGCAGCCATCATGGCGGTGTCGCACAGGGTATTGACCAAACGAGGCACGCCTCCCGTGTATTTGAATATGACGGGGTAGGTGTCCTCGGCGAATATCCGGCGTCCCTGCGAACCCGCGACTTCGAGGCGATGATCGATGTAGGCGCTGGTCTCGGACTTGGAAAGAGCCGTCAAATGGAAGCGCAGGCGCACGCGCTGCGACAGTTGCAACAGCTCCGGCGAGTTCAATTTCTCGTTCAACTCGGGCTGGCCGGCGAGGATGATGCGCAGCACCTTCTCCTTGGTCGTCTCCACGCCGGATAACATGCGCACTTCCTCGAGCACACGGCTGGTCAGATTCTGCGCCTCATCGATGATCAGCAGCACCTTGCGGCCGCCGCTGTACTGTTCCGCCAGATATTGATTCAAGGTGGACAGAACTTCAGGCTTCTTCATGTTGAAGGGCGAGAAGCCGAATTGCACCAGGACGGTTTGCAGGAAGGCGGTCGGCGACAACTGAGTCTGGTTGATCTGCGCAACGATCACGTCGCTTTGCAATTCGCGCAGGAAAGTTTCGATCAGCGTGGTCTTGCCGGCGCCGATTTCGCCGGTGATCACCACGAAACCATCCGTGAACCAGATGGTCGACTCCATGTACGCCTTGGCGCGCGCATGCTGTTTGCTCAAATACAGAAACTGCGGATCCGGGCTCAGACGGAACGGCAACTCGTGCAGTTTGAAGAGTTCTAGGTACATGTAAGGGGAGTTTAGGCCTTTTCGATCAATTCTAGCGCTTTCGCGAGGGCCGCATCACGATCCTTTGGAGAGCGCCTCAGGATCGTGCAATGGCCCAATTTACGGCCGGGACGCGGTGTTTTTCCGTAATCGTGATAGGCCAATCCCTCGATCGTCAGCAGCCGCTCCATCGGCGGCATCGTCCCCAAGAAATTGATCATCGCGGTGTGGCCGAGAGCGCGTGTGCTGCCGAGAGGCATGTCGCAGACCGCCCGCAAGTGATTTTCAAATTGACTGGTGATGCAGCCTTCGATGCTCCAATGCCCGGAGTTGTGCACGCGCGGCGCCATCTCATTGGCGACCAGCCGGCCCCGTACGACAAAGAATTCGATGGTGAGAATGCCGATGTAGTCGAGGGCCTTCATCACCCGCTGCAAGTACGCTTTCGCCGAGCGTTCGAGCTTTGCATTCGAATACGGCGCGACGCTGTAGCGCAGGATGCCGCCGCCGTGTGTGTTTGCGGACAGCGGGTAGAAGACGGTTTTTCCTGCGGCGCTTCGAGCGCCGATCAGAGAAACCTCACGGGAGAAATCCTGAAACTTCTCGTAGATCAAATCCGGGCCGCCGATCGCGGCCCACGCGCGATCGATATCCTCGGGCGCGCGCAGAACGAACTGTCCCTTGCCGTCGTAGCCCAAGCGGCGGGTCTTGAGCACCCCCGGGAGCCCTATCTTGTCCGCGGCTTGCAGCAGCTGCCCGCGCGAATCAACGGCCGCGTGCGCGGCGACGGGAATTTTCAGCCGAGCGAACAGCGACTTTTCCGCCAGCCGATCCTGCGAGACTTCAAGGGCGGCGCGCGGCGGCCGAACGCGCGTGACACTCTCCAAAGGCTTGAGCGCTGCGCCGGAAATATTTTCCCAGTCGAACGTGACGACGTCGCTGAGCGAGGCAAGCTCCGCCAGCAGCACAGGATCTTCGAGTTCGCCGACGAGGCTGGGCGCGACTTGCGCGCCTGGCGTATCGCCGCTGCGGTCGAGAAACAAGCATTTGACGCCAAGGGGATATCCGGACAGAGCAAGCATGCGGCCCAGCTGGCCCGCGCCGACGATACCCACGCGCCTCATTTAGCTGCGAGGGTCCGGTTTGGCGAGTACCGCAGCAGTTTGCGCCTCCCGAAACGCGTCCAATGCGGCGCGGATATCGGCGTGCTCATTGGCGAGCATTGCGGCGGCGAACAGCGCTGCATTGATAGCGCCAGCCGTGCCTATCGCGAACGTCGCCACCGGAACGCCGCTCGGCATCTGAGCAATCGACAGCAGCGAATCCATCCCGCTCAGGGCTTTCGATTGAACCGGAACGCCGAGCACGGGAACGGAGGTTTTCGCCGCGGTCATGCCGGGCAGATGCGCCGCGCCGCCGGCGCCGGCAATGATGGCTTTCAGGCCGCGTTCGCGCGCCGAGGCAGCGTAGCTGAACAGAAGGTCCGGTGTGCGGTGGGCCGAAATCACGCGGACCTCGTGCGCAACGCTCAAGCGGGTCAATGTATCGGCTGCCGCCTGCATCGTTTCCCAATCGGAAGACGACCCCATTATGACTCCCACCAGCGCTTTCATCGGGGCGAGTTTACCAATCTATCCGATCAGCTGGCGCAGAAACGCGAAAAGTTCCCGGGCGCCGACCGGGGAACGCTGCTCCAAGCGCTCTCTTTCCGCTTTTTGCAGCAGCTGCGTCACTTTGGCGCGGTCGGCCTGCGGATATTCCTCGAGCAATTCTTGCAGGGCTGCCGCGGGCTCGGAGAGCAGCCGATCCCGCCAACGTTCGATTTGCTGGAAGTGCCGGATCTCGACGTCATGGCGCTGTTTGCGCTCGGCCAGCTTCGCGAGCACCGGTTCCGGATCGATTTTGCGCATCAGCTTGCCGATATATTGCCGTTGCCGGACCTGGGCTCCGTGCGAGGGCAGGCGGCGCAGATCGCGCAGCGCTATGAAGAGATTTTCCGGCAAATCCAGCGCTTTGATCTCTTGATCCGGGAGTTCGGACAATTTGACGCCCAATTCCTGCAAGGAAGCGGCCTCCCGTTTGCGGGCACTTTTGCTCAGCCGCTGCTCCTCGGTTTCAGCGGATTCCAGGTCTTTATTCTCGGCTGTCATGCCCCCATGCTATCACCCGGCCCGGTAGAATCGCCGTATGAACATGACCAATGCCAATACCCCCGCCCGCTTAACCCAGCCGGACTTGGAATCGATAATCGAGCGCGCGCTCGAGGAAGCCAGGGTGCTGGGCGCCTCCCAAGCCGAAGCGGCGGTCAGTCAGGACACGGGCCTGTCGGTCGGGGTGCGCTTGGGCGAGGTCGAGACCCTCGAGCATCAACGCGATCGCAGCATGGGCATCACGGTGTACTTCGGTCAACGCAAGGGGTCGGCCAGCACCGCCGATTTCTCCATTGAAGCCGTCCGCGCCACCGTCGCCAAGGCCTGCAGCATCGCGCGATTTACTGCGGAGGATGAGAGCGCGGGCCTGGCGGATGCGGCGTTGATGGCCAAGTCACCGCCGAATCTCGAGCTCTCGCACCCATGGAATGTGAGCGCTGACCGAGCCATCGAAATCGCCAAGGCGTGCGAGGCAGCCGCGCTCGCATACGACAAGCGCATCAACAATTCCGAGGGCGCATCGGTCGGGACTCATCAAGGTCTGCATGTATATGGCAACACGCACGGCTTCGTAGGCGGCTATCCTACGACATCGCATACCCTGAGCTGCGTCGTCCTGGCCGGCTCGGGAGAGGACATGCAGCGCGATTACTGGTACACCAGTTCGCGCGATTGGCGCGAGCTGCAGGATGCCGAATCCGTCGGGCGCGAAAGCGCGCGGCGCACCATCGCCCGCTTGAGTCCGCGAAAAATCAGCACGCGGCGCGCCCCCGTGCTGTTCGTTCCGGAAATTGCCCGCGGCCTGATCGGTCATTTTGTCGCCGCCATCCGCGGCAGCAGCCAATACCGGCAGGCATCGTTCTTGCTCAACTCTGCAGGACAGAAGGTATTCCCCGCTGGGATTTCCATTGCCGAACGGCCGCATATCCATGGAGGCATGGGCAGCGCGCCGTTCGATGACGAGGGAGTCGCCACGCGAGACCGCGAGCTGATCGACGACGGCGTGCTGACCGGTTATATCCTGTCGAGCTACTCTGCGCGGAAGCTCGGGCTCAAAACCACGGGCAACGCCGGCGGCTCTCACAACCTCATTGTCGCTCCCACGTTGAGCGGAGGCATGCCCGCAATGCTGGCGAAGCTCGGCACGGGGTTGCTGCTGACGGAACTGATGGGCCAGGGCGTCAACACCGTAACCGGCGATTATTCGCGCGGCGCGGCGGGATTCTGGGTCGAGAACGGGGAGATTCAGTACCCGGTGGCGGAGATCACGATTGCCGGTAATTTGCGCTCCATGTTCGCGGGAATTGCCGCGGCCGGCGATGATGTCGACGTGCGCGGCGGCGTGCGCGTCGGATCGATCCTGGTGCAGGAAATGACCATCGCGGGAGAGTGAACTAGAACTTGGTCGTGACCAGGTCCTTGAGTGTTCTGCTCTTCAAGGGTGCTTCCATGGAAGCCTCCGCCTCGTTCAGGAGTGCAACTGCCGGGCCGACGCTGCGGATGGCGATCGCCAATCTTCCGCTATGCAGCGCGCGCACCACTTCGAAAATCTCCGAAAGGCCGATGGCTGCGATATCCCGTCCAGGCACAAATCGCTCGCCTTCCGTGGCGAGGATCAGGCCGTTGGATTCCAGGCAACGCAGCACAGGCGCCAATGCGATGCTGGGAATGTCCAGTTCCGCCGCCAGCGAGCCCGCCGACCAAGGGCTCTTCCCCTCCGCATAGTCGCGTCCAACGAGGTACATGATCGACAGCGCCACCTGTTCACGGTCGCGGCCCGTCAGTTCGAAGGCCGCCTGGCCATGGCGCAGGTACTGGGGAAATTGCAGATAGAACGCCAGTTGCGCGCCGATGAGCATGATCAGCCAGCTCACATAGACCCAGACGAGCGTGGTCAGCACGATCGCGAATCCCGTGTAGATCGCCACCCATGAGGAGGAATAGACGATGAAGGCGGTGAACACTTTGCCGACCAGAGCCCAAACGATGCCGGAGGCGATGCCGCCGATCAGTGCTGCGCGGAACTGCACTTTGGTGTTTGGAATGAACACATACATGAACGTAAAGATCACGGTGACGATCGCATAAGGGAGGACCTTTCCCACGGTGCTCAATGTCCATGCCAGCGGCTGTATGCCATCGACCCACTGAGCGAAAGGGCTGTGCTCGGCGCTGGTCAAAAGGCCGATGGCCACCGCCAAAAAAACCGGTCCCAAGGTCATAACGGCGAGATACTCGGTGAAGCGCCGCAGAAAGCTCCGCGGCCGGTCGACACGCCACAAAAAGTTGAAGCTGGTCTCGACCTTTTGGATCGTGGTGACGACGGTGTACACCAGGAACGCGAGGCCGATCGCACCGAGCAAATCGCCGCGCATGTTGCGCACGAACTGCAGCACGTTATCGGTCAGTTGGTCCGACGCGCCGCCCAAAGGCGCGAAGAATTGCTCGAGGATGAAGCGCAAGTCGCCTCGCGCGCCGATTTTCCTGAGGATGGCGAAACTGAACACCAGCAGCGGCACAATCGACAGCAGTGTGGTGTAGGCCAAGCTCATGGCGCGCACGGTGATTTCGCCGCGCAGCCAGTCGCGCAGCAGCGCGGCCGGAAAGCGCACGACGCGCAGCACCGGTCCCCAGGGTGGCGCCATGTTGCGCGAAGCGACAAACAGAGTGTCCTCGGCCTTTTCGAACCATTTGAACATGGCTCAGGCCGTCAGCAATTTCAATGCCTCGCGATAATTATCGCTGGTGCGCGCCAGAATTTCCGGCGGCAGGTGGGGAGCAGGCGGCTTCTTGTTCCAGTGCAGCGATTCCAGGTAGTCCCGTACGAACTGCTTGTCGAAGCTCGGCGGGCTGATGCCCGGCTTGTAGGACTCCATCGGCCAAAACCGCGAAGAGTCGGGAGTGAGAGCCTCGTCGATCAGGAAAAGGTCGCCGCCCTTATCCACGCCGAATTCGAATTTCGTGTCCGCGATGATGATGTTGCGTGCGCGCGCGTGTTCGGATGCGAACCGGTAAACCTCGAGCGCCGCGCTGCGGATTTTGGCTGCGCATTCCTTGCCCACCAGCTTGACGATGGCGGCGAAATCGATGTTCTCATCGTGAGCTCCCGCCGGCGCCTTCGATGCCGGGGTGAACAGCGGCTCAGGCAATCGCTGCGCCATGGCAAGCCCCGGGGGCAGCGGGATTCCGCATACGGAACCGTGCTGCTTGTAGTCCTTGAAGCCGGAACCGATGAGATAACCCCGGACCACGGCTTCGAGAGGCAGCGCGCTCAGCTTCTTCACCACCATCGCGCGGCCTGCGAGCTGCGCGCGCTCTTCCTTGTCGCTGATGACATCTTCGACGCGCAGTCCGGAAAGGTGATTGGGCGTGATGTGCGCCGTCTTGCCGAACCAGAACAGCGAGATTTGGGTCAGGACCTGCCCCTTGAACGGAATCGGGTCGGGCAGCACTACGTCGAATGCGGACAAGCGGTCGGTCGCGACGATGAGCAGATGCCGATCGTCGACGTCGTAGATGTCCCGCACCTTGCCTTGGTGAATCTTTTTGAGACTTCGCAAGCGCGACTCAAAAAGCGGTGCCGAATGCGAATACTGTTCCATGTGAAAGCGCTCGCGACTGCTACCATTGAAGGTCGGCGATTGTGGCGGGATGGGGCGTGCAGGTCAACGCGAATGAGCTGGAATGGCATTTTTCTAGGGGCATTGCTCGGTTTTCTGCTCACCCGGAGCGCCTGGGGAGCGGTCGCGGGCGCCATCATCGGCTATATGCTGGATCCGAGTGCGGGCGGCCGGCGCGCCGCGATGCATGGCGGCGCATCCGTCTCAAGCGAGTTCTTCCGCACCACTTTCGAGATCATGGGTTATGTCGCGAAATCCGACGGCCGCGTTTCGGAAGCGGAAATCGACGCGGCACGCGCGCTCATGAGGGAACTGCGATTGAATGCGGCGGACATCAATGCCGCCATCGCGTGCTTTCAAACCGGCAAAGCGCAGGGCTACGATGCCGAACTCGCTGTCGAACGGCTGCGCGAGGTGTGCGGATTGCGCTACGACCTGCTGCGCGCGTTCGTAGAATTGCAATTGCGCGCGGCGCTCGCCGGCAATGGCATGTCGCCGCCGGCGCGCAGATCTTTGACCGGCATCGCCGCCCGTCTCGGCCTGTCGGCCGCCG